>C688J18823_10000503_pt1 | contig 22641 bp, 18 predicted proteins | sample HopSoiMetagenom1_FD_18823 | JGI IMG/M metagenome (IMG submission 18823) | reverse complement strand
ATGGAACTCCACCTGCCGCAGAGCAATCCTGCCACTTCATCAGGGCAAGTTTCGACGCAAGAACCGCCTGCCGACGCCGGTGTTTCCGCCGCGTCGAAGCGCATAGAGAAGAATCTGGATTCTTTACAAATGCGAGCCATGCTCGATGCCGCAAGCCCCGCAGTCTCAGGCAGTGGGGGCATCACGCAGGAATTTCCCGTGGCTCACATTTCCGGCGAAGGATATACAGCTGGTGAGAAGGCAGATCTCACGCGCGTCCTAACCGAGGTCTATCACAAACCACAATTCCAGTCGCTCACGCAGCCCGAGCGCGAAACTTTCCTGCTCACCCTGGCGGGCAATCCGCCGCTCACGCAGGAGAAGGTCTCGAATGCGCTGGATCTGGTGGGCTCGATGAAAGATCTCTCTCCTGCTGAGCGCAAAGGTGCGCTCCAGGGACTCATGAGCGCGCATTGCGATCCCGCGTACGCGCGGGCGCTGAAAAAACTGGTGGACGATCCAGCGTTCCGCGCGCTTCCCGCCGCGGTGAAAACCGCTGTCCTGAGCCAGGCCGGCAACTATCCCGACCCGCGGACCGTGGGCAATCTCCAGCGGCTGATCCGAAAAGACTGGTTCACCTCCGAGAGCCTTCCAGACATGCAGCGCTCGCTGAAGACCATCGCGCGCTTCTCGCACAATCCCCATGGGGACCGCGGCATCATCGACCACACGCTCGACAGGCTGCTCTCGCCTGCCTCCCCTTTCAAGCTGGAGTGGGAGAACCTGAAAGGACCGGGCACTCTGTATGGAGAGGCCGATAACAACGTTCTGACGCTCAACAAAAATCTGGTTAACGCGGGCAACGACAAGATGGTCGAAAACTACCGTTCGAATCACCTGTCGTTGAACACCGTCGCTCACGAGGTCAACCACCTCGTCAATCATGATGAAGTGCATGACACATTTGCGTACTTCAACTCCGAATACCGCGCCTGGGTCGTGGGCTTCCGGGCGGAGCATGGCCGCTTGCCGACCAATGCCGAAGCCATGGGACGGATTCGCGATCAGTTCGATCCGAAGCTCGCGTATGGTCCAACTACACAGGGGGCGCTCGACCATCCCGCCGAAGCTCAGAAGCTATTCGATTTCGTGAAGAGCGTCACCGGGCTGGATGTGAATGCGGACAACGTTCGCGACGTCGTGAACAACTCCGATCCTAATCGAGACTGGAAGACTCTGAGTGTGTGGGAAGCGCCCACAGGGGCAGGAAATCTTGATAATCACTAGCTACTCGCTCTCACTAGTGTTGCTCGGTGCGCTTTTCGGATTGACCACGAGTGTAAGCACGATTGAGGGAATGACTATGGAAGACACAGTTCGACGCATGATTGCAGAAGCCGCCGCCGCGGAAGACGGCTGGAAAGCGGACGAGGTGCGCATCGACGAAGAACAGGATCTGCGCCGCCCCTCGTGCTCGTTCTATGTCGCGCGCCACAAAGTGCGACCGCTCTCCTACGTCCGCACTTTTGCTTTGCTGAAGGACAACGAAGTTCTCGGAATTGGAGACGGCAAGCGTGTGGCCAGGATACTGGATGATTGCTCCGCTCAGGCGTCCGCCGACTGGTGGGCCGAAATCGTTACACGTTTCCACAACGATCTCGGCGGAGGGGTTGTTCTTCACGATGAGAAGACGCGCACCGACGTGGTGCGCCAACTGGCAAATGCGGGCAAGAACTTCACCGGTCCGAGACTGGATGAGACCAAGCAATGCGTCAGTTACTTGCTCTTCGATCCCGAAACTCGGGTTGTGTTTCGGATCGATGCGGCACGCAACGCAAGCGGTGCGATTGAAATCGTCCAAAGCGACGTGCTGCAAACCCGGTAGAACTTCGGGGGAAGGGTCTACTAGGTTGCCCCATTTCTCGTGTGCGCTGCGCGCGAGAAGTGGGGCTTTTTTCGACGGCTACGAAGGCGTTCCGTGCCGCTCGTGAGAGAGGAAATCCGTAAGTTCTGCCCCTGCAGTAACTCTTACCAACGATTTCCAAGGATATTGAAGTTTCATGCAGCACTGCCGATTCCCTATTACAGGAGACCGTCATGACCAATCCAATCGACAGCGTTCATCCGATGCACGTGACGCAAGTGGCTCACCCGCCGGCGGAACCGCGTCCTGATCGCCACGCGCAAGCTGCACCTGTTCCCAAAAGCGGTGAAGTCTCAGACGATCAAGTCACTCTTAAGAGTGCGGGCCAACCTGATCCCGACCAGCACTAAGGCTGGGTTAGAGGTTTGCAGAACTGAATTCAATTGCTCGCGATAGCAGCGAGGGAACTGGGATTCAGTTCGATGTCCTTAGTCTTTTGCTGCCAGGCGGCCGCCCGCGACTGGCCTTCCTGGAGTTGCTTCGGCGTCATGATTTGGCCGAGGAGATTCATGGCCTGCTTTGCCGGCGTGAATCCGGCGTTCGCCGCCAGCTGATACCACTTATACGCCTCCGGATAATCGACCGGCACACCCCTGCCATGCTCGAGAAGATTTCCGAGATTATTCTGGGCGACGGCATAGCCTCGGTCGGCCGCGCGGCCGAACCAAGCCGCCGACTCGCGAAAGTCGCTTCTGACGGCGATGCCTGTCAGATACACCCACCCCAGCGCGTTCTGCGCCAGAGCTTCTCCGTGTTCCGCTGCCAGGCCCAACCAGTGCACGGCTTGCTTTTGGTCCTGTTGTACACCGCGGCCTTCGAGATACATCTGCCCGAGCGCGGTCTGCGCCGGGCCATAACCTCCGGCAGCCGCCTTCTGGCACCACACGGCGGCGTCGTGAAAGTCCTTCCGAACTCCGATGCCTTCTCCATACATGTAGCAGATGGCGTAGTCAGCGTTGACCAGTCCATGATTGGCAGCCTTGCGGAACCACTCCAGCGCCTTCGCGGAATCTCTCGGAACACCGCGGCCTGCGAAATAGGCTTGGCCTAGGTTGTGCTGGGCGGACGCTTCTCCTTTTTCGGCAGCTTGCTGAAACAGCTGGATCGCCTGGGAATCGTCGCGCGGAACGCCAAGTCCATGCTGGTACAACATGCCGAGATTGTTCGCGGCCGGCGCGAAGCCCTGACTCGCGGCCTTTCGATACCAATCCGCGGCAAGTGTAAAGTCCTTCGTCACGCCTGAGCCATCTTCATAGAGACGCGCCAGGTTGTACTCCGCCACAGGCAAGCCCTGTTCTGCGGCAGCGTGCAGCCAGTGAAAGGCCTGAGCGGAGTCCTGGCCGACGCCGCGCGCGTGGGCATAGCTGAATCCCAATTCATTCTCGGCGCTCGCGTTGCCTTGCTCAGCGGCGCGCGTCCACCAGCGATTTGCCTCTGGCAAATCTACGGGAACCTCCGCGCCCTTCGAGTACGCGTTGGCCAAGCGGTGTTCCGCGTCGGCATCTCCCGCCTGCGCTTTCGACGTGAGGACAGACAGCTGAGAGGGTGCCTCAGGCTGCTCGAGTTGCGCCAAGGCAAAAGGCGCAGCCGAAAGGAAGGCTGCGAAACAACTGAACATCACAACTGCTCGACAGGAGTGGGACCTGCTCATGGGACGCCTCCGCGTCTATCCACGTAGCCGGTCTTGCTGGCCTTTTAGGAACACCGGAAGATACCACTGGTCTTTGGGGAAATCCAGAAAATCTCGCAGCGGGATTGAATTGGAATTCCGATTCAGCAGAGCGAACTTTCGGGGCGGCGTTAGGCCTGTGAAGAAAAGTACTCAGCCCCGGGTGCACGACAGCTCCATAGGACTGGATGTGCTGAGAAGCCTGGCTACGCCGCAGCCTCATTCCGGACGCGGGAAACAGGCTCCGGACGACCACTCGTCGTCCTCTCTTCGAACAGCAAGCGGCGCAAGGTGCGAAGGTCGTTGAGGATCCGGCTGCTGCGGCCCAGGTGAAGCTCGAGTTTCTCGAGATTGTAGAGCGCGATGCGTAGCGCATCGAGGTGCCGCGAGAGATCTGGGGTTGCGGCTTCCCGATCTACGTCCACCTGCAGCTCTTGCTTTGCTTCCGAGACGGCGTCCGCGAGCAGGACCATAAAATCATGGGCACTCTCGATCGTCCCGAATGGATCATCCGACATCTTCATTGGAAGTCTCCTCAGTTCGCGGAAGTTCGTCTGTCACTCGTGCTCGGGCCAACCGAAGCGATAGTGTACGGCAGTTGCGGCCCGAACGGTAGCCCTGAATATCTCGGGTTTCCGGGAGCAAGGATGTGATTCGGATCACAGCCGTGTGCACGTGAGATGGACCGCGGTCCTAGACACGTGAGCCGCGGGACGCACGAGGCCAAGTCCTAGCATGGGCTTAGCCTACCTTCGGCCTTGCCAGCTCGATCCTCTCTATTGTGCGGGTGTATTGGATTCCTCCCATGCGGCCGATCAGGTCAAGGGAGTTGCGGTCGATGCGTCCGTCTTTCACGTGGGCGTCGTCGACGTGAATGGCAACGATTTGGCCTATGACGAGGCTGCCTCCGTCCGGTCCCTTGTTGAAGTCGAGGACCTGGTACAGCTTGCATTCGAAGCTGACGGGAGACTCCGTAACACGCGGGGGACGCACCATGCACGACGGCTGTGGCGTGAGTTTTGCGAGTTCGAATTCGTTGATATACGCTGGATAATCCCCGCTGGTAATGTTCATTGGGTCTAGCAGGCCGTAAGTGACAACGTTGATGACGAACTCCTTCGTTTCGCGGATGTTGTGTAGCGTGTCTTTGGGATCGCCATGCGTGTTACCGGATTCTTTGGACTCGCGAAGCGATGGCGCGAAGGCGAGCAGAGGAGGCGTCACACACACGCAATTGAAAAAAGAAAAGGGCGCGAGGTTCAGTTGTCCGGAGGCGCTGAGCGACGAAACCCACGCAATTGGGCGTGGCGCCACGCAGTTCAGGATGATGCCGTACATGTCACGGTGAGAAAGATCCGACGCTAGCACGTTCATCGGGCGAGTATAGCTTCTGCGGAGCTTGCTGGGAGCCTTTCGAATAGAGCAAACCTTCGCCACGGAAGCTCAGGCGTTCCGGGAGAAGGGCAACGGCTTTCAGTACGGGCGTTCACTGAGGAACGCAGAAGACTTCTTTTGCTGCGATCACTGTGTTGGCGTGGATTGTGACCGTGTCTTCCACGTTCTGGGCGTAGCCTCCGGCGTAGGTGACCATAATTGGGATGTTGCGGGCGCGCGCAACGCGGAAAACGAGCTCGTCCCGCTTCTTGAGGCCATCGATGGTGAGATCGAGGCCGCCGAGTTGGTCTTCGCGGTAGGGATCGGCTCCGGCAATGTAGCAGATGAGGTCGGGCTCGAACTGGCGCAGCCCGGAACTGAGCGCGTTGTCGAGCCAGGCGAGATAGTCGTCGTCGCCGATGCCGTCGGGCAGATCGACATCGATGGAGGAAGGCGGCTTCCACAATGGGTAGTTGTTGTGCTGGTGCAGGGAGATGGTGAAAACATCGCCCGCGTGAGCTCCGCGCATTTTTGTTTTCGATGCGTCGGTCGGGCTCACTTTCGAAGCAGAAACAGATGGCAAATGGACACTCTCGGTACGTGTGCCGGCAAAGATCGCGGCAGTGCCGTTGCCCTGATGGACGTCGCAGTCAACGGTCATCGCAGTGCGGATCTCGTCATCACGTTGTAGACGGCGGATCGCGACCGCGACGTCGTGGATCATGCAAAATCCTTCGCCATGGTCGGCGAATGCGTGATGAAATCCTCCGCCGATGCTAATGCAGACTTTGTCTCTGAGTGCGCGATGCGCGGCAAGCATGGAACCGCCGGCTGCGAGCCAGAAGGCTTCGACCAGTTCGCGGGAGTACGGGATTTCCATCTGGAGCTCTTCGCGTGCAGTGAGAGTGCCATTGCGAAGTTTCTGGACGTACTCGGGTTTGTGGACGAGCAGTATGTCCTGATCGTTCGCGGGCTCGGGTTCGAGGAAGTCGTTGGCGTCAGCCATTCCGGTGGAGATCAGGCGGTCGCGAACGCGGCGGTACTTCTCAGCGGGAAACACATGTTGGCCGATCGGGAGAAAGTAGGCGTCGCTGTAAACGAGCTTGAAACGGAGCATTCAGAATTGGCACTCAGCAGCCAGTTACGTGGGCTGAGGACTCCCTATGATACGCGGCGGGACGCAATCATCACGCGGCGTCGGAATTGTAAGTTAGCACTCACCCAAACTGCATAGATCTTGAGCCCTCCGAAAAACGTTAGGACTCAGGATGACAAGGCTTGGGAACTGAGAGAACAGAATCAGCGTTTCTTATTCGGCTGCACGGGCGCGACGATCTGACGGCGGACTGGGACGATGGCTCCCTTTGCGGGATCGGCTGCCGCTGTCGCGCGGGTCAGGACTTCCTGCTGGATGTACTGCACGAATTCCTGGATCTGGCGCTGCATTTCTTCCATGCGCTCGCGCATTTGCAGGATGATCGCCATGCCAGCGATGTTCACGCCGAGATCGCGCGCGAGCGACAGGATAAATTCCAGGCGCTGCAGATCTTCGTCTGTGTAGAGTCGGGTGTTGCCTTCGGTGCGCGAGGGCTTGAGCAGCCCTTCTCGCTCATAGAGACGCAGGGTTTGCGGATGAATGCCGTACATCTCGGCGACGCTCGAGATCATGTACGCGCCCTTGGATTTCCGTTTAGTCATGGGTTCCCGCGTCTGATTTTAGAGCAGCGATTGCCCTTCTTCCTAGTCCCGCACGGCTCACCGGAGAAACCCGCCAAACCTGAATGCCCTTGCGGCATCGAACCTGTGGAGGGTACTCATGAACCAGAAAAGCGCGATCGATGCGTTGGAACATCTGATTGAGCGGTGCAGGGATGGGCACAATGGCTTCAAAGAGGCGGCCCAGAAGGCAAAGCGAAGCGATCTCAAGACGTTCTTCAACGAGGTCAGCCTGGAGCGCGGGCGCTTCGCTGAGGAATTGCAGAATGAACTGGTACGGCTGGGAAAGGCGGATGAAAGAGTATCGGGCACGACCGAGGGCGCGCTGCATCGGGCATGGATCGATACCAAGATGGCTCTGGGCGGCGACGATCACACGATTCTCGATTGGCTGGAGCATGGCGAGGATGTCGCCAAGGATGCGTACCAGGATGCCATCACCAGCGATCTGCCGGAGAACATTGCTCAGGTAGTGCGAAGGCAGGCCGAAAGCGTACGGCAGGTTCATGACCGGGTGAAGAGCCTGCGGGACATGACGAAGGCGGCTTAGGCGAGTGATCGGTTGGAGTGGTGAGGGGACCGGCGGTTGCCGGTCCTTTCCGTTTGGAGTGCAGACGGGGAATGCTGTGAAACGACTCGAGCCCAATGCATAGGTCCTGAAGCCAGCAGCGGACGCGGGCTTCAGGATGACCCTGTAAGAGACAAGTTGAAATTCAGGTGATACTTAGGCCGCCGGTTGCGCTTTGCGTTCCGGGGTCTCCGACCATCCGGCGGGTTTCACAGCATGGTTGATCAGGTACGCCACAACTCCGGTGGCGATCAGGATCATGCCGAAGGCGAACGAACTCATGCCGAGGATGGATTCGTGCTGGCTGCGTACAACGGAGAATCCGAGCAGGAGCATGGGCGCGATTCCAATGGCAATTGCACCGAACCATCCGCCGGGAACGCGAAATGGACGCGGTAGATCCGGCTCTTTCACTCGTAGCCAGATCAATGCCAGGAATTCGAGCAGCAGGCTCGCACCGTAAAGAAGAATGTCGATGGTGACCAGCCTGTCGAGTCCCAAGCCGAGGCACAGTGCCCATCCAGTAGCGCACACCGTGATCGACACCCAGGGCGCGCGTGTCTTGGGATGCAGCTTGGTAAGGAACTGGGGCAACATGCCATCCTGCGCCATAGCCAAGGGCAGCCGCGAGTAGCTCATTACCAGTGCATTGAACATACCGAACGCACTGATCATGCCTCCGATGACGAGGGCACTCCGAAGCAGCGGGCCACCGATCAGGCCGGCGATATCAGCCCAGGAACCAGTCTCCCACGCCGAGGGAGCCAGGCCGGTGATCCACATTGCGGCGACGGGCAAGATGTAACAGAGCGCGATGATGCAAACGGACAAGATCATCGCCCGGGGATATGTGTGCTGAGGCTTCTCCACTTCGGTGGCGATGGTCGAGGCATTGTCCCATCCCATGTAGTTCCACATGCAGATGAGCAACCCTCCGATCATGTCGACGGTCGAGGTCGTAGGCGTCGTGACCGCGTTGAGCAAACTTCCATGACGGAATGGGGCCATGACGACGATGACTATGAAGGGTGCGGAGAGCAGCAGGAACAGCCAGACGGAAGTGTTCGAGACGGCGCGCACTCCAGCAATGTTCAACAAGGCGCAAACCAGGACAATGGCGAGTCCGACCATCACACCTCGATATCCCTTGGCGAACCAAGGAAACATACGGACGAGGTAGGCGACGAACAAGGTGGGATAAATCGCCATGTCGAACTTCGAAGCGACGAGGGAGAGCCAAGCCTCCTGGAATCCCCAGAAATCGCCCATTGCGCGGCGTACCCAGGCATAGTAGCCGCCCTCGTGAGGAAGAGCACTTGCCAATTCACCCAACATAAAAGCGGTGGGCAAACTCCAAAGCACTGGGGTAAGGATCAGGAAGAGTATGGCTTTGCCATAGCCGGCACCGTGAACGATGTCTTCGATGCCATAGGTTCCGCCTGACACCATGAAGAAGGTGGCGGCGACCAAGGGCCAAAGCGTGAGGCGGACGGATTTCTTCCAGGTGGGAACGGCCGAGAGGGGCTGGGAAGTTTCCAGTTGTGGACGTTGGGCGCTAGCTGTTGCCAATTTCTATGTCTTCCTCCGGAAGCGACTCACTCTCACCACCGCGTCTCCCTTGGTCTTCGAGATCGAAGACGTGCTGCTCGCGGCTCCCGGGATCGCACGCGATTTCCCGGACACATCGGCGAAGTTAGTTCGCTCGTTAGAGACTACGGAAAATTTCCACAGATGCAATAGTTTTTTGCCCTAGTTGGGACAAAATTTTTGTAAGCGGGAGGAGAGGTACTGGCGTAATGCGATAAGCAATGAGCAGCGAAAAGAATCTTTACAACTCGCGAATCTTCTCTCCACACAGGTCTCGAAACTCGAGTTGGTTGACGAGTGGATCAGGCGCAGTACCTGAGGGGAGCGGAGTTGCGGCTTGTCGCGACCCGGAACGACCCACAGCGCCCAATACGCAGTGGGTTCATCAATGAGTTCGCGGCGGTCCAGAACTCTCCAGTACACCCTCCATCGTCCGCTGTAGTCGGGCTCCGCAAAGATGTGGGAGGTTCCGGTGTGGTCGACGCTGCTAAGGGTGACGGTCAGGTGTCCCCGTTTTTCGTCATGCCAGTGTTGCCATAAGAAGGTGCGAGCATGCGCAAAAATTGGAATGTTGTTCTGCCAGGGGTGGAGTGGTGCGGGGACCTTCAGCTCCAGCTTGTCGTACATGCTGAGATCGCGGCCCTGAGCAATGTCGGGAGCTGTGAATCCGTTGCCAAGCCACTGCGCATTCGGGTAGCGGGTGCGGTGACCGCCGAGGCGAGCTAGCCAGTCCCCTCCAGTTTCAGACTGGGTCGGGGCTTAAGACACTCGGCTCTTTGTATTCCTGGAGGAACCGTCGGCTGGGCGAGGCGGTATTCAATTCGCAAAAGAGCCGCCAAGAGCAGGATAAAGATGGAACACGCGATGGCCCATGTCCGCATGGATCGAGCTTACAAACACAGACACCGGACTGCTAGACCTTGCTCCACAATTCGGCCCTGGGGTCTTCCGGGTTCAGCTTGGCCAGCTCCCGCAGCAGTTCCTTCGTGCGTTCATCTCTCGGCATCGGGACGGTCACTGTGATTTCTACAATTTCGTCGCCACGGACGCCTTCTCTTGTGGCCGACGGCACGCCCTTCTCTCGTAGCCGAAGCTTTTGGCCTGACTGTGTTCCGGGCGGAATCTTCAATAAAGCGCGGCCGTCGATTGTCGGCACTTCTATCTTCGATCCCAGCGCTGCTTCCGTCGCGCTGACCGGGACAGTGAGCGAAATATCGTCGCCCTCGCGGCGAAAAATCGGATGATCTCCCGCGCGGATGATCACGTAGAGATCTCCCTGAGATCCGCCGTGTGCTCCAGCATTGCCTTTGCCGGGAAGGCGGATTCGCTGGCCATCGCGAGTGCCGGCTTTGATACGAACTTCGAGTGGCTCGGTCTTGGTGACCGTCCCTTCGCCGTGGCAGGTCGGACACATCGTCAGGTTCTTTCCTGTCCCGTGGCAGCGCGGACACTGCACGTTGAACTTCATGCGTCCACCGGTCTGGGTGATCTGGCCGGTGCCATTGCACTCCGGACATTTGCCCGGCGCTTCCAGCGCACCTTGGCCATGGCATTGCGAACAGATGTCCCGGCGGGTGATGTTGAGCCGCATAACGCCGCCGCGGATGGCCGTCCAGAAGGGCACGTTGACTTGATACTCGAGATCGGTACCAGGCTCGGGACCTTCTTCGGCCTGAGCCGCACCGCGGCCGCCGCCGAAGATTCCGGAGAAGATGTCGCGGAAGCTGCCTCCGGTGTTTGAAGTATTCTGACCTCGTCCGGCGTTGTTGATGAAGTCGGAGAAATCGAATCCGCCGAAATCGAAGTGGGCCCCTTGTCCTGCACCTCCTCCGGCATGCTGCGCGCCCGGCGGGAAGCCGCCACCGAAGCCTCCGCCAGGACCACCGGCGCGGGCGTAGGCCTCCGCAGTCGCGGGATCGATGTTGTCGGAGTAGAAGCCAACCTGATCGTAGATCTTGCGCTTCTTGGGATCGCTGAGAACTTCGTTGGCCTCGGAGAGAGCTTTGAATTTTTCTTCCGCCGACTTGTCTCCGGGATTGACGTCGGGATGATATTTGCGCGCGAGTTTGCGGAAGGCCTTGCGGATGTCGTCGGCCGAGGCGGACTTTTTCAGGCCCAAGATTTCGTAATAATCTTTTTTGGCGGTTGTGGCCATCACGTAGCCTTCATAGCCTATCGCGCTGCAGCGCGGGCGAAAGCGCCCGCGCCACACGGCTTACTTAGTTCACGATCTTGCGTTTGTCTTTGTCTTCCAACACGAGACTCAAGTCTTCGGATGTGGGTGCGTCCACATAGATCGGGATGCGCCGCGTTCCGGTTGGGGTCTCGACGAAAACAAGCCATTGCCGCTCGTCATCGGCGAGGCCCAAGTAATATGTTTCTTCGTTCACCTGGAAGTTCAATGCATTCTCCCTGTCATCCACAAATCAATATGTCATCCTGATCGGAGTTGACGGCCGCGAAGCAGCCGGCAACGGAGTCGAACGATCCCTGCCCTGCCACGTCATTCCCGCTGGTAGGGATCCTTCGACTCCGTGGATACTGCGCTGCTGTCGCGCAGCATCCACTCCGCTCAGGATGACAAGTCTTGCTGACGGCTGATGGCCGGCAGCTTACTTCTTGTCTTCAACGTCCACGTACTCGGCGTCAATAACGCCTTCGTCCTTCTTCTGCCCCGAGCCGTTCGAACCTGGCTCAGCGCCGGCTCCCGGCGTTGGGCCTGCGCCCGGACCAGGTTGCGCTCCGCCTGCAGGCTGAGCGGCCTTGTACATCTGCTCCGCCAGCTTGTGCGAGGCGGTGGTCAGGGCCTCGCGCGCCCTGTCCATTTGCGCCTTGTCATTGGACTCGAGCGCCTTCTTGGCGTCGGCCAGAGCGTTTTCGACGTCGCCGCGTTCGGAGCCGGAGATCTTGTCACCGTGCTCCTTCAGCATCTTCTCGATGTTGTAAACCATCGAGTCCAGCTGGTTCTTGGCTTCGATCGAATCGCGGGCCGCCTTGTCCTCGGCCGCATGCGCGTCGGCTTCCTTCGCCATGCGCTCGACTTCTTCCTTCGACAGACCGGAAGAGGACGTGATCGTGATCTTCTGGTCTTTCTGCGTGGCCGTATCTTTCGCGGTCACGTTCAGAATGCCATTGGCGTCGATGTCGAACGTAACCTCGATTTGCGGCACGCCACGCGGAGCCGGCGGAATTCCGGTCAAGTGGAACTTGCCAAGTGTCCGGTTCTGCGCCGCCATTGGACGCTCGCCCTGCAGCACGTGCACTTCAACCGACGTCTGACTATCAGCCGCGGTCGAGAACGTCTCCGTCTTCTTGGTCGGAATCGTCGTGTTGCGCGGGATCATCGGCGTGGATACGCCACCCAGCGTCTCGATCGACAGCGTCAGCGGAGTTACGTCGAGCAAGAGCAGGTCTTTCACTTCGCCCTTGAGCACGCCTCCCTGAATGCCTGCGCCGATCGCGACTACTTCGTCCGGATTCACTCCTTTGTGGCCTTCGCGTCCGAAGAGATCTTTGACCAACTGCTGAATCCGAGGCATACGGGTCTGTCCGCCAACCAGCACGACTTCGTTGATCTTGCTGGTATCAACGCCAGCGTCCTTCATGCACTGCTTGCATGGACCGACCGAGCGCTGAATGATGTCTTCAATCATGCCTTCGAGCTTGGCGCGCGTGAGCTTTTTGACCAGGTGCTTGGGACCGCTGGCATCGGCCGTAATGAACGGCAGATTGATTTCGGTCTCCATGGTGGTCGAGAGCTCGATCTTGGCGCGCTCAGCGGCATCACGCAGACGCTGCAGGGCCATCTCATTGCCCTTGCCGCGAAGGTCGAGACCCTCATCCTTCTTAAATTCGTCGATAAGCCAATCCACGAGGCGCTGGTCGATGTTGTCGCCGCCGAGGTGGGTGTCACCGTTGGTGGCCTTGACTTCGATTACGCCTTCCCCGACTTCGAGGATGGAGATATCGAACGTACCGCCGCCAAAGTCGTAGACCGCGATCGTCTCGTCTTTGCCTTTGTCGAGACCATAGGCAAGCGCGGCTGCCGTGGGCTCGTTGATAATGCGCTTTACTTCGAGTCCGGCAATCTGTCCTGCATCTTTGGTTGCTTGCCGCTGCGCATCATTGAAGTACGCAGGAACGGTAATCACCGCTTCCGTGACTTTCTCGCCGAGGTAGTCTTCCGCAGCCTTTTTCAGCTTCTGCAGAATCAGCGCCGAAACCTGGGGCGGCGTGTATTCCTTGCCCTGCGCCAGAACGGCAACGTGATCGCCCTGACGGACGACCTTATAGGGCACCATCTTGATTTCTTCCTGGACTTCGTCGAAACGGCGTCCCATGAACCGCTTGATGGAATAGACGGTGTTCTCGGGATTGGTAATCGCCTGCCGCTTGGCGACCTGTCCGACGAGCCGTTCGCCGGTCTTGGTGAAACCGACTACCGAAGGCGTAGTGCGCCCTCCTTCTTCGTTGGCTATGACCTTGGGCTCGCCACCTTCCATAACAGCAACACAGGAATTGGTGGTTCCGAGGTCAATTCCGATAATCTTTGCCATAAACATCCTCCTGAACTTTATAAGTGCTTTCGAATCAATACCGTTATGATTGCGCCGGATATCATCCTAAGACTTGAGTGATTTGTTGTCAATGTTTAGATGAGAGCGAGACGCTGGAGGATGCTGCAGTTATGCGAGGGCAGAAAGCTGACGAAAGTAACTCATTCTATTAGATTTCTCTCACTTCTGAGCCCTTACCACAATTAAGGTGCGAGCAGTGGCGCAGTCGTGCGGGTCCATCCCCCAAAGCCAAAGCCCGCGAGTCACAAACAGCAAATCTTGTTCTCGTTCGGACCGCCTTTCGGACGGGGCTGCGGCGACTCCCGCTGCGGAGTTTAAGGCACTAGCTGTGAAATCCGACATTGATCGAAGGAGATCGTAAGTTCATGAAGAAGCTCGCACTCGCATTGGCCATCGCACTGATGATTGCAGCGACCGCCTGTGGAAATTCGAATTCTCCGACTTTAAGCTACATAACTCGCGACATGAGCGGCTCGAGTACACCGGCAGCACCACAACTTTTCAAGCTGAATGAATCAACGAAGCAGGCTGCGCCTGTACAGATTCCGATTCCAGATACGGCTATGTTTCTCGCCGCGAACAGCACGGCTACCGCTGTTACCTACTGCCGCGATATCGGTACCGCCGGGGCTTCAGACTACGAAATCCTGCGGATGGGTCTGGATGGAGTAGAAAAGCCGCTTACGACCAATGCAGATGCATGTGAGTCTGTATTCTCCCCGAACGGGAAGACTATGGCCTATGTCAGTTGCGCCTCAGGCGATTGTCTCATCATGACCATGAATTCCGACGGATCCAACCAGAAAGCGCTGTACACGCCACCCGCTGGAACTGCGGAATCTTTCTATCCGGAATTCTCAGCAGACGGCAAGTCAGTGGTGTTCTTCGTGATCACCAACAGTGGACCTAGTGCAGCACGGCAGCCGCATCGGAATGCACGGAGCTCGCCTTGGTTGGCCCGGCTCAGCGCTCGTCCGGTGAAGTCTCGGCCGGCGGCAGCTGGTACCGGGATCACGCAGACCGGCTGGTACACCATGGCACTAAGCGATACTGCTCCTTCTTTTGTGTACACCCCGAATGATTGGTGGGGACCGGCGGTGTTTTCTGCAGACGGAAAGAAGTTGCTGGTAACTGATTACGACGGGACAACCGAGAACATCTACAGCATCAACTTGGATGGATCGGGCCTAACGCCACTGACGACCAGCACTGACTCGAATGCGCCTGATTTCTCTCCTGTGTCTTACAAAAACCTGATTATGTTCAACACCTACAACTCCACTAATAATTCCGTGGATGTTTACGTGATGGATCAGGATGGATCCAACCAGAAAATCGTTCATAGTACGACCGACACGTGGGAAGGTCTCATCGACTCCTATTGGGACTAACATGATCCTTGCTATTCAGGGGCGGCGCACCGGGGCCGCCTTTTTCTTTTTTGCTGTTAACTAGCAGTCTTTATCGGCGTCATTTGCACCATTCACGCTGCTACAGGATTATTCCTATAGACCGCCTGTTCTTGCTGCAACATAATGTCGGCGCTTTGTTGGGAGTTCCCTTCTCCGCTACATCCCGCGTTTCATAACGGAAACATCAATATCAGATGAGGAGCACTTCGTATGCGCCCAGTTCGACTCTCGCTCTCCCTGTGTGGCTGTTTTGCCCTAACCATTTCGCTGGCCCAGGTGGTTTCCGCCAAGAGCCTTTGCGTCAACAATTCAGGTTCGAACGGATGCTATTCGACGATTCAAGCGGCCGTGACTGCGGCGGCCAATCACGACACGATCCAGGTAGCGGCCGGCACTTACAAAGAAGCTGTCACGGTAAACAAGCCGCTATCGCTGATCGGGGCCGGTGCGGGAAAGACAATTATCGATGCGACGAACTTTCCAAACGGCATTTTGCTGGACGGCTATAACAATGCGGGCTTGAACGACGTGATTGTCTCCGGTTTCACTGTGAAGAATGCACTTTATGAAGGCGTTCTGATCCTGAACACTGTGGACGCGGTAATTCGGAACAACGCCATCATTCACAACGACCTGAGCCCGCACCAGTTTGGGTCGGGTCCGGCGTGCCCGGGTCAACCTGCGTATGAAACGGATGAAAGTGGTGATTGCGGCGGCGGGTTGCATCTCATGGGAGCAGTAGGAGCGGTTGTGTCGGGGAACGTTATCAACGGAAACGCCGACGGCGTCCTGATCAGCGATGAAACAGCCATGAGCCGGGACAACCTGGTGACGAACAATATCGTGAATGACAATCCAGAGGAATGCGGAATTGTGCTGGCATCGCATCCGCCGGTGGGATCGACGCCGCCGAATTTCGCGCCACACTTCGGGATCGTTCACAACACGATCTCCGAGAATGTGGTTTCGCACAATGGAGCGAAGGTTGGCGGAGCAGGCGCCGGCGTGTTCTCAGATGGAGCTGGTCAGGGTCGCGTGGCCCACAATGTATTCATGCGAAACCAGCTGACGGGCAACGGCATTCCGGGATTTGCGCTTCACACGCATGTCGGTCCGGCATTTGGGCTCCCTGCGGATGACATGTCAGGGAACATGATTATTGGAAACTTTATCGCCGGCAACGGCGCCGATGGCGACGATACGGCGACTCCGGGGACGGCAGGAATCAATATCAACAGCGGCGGTGGCGGTTCTCCCGTGTACGGCACGATCATCTCCGGCAATGTGATTCGCAATGAAGATATCGCGGTGGCTGTGAACACCCCGGCGGAAGTGGATGTGCACCTGAATGACTTCCTGAACGGGAAGATCGGGGTGGCAAATGTGTGCGCATTCGATGGAGCGCAGTGCACCTCGTTCATCGATGCGACCGAGAACTACTGGGGATGCGCGGCAGGACCGAACGCGAGCGGATGCGCCTCGGTCAGCGGCACGAGAATCCGGTTTAATCCGTGGCTGCAGAGTTTGGCTTCGCCGGATTCGCAGAAGCAGTAACCAAAACCAAAAGCGTTAACGCCAAGGACACGAAGGTACACGAAGAGATTCGTGATGCTTCGTGTCTTTGTCTCTTGGGCGAACTCTAACGGTTGGCTTTACAGGCGTTTTGGAAATCGGAATACGAGCCTGCACCCAAGGTGACTGGAACGATGTCGCCCGGATAAGCGACGTGCGCGTCCTGCCCTCGCTGGTAAACACTTCCGTCCGGCTTAAAGGCACGAGAGATACTCCCGAAATCGTCACCGACTATGCTGGGATTTCTCCACTGTCCGCGTACTTCGATCGATGGACGGTGATCGGTCGCGAAGGTTCCCCCAAAGACTGGCCAGTAGTCCATGCTTAGGCCAATCTTCTCGCCGTCCGTGTTGGTGCCAATACCCCGGCGCATTCCGCCACGGAGATGCATGTTGAAGATTTGCCCGCGGGGCGAGCAAAGATAGCCGACACCCTTAACAGTGGGATGCGGATAAATTCTGCTGCCTGAGGGACTCGGATACAGGCGGACATACAAGACGTACTTCCCATTTTTCGTGTTGAGAGTTCCCCATCCCTGCCAGTAGCCAAAGATGTTGAACTTGCCGCCCATGAAAAATCCCCAAGGTGCAAACACCGCAGTGATCAGCCCGACCAGTACAAGGCTACCTATCAGCAGGAGGATGAGTCGGGGAAGACATCCAAGGCGGCCCAGGCGCGAGTGCGGCCGGTCTGGTTTTGCCGCCGGATTTTTCAACAGCCGTTGAGCAAGGCGACCCATGGCCGAGAACGTCGGAGATCCTACTCTTCTTCGAACTTCCAAAGCGGCTGCCCGCCAACCGAGTGGTAGAACCCCCATACGGCGATAGCCACCACACTGAGCAGCGCGAGGATGGAAGTCGTCATGTACCACGCCGAGAAATCTGCGGAGAATGGGACATTCGCCAGCATGTCGATCGTAAAGATCGCAAGCACGAGCGGAATCAGTCCGAAGCGAATCACGATAAGGACCGCGATGGCATACACCAGGATCAAGGCAGGGAGTTCGACTCGCGCATAGGAACTCGCTAGTCCGCGGGGCACTGCGAAGATTGCAACGAACACCGCGGCGGCAAGCCATCGATTGCGCAGCAGAGCTCGCAGGCCGAGAAGCAGCAGAAAGAAGAAGAGAGCAGTTTGAATTGACAAAGGCCACTTGCGGATCCATCCTCCGAGCGCAAAGCGTCCGCCGATGAGAGCGTCTGTACCCCCGAGGCTAGGGGCGGCCCCCATGTGCATCATGAAAATGTAGCGAACTTGGAAAAGGAGGATCCAAAAGATGCCGAGGAGGATACCGACCAGGATGTCACGTCCGACAACGGGATCACGGAAGCTGCCAGCCAGCAGCCGAGTCCACGAGATGATGGTGTTGGGCCATTGACGTCGGACCCAGGGCTCGATCGCCATGTAGAGGGTCCAAATGCCGCCGGAGATAAAAAGAGCGGTGCTGATGGCGAGGATCGTCAGGCCGAGGGTATCGCCAATCGTAGCAAAATGACCCCGGCAAAAGAACAATGCCATTTCCGAAATGAACACGAGAATGGCCAGGCGAAGGGCTCCCTGCCGGTCGCCACGACCATGCCGGTAATTTCTTCGGGCCAGCACGCACGCTGCGGTGAGTCCCGCGACGAGTAAAATCATCCCGATGATTCTGCCTGCCTTATCGCCCAACGATTTCTTCTCGGTGCTGACCATTCTGTCAGGCTTGGTCCAATCGCCGATCAGCTGAAAGAAGACCGGCTTGCCCTGAAAGGATGCCGCCTCGACCCGCAGCGCACGAGTCGTGCCGGGCCACACTCCGGTCCACGCTACGCGCGCATCGGAAGCAGCAAGTGAATTCCATGTCGACTGCGTGGGTTGAAGTTTCGAAACGTCGAGTCCCGCGGCATTCAAGAACAGATTCCAGTCCAACGGCGTCGGTGCCGGCGCGGTCGGTGCGTTCGGGATGGTCTTGTTGGCATCCAGTTTCTGCGCTGGGATTGCCTGGAAATACGTAAGCCGTCCCTGAGGATCAAGGTGCAGGTTGATCATCCCCGCGAGCACGGTCGGAGGATCCGTTTCGGTCACGGTGCCCGGGGTCAGGAGATTGTCGCGAACCTGATTGGCGAACATGTCGTCCGGGCTCTGCCGATACCAGTACTGCAGAAGCGAAGGACGGGCCGTGAGCACAGCGTCCCAATTGGGGCGGGGTTTGTCGTTCTTCTGAACTGCATCCTTGAAGTCGTCATCAATGTTGAGACCATAGGCGCTATCGGCAGGCCGGCCTACGTATCCGAACCGGGCGATGATCTCGCGGGCCTTTTGAGTTAGAACTTCCGGCGTGAGATCAACGTCCATTTTGTCGTACGCGTTGTAGTGAAGGGAAAAATACACGGTGAATGCCAATCCGAGAAGCACGGCGCAGAAGATGGCGATTGCAATGTGAGGACGCAGTCCTTCTGTTTCCCCCGAGGCGGCAACCAGCTGGGGCGAAGGAGTCTCGCCCGCCGCGAGGGCGGCAGCAAGAGGATCGCCACCCGGCAATGCGGCTGCAACGGCGAGAGCATTGGCTGGACGCGAAGACGGGTCTGTTTCGAGACATCGCAGGATGACCTTCTCGATGATGGGATCGAGATCTTTCACCACCAACGAGGGGCGGCTTGGAGTGCGATCCTCCTGGACATGGAGAGCGCTCGTGACCTTCTCTGCGAATGCGCGCTTGCCGGTGAAGATTTCATAGAGCACGAGGCCGAGCGCATAGATGTCACTGCGAAGTGTGACCTCTGTGCCCGAAAGTTGCTCGGGAGCCATGTAGGCAGGAGTGCCACTGCGCACTTCGGCTCCGCGAATGTCGTCAGCAACGCCGGCTAGACCGAAGTCGGTGATGACGACCTGACCGCGGCCGTCGAGCATGATGTTGGCGGGTTTCAGGTCGCGATGCAGCACGCCTTTGGCGTGAGCGGCGGCAAGCCCGGCGCAGAGCTGGCGCGCCATTTCGATGGCTTTATCTTGTGGCAGGCGTCCGATGCGGCGGAGCAGGGACGCCAGGTCCTCACCATCCACATACTCCATGGTAAAGAACGTCTGACCATCGACCTCGCCGACGTCATAGACGCGGCAGACATTGGGATGAGAAACGCGGCGCGCCGTGCGCACTTCGTTGCGGAAGCGGTCGAGCATAGCTTCGTCGCTCGCAGCGGCATCGGGCAGAAACTTGAGAGCGACAGCTTGTCCGAGGGTAAGGTCGTCGGCGCGGTATACCTCGCCCATGCCACCTTTGCCCAGAAGAGCGATGATGCGATAACGGCTTGCGACGAGGCGTCCGGGCAGAAATCGGCCTTCGTTGATCATGTACTCGGCGAATTTGAAGGTGCGCGAAGAGGAACGAGACGACGAGTTTCCTGACGACGGGAGCGGAGGGTGGGGGGATGTGGAAGTGCCGAAGTCAAGTGTGGCCACGTCGTCTGTATTGACGACAGGCTTGCCGCAGGAAGGGCAGAAGCGCACATTTGGGGAGAGTTCGGTTCCGCAGAAGACGCAGTTTGACATCGGAATTCTCCGCTACAGGATAACGCAGGCAGCTGCGGCTTTCGGCGTCAGGACTTCGCTATCGGGCACAGCGCGACACGGGGAATGCTGTTGCAGGCTTTGTATTACCATCCAGAACGATGAACTCACCCGTTGGGCGGTGGTTTCGAGACCCGCTATTTCTACTGTGTTTGAGTGCAGGACTGCTGGCTTTTGTGGTCCAGTCGGGAGAACTGGGTAGCGCCGACACAACATTTCGCTTACAGACAACCCACTGGCTCTGGACCTCGCAGCCACAGGTGTTTCCGAACCAATATCCGGAGTTTGGACTGCATGGCAGGGATGGAAAGATCTACAGCTGGTACGGAATTGGCCAGTCGCTGCTCATGTTTCCTGCCGATCTGGTGGGAACCTGGATCGCACACTGGCACATTTTCTCAGGGTATGAAGACGATCCGGGCGTCCGCAGCGTCGTCGTCAGCTATAGCACAAACATTCTGATCAATGTTCTGACAGCGCTCGTGGCTTTTCGATTTCTGCGGCAGCTGCGATTCGGGGCAAAGGAAGCGATTGCCGGCGTGCTGGCATTGCTCTTCTGCACAACACACCTGCATTACACGCAGAACATGATGGAGAACAACTACATCATGCTGCTGACGCTGCTGGGATTCTCCTATCAATATGAATGGCTGCGAACGGATCGCGCGCGGGCGCTCTGGATTGGTTCGGGAGCCTTGGGCCTAAATCTGCTCACGCGGGTCACGACTGGCCTCGACCTTTTGGCAGCCGGTTTTTTTCTGCTCGCAGTGCTTTGGTTGGAGCGGGCGCGCGGGCGTGACTTGTGGGCGCGGGTTCTGGACTACGGCAAAGTTGCGGTCCCGGTATATGCGTTCTTCACATTCATCGAACGCGCCTACAGCTTTTATCGGTTCGGATGGTGGACGCAGAGCTATCTACCTATTTTCGCGCGGGAGCAGCGGGCTCAGGATCCGACGCTGCCTGCAAATTTCCCGTGGAGCACTCCTTTTCATGAAGGATTCCTGGGAGCGCTGTTCAAGCCGGAGAAATCGATCTTCCTGTTTGATCCACTAATCCTTCTGGCTCTGATCCTGATCGTTTGGCTTTGGAAGACATTGAGGATCGAGATGCGCGCGTATGCGGTGACATCGGTCTTGTTGTTGCTCGCGTATATCTGTTTTTACGCACGCTACACGTATTGGGCTGGAGACTTCGCGTGGGGGGACCGGTACGTGGCGACGGCCGTGCAGATGGTCGCAATGCTGTCAGTTCCGTTGCTCGTTGCCTACCGTGCGAGTTTGTCACGGTGGATCTGGCGCGGCGGGATTACGCTGATTGCGATCAGCTTCGTCATCCAACTGGCGTCGCTCGCGTTCTGGCTGCCGCTGGAAATTTATCAAATGGAGACGTTTGGGCATCCGACATTTGTCATTGCACTGCGCTTCAAGAATATTGTTGCCTTCGCGCTCGACAAGATGGGTGCCTGGGGATTGAACACCGAAGCCATGGGGCAAGATCCATGGGATTACGTCCACATCACCTGCTGGAATTTTTTGCCGTTTGTGCTGCGCCGAGTGGGGGTGGCTCCCCGCTGGGTCGTCAACATAACCTACGCAGTATGGGCAGTGGGAGTGGCGGCAATGGTCCTAGTGTTGGATCGACTAGTGCGATTCGTAGTTGTTATAGAACGGTAGATCCAAGGTTGGTTGGTAGAACACGCTCATGACCTTGAAAATCAAGAATGAGGAAGCACATCGGCAGGCGCAGGAACTCGCCGCGGCTCATGGGGAAGAGGATGACCGTCGCGGGTCAGCGAAGCTATCCGCCAGCGATATGAAAGGGCTTCCGAAATGAATGGACCAGCCACTTCTGTTCAAAGGGCTGCACGTCCCACGGATGTCGAGATTGCCGAGCGCTAACCGCGAAGCGCTACTCAACCGTTACAGACTTGGCCAGGTTCCTCGGCTGATCCACATCGCAGCCACGCCGGACGGCGATGTGATAGGCGAGCAGTTGCAGCGGCACGATTTCCAGAATCGGCGACAACTCCTCAGGCGCCGGGGGAACGTAAAGCACATGATCCGCGGCCTCTTTGATCTCCTCGTCGCCATCCGTCGCAAGCGCAATGACCACTCCCGAGCGCGCTTTGACTTCCTTCAGATTTGAAATCGTCTTCTCGTAGCGCAGCATGGAGCCGGGGTTCTTCTCGTCGCGCGTCGCGATCACAACCACTGGAAGGTTTTCGTCGATCAGCGCGTTGGGGCCATGTTTCATCTCTCCAGCGGGATATCCCTCAGCGTGGATGTAGGAGATCTCCTTCAGCTTCAGCGCGCCTTCGAGTGCGATGGGATAGTGAATGCCACGGCCGAGGAAGAGGAAGTCATGGACCTTCTGGTACCGCTTCGCCAGCGCGTCGCAAGCTTCATCGTGATTGAGAATTGCTTCGAGTTTGGCCGGAATGCGCGTCAATTCGAGCATAGAAGAACGCGCTTCTTCGGCGGTCATGACCCCGCGCACCTGCGCCAGGTACATCGCGAAGATGTAGAGCGCCGTGAGTTGTCCGGTAAAGGCCTTCGTGGACGCAACACCGATCTCGGGGCCTGCATGCGTGTAGATGGTTCCCGCAGCTTCGCGGGTGATCATCGATCCCACGACGTTGCAGATGGCAAGCGTCTTGGAGCCGCGCGCTTTGGCTTCGCGTTGCGCCGCGATTGTGTCCGCCGTCTCGCCAGATTGCGAGA
>C688J18823_10000502_pt1 | contig 22643 bp, 21 predicted proteins | sample HopSoiMetagenom1_FD_18823 | JGI IMG/M metagenome (IMG submission 18823) | reverse complement strand
TGCGAACCCCGCGTCCCATCATCGAGCGCTTCAACCGCGAGGTCGCAAAGATCATGGCCGACCCGACGGTCCGCGAGCGTTTCGAAGCGCAGGGCCTCGAAGTCGCGCCGCCGATGACGCCTGACGAGTTCACTTCCTACGTGCGCGCCGAGAGTGCTCGCTATGCCAAGCTGGTGCCGGAGATCGGCTTCAACAAGTAACTAGCGCGATAACCCGAACTGGGTGATGTCGCCGCCCGAGAAGAACGTGCCGATGATGTTGCCGCGCGTGATCGGAAGGTCGATGCGCGAGCGGTGCCTGTTGTCGCAGTGGATGGTGATGCGCGCCGGGCGCCGGCGCTGCAGATGATTGCGTGCGATCGCCTGGAGCGAGGTCGCGGGCGGCTCGTCGTCCGCGCCCTTGATGCGTAGCGCGATGCGCTCGCCGGCCCGGAAAAGCCGCGCGGTCGGCACGATGGCGATCTTCAGCTCGTAGACCTTGCCGGGCTCGAGCGGCTCGCGCGATTCGTGCGCGGGCACCGGGTCCCACGGCTCGCAGCCATCTTCCAATTTGCGCTGCGACGCGCGCAGCCAGCCGCGGGTGAGCTCGGCCTCTTTTCCATCGACAGTAATTAAGAGGAGGGTGGCGAAGACGAACGCATCCGTATCGTCGGTCGAAAGATGCAGCGTGAGCACCGACGGTCCCAGCACCTCGGTGTTCTCCACCAGCGGCGGCGTAGTGAAGGTGAGGCTGCCGTGCTCGAACGTCGATTCGTTGAATGCCACCGTCGCCGCGCCGGGCCATGTCTCGTGCTCGGAAAGCGTGCCGTCGGCGTGCAGGTTGAAGCTCATCCAGCGCGCGTCCACCGGCGGCCAGTCCTCGAGGGCTTTCCATTCGCCGGTCGGCGGCATGAAGACCCGCACCGGCGGCTCTTCCATGATCCCGGTCGCGCGGCCCTTGAGGAAATGATCGAACCAGCGCAGCGCCTCATCGTGATACTGGTAAACGGGCCGGTCGAGATACGCCGGCGGGCCGATCACCATCTTCTTCGGCCCCTTCCAGTCCTTCCATGCCGTGAAGGCGCCCGGCAGGTGCAATCCATAGATTCCCCAGCAGCCGCCGAGGTACGCCGGCACTTTCGCCTGATCGTCGTGCGCGCTGCGCTCGCGCCAGAACGGGCCGTCGAAGGGATGCAGCAGCACGTCGACGATCACCGCGTTCGTGCCCGCATCCGGGTTCTGCAGCGCCTCGCGCAAAGGCGCGTGCACCATGATCTCCTCGTCCTTCATCACCGCGGCGATGGCCTGGCGGTACTTTTCATCGCCGTGCTTTTCTTTATACAAAGACCGATAGCGCGGGTTGTGCGCACTGTTCCTCCAGTGGGCGAGGAAGCCATGCGCGAGGATGCCGCCGTGATACCAGCGGTGCCGGTAGTCGTCCGTCCCGGCAAACGGCGCAAAGATCGCCTTCAGCGGCGCCGGCCCGAGCGCGGCCACGGCCTTCGCGATGCGCGCGAAATAGGAAACGCCGAACATGCCGACGCTGCCGGTCGACCAGGGCTGCTCGGCCAGCCAGCCGACGAGGAAGGCGATGTCCTGCACTTCCAACGGCCCGCCGAGCTGATAGAAGCCTTCCGACTTGCCGCTGCCGCGCACGTTGAATACCGCGTGCACATAGCCGCGGCGGGCGAAGTACATCGAGTCGCCGGCTTCCATGTAGCCGCGCATGGGCGTGAACCCGACCGGCCGCATCGGCGGCGACTGCAGGTCCTTGTTGTACGGATGCGCGCCGAGGATCACCGGAAACTTGCCGGCGTGCGCCGGGCGATAGACGTTGCCGTCGAGCTGCGTGCCATCGGCGAGCTTCACCTTGACGTCGCGCTCGATCACAACCTCATGCGTCGGCTCCGAGGTCGACCAGCGACGCGTGTACATCAGCCCTTCTCTTCGATGAACGCGACGATGGCGTCCAGGGCTTTCTTCGACGCCGCGGAGGACGGGTCCTTCGCGATAAACGTGTGCGGCTGGCCTTCGAACTTCTCCACCCGCGCATTCCCATAGCGCTCGGCGAAGAGGTCGGCGCGATGGTGCTCGACGTTCTCGTCCGCCGTGCCCTGGATGATCAGCATGCGCGGCTTGGTCTTCGCTTCGCCGCGCTCGACGATCAGATGGGGATTGCCCTCGCTCATGGCCGCTTCGTCCGGGAAATAGGCGTTATGGGCTTCCACCAGGTTCTTCAGGCCTTTCGCCTTTGCCATCCGGTAGCGCGCCAGCGGATCGAGGATCGGCCAGCACGCGACGACGAAATCCAGCGGCTCATTGCCCGGCAGGACCGCGCTCAGCAGGACCTGCGCGCCGCTCGAGGTGGCGAGCGCGCCGATGCGCTTGTGCTTGAGCTCGCGCTTCGCCCAACCCAGCGCTACGGCGACGTCCTCCACCGCTGCGGGATACGGGTGCTTCGGCGCCATGCGAAAGTCGAGCGCGAAGACGGCGATATCGCGCGAGGCGAGATGCTGGTGGATGGCGACATTGGCGAGCCGGTCGTTCATCACCCACGCGCCGCCGTGCACTTCGACGACGAGGGAGCGCGCGCTTTCCGGCTCGTACAGGCGGCCGAGCAGCAGCTCGCCGCCGACGTCCCGGTAGACGAGGTCTTTTACTTCCAGACGAGGTTCCGCACGTCGACGGGCTGGCGCAGCATGCCGACCTGGCGGCCGGCCTGCTCGAAGATCTCCAGGTCCTTCGGGCTGATCGCCGAGGAATACGACGGGATCACGGGCGAGGGGAAGCCGAGGTATTTCACCTGCAGCTGCTTCGCTTCTTCCGGATTTTTCACGCACCAGTCGAGCGCCTCGTCGTACGCCTCGCGATACGCGCGCACGGTCTGCGGATTGGCCTTCGCCCAGTCGGCCTTCGCCATCCAGAAGGCGGCGAGCACGTTGTCCTGGATGTCGGTCACGTAGTCCGCGACGCGGTAGCCGGTGTTGGCGTTGAGGATGCGGGCGCGGAACGGCTCGATGGCCACGGCCGCATCGATCGTGCCGCCCTTCAGCATGTCGTTCATCTGCGGGAACGGCGCCTCGATCATCGTCACCTGCGCGAGCGGCACTTTGTTGTCGAGCAGCCACTTCTGGAACATGACGTGCAGCATGCTGTTCAAGCCCGGCACGCCGACCTTCTTGCCCTTGAAGTCCTCGGGCTTCTGGATCTTCTCGCCGGAGCGCGCCACGAGGCTCACGATCGAGTTTGATTTCTGGAAGCGCGACGCCCCGTTCAGCGCGACGAGCCCAAGCCCGGCTTCCGCGGTCTGCACGAGCATCGAGCCCGTGCCCATGCCGATCTGCAGGCTATCGGACACGATCGCCGCCGGGATGTTCGAGGCGAGCGGAATGCGCGTGAGGGTCACGTCGAGGCCGCGCTTCTCGAAGAAACCCTTGTCCTTCGCCGCGAACACCGGCGTGAAGTCGGCCGCCGGCGAGTAGCCGATGTTCACTTTTGTCTGCGCGCTCGCGGCCGCAGCGGCGAGGCACAAAAACAGCGTGCTGAGAGTTTTGAACAAGTTCATGTGATCGATGTTAGACGGACGCCGCGCGCCAGCGCAACCAGCGTCGCTCGGCAACCAGGAGGCCGTGGTTCACCAGGAAGCCGATGATGCCCAGCACCACGATGCCGGCATAGAGCTCGGGGCTGCGAAACGAGCGCTGCGCGAGCAGGATGTTCTGCCCCAGGCCCGGCAGCGAGGCCTGCATCTCGGTGACGACCGCGAGGATCAGCGCGATCGCCAGGGACACCCTCACGCCGGAAAGAATGTCGGGCAGCGCGCCGGGCAGCGCCACCTTGAGTAGCACCTCGCCGCGGCGCATCTCGAGCGTTTCGCAGAGCTCGACGAGCTGCGGCTCCGTGCTCTTGAAGCCGTGCACCGCGGCAAGAAGCACCGGCCATAGCGAGCCGAACGCAATGACCAACGTGGACATGGCAGGCGACAAGCCCAGAAACAGGATCGCGACCGGGATGATGGCCGACGCCGGCAGCGGCCGCAGGAAGTCGAGCAGCGGCTCGAGGTATTCGCGCGCGGCGCGCGACGAGCCGATCGCCGCGCCGAGCGCGATGCCGAGGCCGCAGGCGAGCAGCCAGCCATAGAGCATGCGCAAGGCCGTGGCGCCGAGCGGCTGCCAGAGGCGCCCGCTCGCGATCTGCATATAGAGCTCGCCGAAGGTGCGGCCCGGCGATGGGAAGAAGATCGGATTGATGAGCTTCAGCTCCGCGGCGAGCTGCCACAGCGCGATGAGTATCAAGGCAAAGATGATGGCCGGCAGCGCGCGCTTCATCGCTGCGCCACCTTGTTGAGCGCCCAGCCGACGAAACCGAGCCAGAGGAGCTGCGCGTACATCAGGTCCGAGCGCAGCGCCTGCTGCGCGCCGATCATGCTGTGGCCGAGGCCGCGCGGGTTGAGCACGATCTCCACGGTCACCGCGACGACGAGCGAGATGGCGAGCGCGAGGCGCAGGCCGACGGCGATGCGACCGAAGGCGGCGGGCAACACGATCTTCATCAATTGCTGACTGAAGGAAAACTCCAGCGAGCGCGAAAGCTCGAGCAGCCTCGGCTCCACGCCGCGCACGGCCGCGACCGTCATCAGCAGCACCGGCCACAGCGCCGCGAAGGCGACGACCGCCGCTTCCATGCGCAGGCCGAAGCCGAACACCAGCAACGCGAGCGGTATGAGTGCCACGGCTGGTATCGGCCGCAGCGCCTCGATCGACGGCCCGACGGTGCGCTCGGTACGTGGCGAAAGGCCAAGGATCGCGCCGAGCAGGATGCCGAGCACGCCGGCGATGACAAGGCCGAGGAGCGCTGCCTCGAAAGTAAGCCAGGTATCGCGCAGTAGCGAGCCGTCGGCCATCGCTTGCACGAAGGCGCGCACGATGTCGCTCGGCCGGGACGTGGAGTCCGGCGGCAGGACACCGAGGCGGCTGCCGGCCTCCCAGAGGATCAAGAGCACCGACGGAATCACCAGTCCGCGCATCAGTGCTTCAGCAGGCCAAACAGGCGGTGCCGATAGGCGAGAAAGCGCTGATCCTCGCGCGTCTCGAGCTGCGAGCGCGGGCGTGGGATCTCGACCGTAATGCGCTCGGCGACGCGCCCGGGATTCGACGCCAGCACGATCACCTGGTCGCCGAGATAGATCGCCTCCTCGAGGTCGTGCGTGATGAAGACGACGGTGGTCTTCTGCTCGGCGGCGATGCGCGCCACCTCGTCCTGCAGGCCCTGGCGCGTGATGGCATCCAGGGCGCCGAAGGGCTCGTCCATCAGCAGCAGCTGCGGATCCTGTCCGAGCGCACGCGCGATCTGCACGCGCTGCTGCATGCCGCCGGAAAGCTGCGCCGGGTAATGGCCGGCGCAGTGGCCGAGCCCCATCTTCGCAAGCAGCCGTTCAACCCTATTACTGCGTTCCGGCTCGGCGATGCCGCACGCCTCCAGGCCGAGCGCGACATTGCCGGCGACCGTGCGCCATGGCAGGAGCGCCTTGGTGTAGTCCTGGAAAACGATCGCGCGGCTGCGCGCCGGTCCGCGCACCGCCTGGCCATCCACCGTTACCTTGCCGGTGCTGGGCGTGATCAGTCCCGCGAGGACGCGCAGCAGCGTGGTCTTGCCGCAGCCGGACGGCCCGACGATGCAAAGGAACTGTCCGGCCGGCACCTCGAAGGCGACCTCGGCGAGCACGGGGCGGCTGCCGAACGAGACGCCGATGTTGCGCGCGGCTATCACGCGAAGCGCGACGGATCGACGTCGTGCAGGATGTTCGGCGCGCCGTAGTCGTCGATGATGCGACGCGGATCGCGCTGCGTGGGCTTGCCTTCGAGGTCGGCGCCGAGGTAGCGCGAGTGGCGCACGATGCGCGTGCCGAAGTCGAGCTGCTGCGTCTCATATCTCGCCAGTGCCTTCTCGATGCTGCTTTCCGATGAAAGCGAATCGGCGAGCGCCTGCGCGTCCATGGCGGCCTTACCGGCGCCGCCCGCGACGTGAGGGCGCACGACGAAGGCCGCATCGCCAAGCAGCGCCACACGGCCGAACGTCATGCGCGACGAGGTCATGTCGCTGATGGCTTGCAGCAGCGGCTGTGGCGTTTTCTGTACGAGGGAAGAAATGGAGGAGGGCAGGACGTCCAGCGCGTGGGCCTTCATCTCGGCGATGAATTCCTTGCGGATCAAGGGCGGCGGAATGGTGATGCCGTGGTTCTTGCCGCTCGCATCGGTGAAGAGGTCCTTCAGGTCCGTCACGCCCCGGTACCAGATGAAGTACACGCCGCCCGGCACGCGCATGGAGAGCAGCATCTCTTTGGGCGGAAAGCAGAACACGATGCGCCCGCTCACCGCCTCGAGCGTCTCGGGCGGCACCTCTTTCTCCTCGATGATGCCGCGCCACGCGACGTAGTTTGCGAACGTCGGCTGCACGTCGGGCAGGAATTGCTTGCGCACAGCGGAGTACACGCCGTCGGCGCCGATGATGAGGTCGGCCTTGTCGCGCGTGCCGTCGGCAAACACCGCCGTATCACCGTCCACGCGTTCCAGGGTCATTGCTTGCCTATAAGAGGAGGGCGGCAACGCCGCGCGCAGCGGCTGGTAGACGCGCGCCCAGGCGCTCGCCATCAGGTTGCGGCGGTGCTCATACGCGATCGAGCCGTCCTTCTCCATCCACACATGCGCCGCTTGCGCGACGCCCGCGGAGCGCTCGAAAGGCGCGCCGGCGCGCGCCATGATGTCGAGGAGCTCGCCCGATACGCCGAGCCCGGCGCCCCGACCGGCGAGGTCGCCGACGGCGCGCTCGTACACCGTGACGTCCCAGCCGATTTTGCGTAGCAAAAGCGCGGCCATCAGTCCGCCCACCGAGCCGCCGACGATGATGGCCTTCATCTAGAATGTCCCGCCATGGACCAACAGCTTCCGCAAGTGAAATGGGTCGGCGTGATGCACGAGGGCGTGCCGTGCCGGCGCAGCGACCTCGATGCCTGCATCCAGTTCTACCAGAACGTGCTCGGCCTGAAGCTCCTCCCGCGGCCGGCGCGGCTCGACGAGATTATGGGCTACAAGCCGAGCGGCGCGTGGCTCGGCGATGCCGAGGACAAGGTGCAGTTCCATCTCATCGCCAAGGACGACGAAGTGATGCCGGGCGCGAACGCGCCGATGTCGCCCACCGGCCGCCATACCGCGTGGGTGGTGAAGGACCTGAACGTCTTCCGCGCGCGCCTCAAGCAGCTCGGCATCAAGTACGACCAGATCGACGGCGTGGTGGCTAGCGACCAGGTTTTCGTCAAGGATCCGTCCGGGTTTACCTGGGAGTTTCAGGAGCAGAAGTAATAAAACCGAAGACCCGGCTCGCCGCCGACATCGGCGGCACCTTCACCGACGTCGCTGCCTTCGACGAGAAATCCGGCCGGCTCCTGCTCGGCAAGGTGCTCTCGACGCCCGGGCGGCTGGTCGACGGCATCACCAGCGGCGTCGACAAGGCCGCCGTGCGCTATGCGGACGCTTCGCTCTTCCTGCACGGCTCCACCATCGCGATCAACACGCTGCTCGAGCGCCGCGGCGCGAAGACGGCGCTCATCACCACGGAAGGCTTCCGCGACGTCTACGAGATCGGCCGCATCAATCGCCCCGATTCGTACAACCTTTACTTCCGGAAGCACGTGCCGCTCGTGCCGCGCTCGCTGTGCTTCGAAGTGCGCGAGCGCATGACGGCGGAGGGCGGCATTCACGTGCCGCTCGACGAGGCCAGCGTGCGCGAGGTTTGCCGCGGCCTTAAGCAGCAGGGCGTCGACGCGGTGGCGATCATGCTCCTGCATTGCTATGTGAATCCGGCGCACGAGGCGCGCACCAAGGCCATCGTGCAGGAGGAGCTGCCGCACGCCTTCGTGACGGCGTCGCACGAGCTCTCGCAGGAATACCGCGAGTTCGAACGCTGCTCGACCGTGGCGGCCAACGCGTATATCGGGCCCGTCGTCAGCGAGTACGTCGCGTCCATGGAAAAGCACCTCGAGCGCTCGGGGTTCCGCGGCTCGTTCCTCATCGTGCAATCGACCGGCGGGCTCTACGAATCGCACCAGGCGCAGCGCCAGTGCGTGCGCATGCTGGAATCGGGGCCCGCGGCCGGGGTGATCGGCGCGCAGGCGCTCTGCCGCAGCCTCGAGCTCGACGACGCGGTGGCGTTCGACATGGGCGGCACGACGGCGAAGGCGGGCGTGATCTATCGCGGCGAAGCGCTCACCACCGGCGTCGCGCTCGTCGGCGGCTATGCGCAAGCGCTGCCGATCCAGATCCCGATGATGGACATCTTCGAGGTCGGCACCGGAGGCGGCAGCATCGCGGCCGTCGCGGAAGGCGGGGCGCTGCGCGTCGGTCCGCAGAGCGCCGGTGCCGAGCCGGGGCCGGCGTGCTATGGACGCGGCGGCGAGCTGCCGACGGTCACCGATGCCAACCTGGTGCTGGGCCGCCTCGGCGCCAAGACCTTTCTCGGCGGCGAGATGACGCTCGATGCGGCAGCCGCGGAGCGCGCGATCGCGGACAAGGTGGCGCGCCCGCTCGGCGTCAACGTGACGCGCGCCGCGGACGGCATCCTGCGCATCGCGACGACCGCCATGTCGCTCGCCGTGAAGGCCGTGTCCACCGAGCGCGGCCTCGACGCGGCGGCGTTCACGCTGATCGCCTATGGCGGCGCGGGTCCGCTGCACGCCTGCGCCATCGCGCGCGAGATCGGCATGACGCGCGTCATCGTGCCGCGCGTGCCGGGCCATTTCTGCGCCTTCGGCATGCTGTTCTCCGATCTGCGCTACGACCTCGTGCGCACGTGGTTCGCACGGCTCGCCGACGTCTCGTTCGACGCCATCCAGGCGGTGTACGACGAACTCATCGCCGACGGAAAGAAAGCGCTCGCCGCGAGCGGCATCAAGCCGCAGCGCGTCGCCGTCGGACGCGCCGCCGACATGCGCTATGTCGGCCAGGAGCATCCGGTGACGGTGCAGCTGCCCGCCGACGTGTTTCGCCGGCGGGATGCGGAGGCGCTGAAGCAGCAGTTCGACGCCGAGCACCTGCGCCGCTACGGCACGAATGCGCCCAAGGAGGCCGCGGAAATCGTGAGCCTGCGCGCCACGGTGACAGGCGTGCTGAGGAAGCCCGCGCTCGAGCGCATCGCGCGCGGCGGCCGCTCGCCGCTCGCCTCCGCGCACCGTGGCAAGCGCCGCGCCTATTTCGCCGAGCTCGGCAAGGCCGTCGCCACGCCAACCTATGTGCGCGACGCGTTGCGCGCCGGCAACACGATCGCGGGTCCAGCGCTCATCGAAGAGCATGCGTCGACCACGGTGCTGCTGCCGGGCGATCGGCTGCGCGTCGATGAATTCGGCAATCTGGTGATGGAGCTGTCGCGGTGAAAAAGACTAAGGCGGACGCGGTGCTGACCGAGATCGTGCGCAACGGCGTGATCGCGGTGACCGAGGAGATGAAGACCAACCTCATGCGCACCGCGTACAACATGATCATCTACGAGGCGCTCGACTTCACGGTCGGCCTCTATACGCCGGAAGGCGAGACGATCTCCATCGGCCTTGGCCTGCCGAGCTTCATCCGCGGCATGGCGGAAACCGTAAAGGCCAAGCTTCGCCACTTCGGCCTGAAAGGCCTCGAGCCGGGCGACATCCTCGTCACGAACGACGCGTACACGACCGGCAGCCACCTTTACCACTTCACCTTCACCATGCCGATCTTCCATCGCGGCCAGCTCTCGGGCTTTTCGTGCTGCATGGCGCACTGGACCGATGTGGGCGGCGTGCTCGGCGGGGTCACCACCGACATCTATGCCGAGGGCCTGCAGATCCCGATCCTCAAATACGCGCGCCGCGGCGAGGTCAACGAGGACCTGCTGGACATCATCCGCATGAACGTGCGGATCCCGGAGCGGGCGATGGGAGACCTGCGCGCCCAGATCACGGCGGTGAAGACCGGCGAGCGCCGCTTCCTCGAGCTCCTCGAGCGCTACGGCCGCGACGAAGTGCTCGCCGCAATCGGCAACATCATGGACCAGTCCGAGGCGGCCGCGCGCGCCCGCACCCGCACCATTCCCGACGGCGTGTACGAGGCCGCGTCGTTCATGGATGACGACGGCGTCGAGATCGGCAAGCCGGTGCCGATCAAGGTCCGCGTGGTGAAGAAGGCCGATCAGATGACGATCGACCTTTCGGAGGTCAGCGCGCAAGTGCGCGGCTTCTACAACTCCGGCGCAACCACCGGGTACTCCTGCGCGCAGGTGGCGTACAAGTGCCTTACGTCGCCCACCGATTACCCGATCAACGAGGGCAGCTTCCGCTCGCTGAAGGTCGTGCTGCCGCCGGGCACGGTGGTGAGCGCGGTCAAGCCGGCGGCCATGCGCTGGTGGATGACCTTCCCGATGACGGTGGTGGACACGGTGTTCAAGGCGATGGAGCAGGCGGTGCCCGAGCGCACGATCGGGGCGCATCACGCCGATCTCTGCGTGGCGCTCATTAACGGTCTCTCGCCGAAGGACGGCCGCTTCTTCCTCGCCGGCATCGGGCCGCTCGGCGGCGGCTTCGGCGCGAAGATGACCGAGGATGGCGTGAGCGCCACGGTCTGCATGAACGACGGCGACACGCACAACCATCCGGTCGAGCAGATGGAGGCGAAGTATCCGCTGCTTTTCGAGCGGCACGCCCTGCGGCCGGATTCGGGCGGGCCGGGCCGCTATCGAGGGGGCCTTGGGACGGAGCAGGTGGTGCAGGCGCGCTCGCCGATCAACATCAACGTGCAGGTGGATCGCGTGCACTGCCGTCCTTGGGGCCTTGCCGGCGGCGGGGAAGGTGCCGGCAACCAGGTGACGCTACGCATCGGCGGCAAGGAGATCACCGACCTGCCCAATGCGAAGGTGCACATGAAGCGGCTGAATGCGGGCGATGCGGTTACCGTGCGCGCCGGCGGGGGTGGGGGCTTCGGGCCGGCAGTCGAGCGCGATGCGGCCCGCGTGGCCGACGACGTGCGGGAAGGTTATGTTTCGGTTGCAGCGGCGGCGGAAAGCTATGGCGTGGTGCTTGATGGGCAGACGCTCGAGATCGACCGCGCCGCGACCAACAAGAGGAGGAGAAAGTGAATAACACCGTCACACCGGAAGAGATCGCGGCGCGCATCGAGCGCCTGCCGTTATCGCCGTGGCACCTGAAGCTGCGGGTCATCATGGGCGTCGCGCTTTTCTTCGACGCCTTCGATGCGCTCGCGATCGCTTATGTTTTGCCCGTGCTGATCGGCATGTGGAAGCTCGCGCCGAGCCAGATCGGCCTCCTTATCGCCGCCGGTTTCGCGGGGCAGCTCGTCGGCGCGATCTTCTTCGGCTGGCTCGCCGAGCGCATCGGGCGCGTGCCGGGCGCCATCTGGACGATCGGCATCTTCTCCGTCTTCAGCGTGGTCTGCGCCTTCTCCTGGAGCTTCCAGTCGATGCTCGTGTTCCGCTTCATCCAGGGATTGGGCCTCGGCGGCGAGGTGCCGATCGCGGCTGCCTACATCGGCGAGATCGCCAAGGCCGGAAAGCGCGGCCGCTTTTTCCTCCTCTATCAGGTGGTGTTCGCCGTCGGCCTTGCCGCCGTCGCCGTGGCGGCAACCTGGGTGGTGCCGCATCTTGGCTGGCAGTGGATGTTCTACATCGGCGCCTTTCCCGCCGTGATCGCCTTGATCCTGCGCGGCACGCTGCCCGAGTCGCCGCGCTGGCTCGCCTCACGAGGGCGGCTCGATGAAGCGGATCGCAGCATGCGCGCCATCGAGGACGAGGTCACCAAGGGCAGCGGCCAGGCGCTGCCGGCGCTGCCGACCAATATCCCGCCGATCAGCCGCGAGCGCGCACGCTTCGCCGAGCTTTTCACGAGGATCTATGCGCGCCGCACCTTCGCCGTCTGGGTGATGTGGTTCTGCGCGTACTTCGTCACTTACGGCATCGCCGGCTGGCTGCCCACCGTCTATCGCACGGTATTCAAGCTGCCGGTGCAGCAGTCGCTGCAGTACACGATGGTGACGCCGGTGGTCGGCGTCCTTGCCGCGCTCGCCTGCGCCTATTTCATCGACTTCACCGGGCGCAAGCCGTGGTTCTCGGTTTCGTTCCTGCTCGGCTCGCTGCCGCTTTTCATCCTTGCGTTCGGCGGCGCCGGCAGCGCCTACAACGTCATGGTGATGTCGACGCTCTCGTGGTTCTTCATCACGACGATCTCGCTCGGCTTGTACCTTTACAGCGCCGAGATCTATCCGACGCGCGTGCGCGCGCTCGGCACCGGCACGGGCACGGCGTGGCTGCGTCTCGCCTCGATCATCGGCCCGTTCGCGGTCGGCATGATCCTTCCCGCCGGCGGCCTCGGCGGCGTGTTCCTCATGTTCGCCATCGCCGCGCTCGTCGGCGGCATCGTCACGCTGCTCTTCGGCATGGAGACGCGTGGGCGCGTGCTGGAGGAGCTCTCGCCGTGACCGTCCGCGCGGCGCTGGCGGCGCTGCTGCTCGCCGTTGCCGCCCAGGCGGTGGGCCAATCTTTCCCGTCCAAGCCGTTGCGCATCATCGTGCCGTTCCCGCCGGGCGGCGCCGTCGATCCGCTGGTGCGCGCGCTTGCCAGCGGCATGACCGACCGCCTCGGGCAGACAGTGATCGCGGATAACCGCCCGGGCGCAACCGGCACCGTGGGCATGAACGCGTGCGCGAAATCCGCAGCCGACGGCTACACGTTGTGTTTCGTGACGAGCGACGGCATGGTGGTGCTGCCGGCGCTCGGCGCAACGCTGCCGTTCGATGCCGAGAAGGATTTCCAGCCGGTCACGCTGCTCGGCTCTTCCAAGCCGGTGGTGGTCGCAAGCGCGAACTCGCCATTCGATACCTTCAAGGGCCTCGTCGCTTATGCGCGGGCTAATCCCGGCAAGGTGAACTTTGGCACCTTCGGTGAGGGCGGCAGCTCGCACCAGCTGCTCGAGGCAATCCAGCACGGCACCGGCACCAAGATGACCAACGTGCCCTACAAGGGAACCGGCCCGGCGCTGCAGGCCGCGGTCGCGGGCGAAGTGAACCTTGCGCTTAGCATCCTGCCGATCGTCATGCCGCACATCCAGGCCGGCAAGCTGAAGCCGCTCCTGGTGGTCGCGCGCACGCGCCTGCCTGCGATTTCGGCGGTGCCGACCTACGAGGAGGAATCGCTGCCGCTCGTCAGGGCCACCTGGTTCGGCATCGTCGTCCCGGCGGGCGTGCCGGCGAATAACGTCGCGCATCTGCACGAAGCGATCGCGGCAGTACTCGCAGACAAGGCCTGGCGCGAGCGCTTCATGCGCGAGGATTCGTACGACGTATCCGGAGACGGACCGCAGGACTTCGCGCGCTTCCTGGTGGCGAGCCGCGCCGATGGCAAAGCCATCGCCGATCTCTTACGCGCGGGCGGGTACCGGCCTCAGTGACTCGCCGCGACGGCGGCGTGGATCTCGAGCACCTTCCTGACGAGGTCCGCCTTGCGCGCCCGTGCGATGCCGCACTCGCAGGCGATGCCGAACTTCGGCGCGAATCTGGACGCGGTCGCCATGCGCTTTTTCGTGCCCTCGACGCCGTCGGCGGCATGCACCACACCCAGGTATAGCTCGCCTTTGAACTCGAGCTCTTTCAGCGGCGAAAAATAAGCCTCATCGTTGCGGGCGATCGGCACCGGCATGTGGATGTAATTGATCGGCCGCTGCACCGCCTTCGCCATCGCATTCGCCACGGCGACCATCGGCCCCATATCGCGCGGCTCGTTGAAATGCTTGGCGGCGAAATCGCCGTAGCAAAGATGCACACCCAGCTCGACGTCAGAGGGCACCGCGGACGAGATGCGGCGCATGCGCTGCATGATGTCGTCCATCGATGTCTTCGCCGTGGGGAACTGGTCCTGCGGCTGGCCGTCGAGCAGGATCATCTCGTGGCAGAAGTCCCACTGGATGCATAGATCGCGATGCGGGATGGCGGCGCAGATGCGCTCGACCTCGCGCACCATGGCGCGCTCGTACGCTGCATCGACGGCGAGGACATCGCGCGCGGTGCAGAAGGCGTAGATCACGCCCATCGGTGTCGGCAGGCAGACCTGGAAGCGCACGCCTTTCGGAATCTCGCCGCGATCGCGCGCCGCGCAGAAGTCGAGGTACGAGCCTTTCGCCTCGCGCGCGTAGCCGAGCTCGCCGAACGTCACCTCCGCGGCATCGACGCCTTCGGCAAGGCAGAGCTTCGGGAATTTGTTGGTCGGCCGCACTTCGCCGCTCGGATCCGGGCGCAGGTACGGGCTCGAGCGCAAGAGCGGATATTGGAAGCTCACCCATAGCCGGCGCGGGCCCACCTCGCCGTCGGGGATGCGCTTGAGGTGCTTGCCGAGCGTCTTACCGACGGTGGAGAAAATCTCCTCGACGCTGTCGAGGCCGATGCTGCCGACGAGGTGAACGTTCACAGGCCGAGGATGCGCTCGGCGTTGCCGTGCATGATCTTCTCCATCACCTCGGGCTTGTAGCCGAGCTCGTTCCACTCCCTGAGAATCCGCTCGTACGGCATGCTCGGGTAATCGCTGCCGAACATGATCTTGTCCTGCAGCCGGCCGCGCATGTCGACTTTCAGGTTGCCGGGGAAGTACTTCGGCGCCCAGCCTGACATCTCCCAGTAGACGTTGCCCTTGTGCAGCGCGACTGCCGTCGTCTCCTCGACCCACGGCCAGCCGGGGTGCGCCATGATGATCTTCAGCTTGGGGAACGTCGCGGCGAGCGCGTCGATGGAAGAGGGATGCGCGTGCCGGATCAGCGCGCCGTGGCCGCCCGGCATGCCAGCGCCCATGCCGGTCGTGCCGACATCGATCATGACCGCTGCATTCAAGGAAGAGAGTTCTTCGAACATCGGCCGCGCGCGCGGATCATCCACGGCGAAGTGCTGCATGATCGGATGGAAGTGGAAGCCGAGGAAGCCGTACTGCTTCATCGCCTTGCGCGCGTCCGGGATCACGTCGGGCTTGAACGGATCGAGCGCGCCCCAACACTGGATGATGCGCTTGGGGTGCCGTTTCCACATGGCGTGGACGTAGTCGTTGCCCACCGGCTTGGTCTTGATGGTGAGCTCGAGATCGAGCGCGACGAGGCACGCCTCAACGCCCGCCGTGGTGAATTCCTTGATGACGTCGTCTTCGGGCTTGCCGGCCCACTCGCGCTTCCAGTAGCGCGCGAGCTCCTCGACGTAGACGCCCTGGCACTGGATCCATTCCTTCGTGCCGGGATAGCAGTGCAGGTCGATGATGCGCATCTATTGCCTCGGGATGTGGAAGTCCTTCACCACCTGTGCGGCGCGCTCGCGCTCGGCACGCGTGAAGGCGGCGAAGGGCTCGGGCGCGCTGACCGCAACTTCCACGAACTGATGGTCCAGGTAATCGGCCATCTTCGGCTCCCGGTAGAGCTTCAAGAGCTCGGCGTTGATGCGCTTCAGCGCCGTGTCGGGGCTGCCGGCCGGCATGAAGAGTCCCCACCACACGCGCAGCGGGAATCCGCCCAGGCCGGCTTCCTGGAGCGTCGGCACGTTCGGCGTGAGCTTCGAGCGCTGCGTGCCCTGGATGGCGAGCACCTTCACCTTGCCGCTGTTGAGCTGCCCGGCGATGTTGCCCATGCCGATCTTGGTGACGTCGATCTCGCCCGCGAGCAGCGCCGTGATCACCGGCGCGCCGCCCTTATAGGGAATGCCGGGGATGTCCACGTTCCAGTGCTGCACGAGCCACTGGCGAAACACGTCATTGGACGAGCCGGGGCCCAGCGTGCCGAAGTTGAGCTTTCCCGGGTTCTTCGCGGCGTAATCGCGCAGTTCCTCGATGCTGGAAGCCGGCAGCGCGGCTTTGCCGAGGATGCCTTCGAAAAGGAAAAACAGATTCGTCACCGGCGCAAAGTCTTTCGCCGGGTCGTAGGGCAGTGCCGACAGGATGTGCGGGTTGAACGCGATTGCGTCGGAGTTCATCACGCACAGCGTGTAGCCGTCGGGCGCGGCTGCGCGGCACGCTTCGGCGCCGATCACCCAGTTGCCGCCCGGCTTGTTCTCCACCACTACCGGCTGCTTCAGGCGCGGCGCGAGCTCCTGAGCGGTGGTGCGCATCACGAGATCGGTGGTCGAGCCGGCCGGCAGGGGCACGATGATTCGAATCGGCCGCGCCGGATAGTCCTGTGCCAGCGCACTCGTGCAGGCGAGCGCGAGCGCCGCGATCAGTGCACGCATGTCTTCCCCTTGTCGAGCAACCGGATGACGCGGCCGAACTGGCGGTCGTCTTCTTGCATGTAGCGCGCGAACTCGTCGCCGAAGCGCCAGCGCACGGTGAAGGCGCTCGCGCTGGCTTCCTGCGCGAACGCGGGGTCGTTCGCCGCGGCGCGCAGGGCCGCGATGTATCGGCCGGCGATGGGCGCGGGCAGGCCGCGCGGCGCAACCACGCCGCGCCAGTGCGCCACGTGCCATTTCACGCCGAGCGCTTCGCTCACCGTCGGCACGTCCGGGAAGCGGGCGTGGCGTGCGTCCTCCATGGTGACGAGCGCGCGCGCCTTGTCGGCGAAGAGCATGGCGCGCGCATCGGTCATCGTGATCGGTGCGACGTCCGCCCGGCCGGCGAGCACGTTCTCCAGGCCTTGCTCGCCGGAGAGCGTCTCCGTCCATTGCAGGCGCGAAGGATCGATGCCCAAGGCGTCCATCAGGCCGATGAGGGCGAATTTCCAGACGCCGAAGTTCGGCCCGCCGGAGCCGCGCAACGGACGGCGCTTCAGNTCCGCGACGAACTCGGAAATGTTTTTCCAGGGCGCGCCCGCCGCGACGATGATCGCGGCCGATTCCACGTACGGCACCGCGAGCGGGGTGTAATCGGCCGGCGTCAGCTTGGTCAGGCCCTCGTGCCAGTGCATCATGCCGATCTCGCCGGTGATGAGGCCGATCACGCTGCCGTCGGCCGGCGCCGCGGCGATCGCTTCGTGGCCCACGACTGCGCCGGTGCGATTCACCACGTCGATCGCTTCGCCGAGGTGCTTGGACATGAAGCGCGCGACCAGGCGCGCGCGCTGGTCGCTGCCGCCGCCGGCGACGTACGGCACGATGAGCTGGATGGTCACTGCTTCGCGGCCATGTCCGAGAGTGCTTTCTTCGATACCTTGCCGAACGTCGAGACCGGGAAGTCGTCCACCACGAGCAGGCGCTCGGGCAGCTTGAACTTGGCGATCTCCTTGCCCTTGAGGAAGTCGACGAGCTCCGGTAGCTCCACCTGCTTGCCGGGCTTCAGCACCAGGCAGGCGCACATCTTCTCGCCGAGGTTCGGATCGGGCACCGGCACGCACGCCACGTTCTGCACCGCCGGGTGCATGAGGATCAGGTTCTCGACTTCCTCGCAGCTGATCTTCTCGCCGCCGCGGTTGATGAGGTCCTTCTTGCGGCCTTCGACGATGTAGTTGCCGCTCGGGTGCTTGCGCATCAGGTCGCCCGAGCGATAGAAGCCGTCGCGGGTGAACTGCTTGGCGTTGTACTCGGGCACGCCGAAGTAGCCGCGCAGCGTGTAAGGCCCGCGGCACGTCAGCTCGCCGACGCCGCCTTCCGGCACCGGGCGATCGTCCTCGTCGAGGAGAAGAACTTCATCGTCCGGGCAGATCGGCCGGCCGCAGGTCTCGAGCTTCACTTCCTGCGGATCGTCCAGGCGCACGAAGAACAGCATCCCCTCCGACATGCCGAAGTTCTCCTGCACGAAGGAGCTCGGGATGAGCTGATGCGTCTTCAGGCGCACCTCCGGCTGCATGCGCTGGCCGCCCGACTGGATGATCTTCACCGAGCTCAAGTCAAAGCGAGCAATGGCAGGATCGTTGATCAGCCGGATCAACAGCGCCGGCACCACCTTGATGTGCGTGACCTTGTGCTTCTCGATCAGCTTGAACATCTCCTCCGGGCGTGTGGTGGCCGAGAGCACCACCTTGCCGCCCTGGAAGAAGTAGCCCTGGATGCCGGGACACGCGAGCGGCAGGTTGTGCGCGATCGGCAGCGCGAGCAGCAGCACCGAATCCCCAGTGACGCCGCAGACCGGAGCAGCCGTCTTGGAGTTGTAGGCATAGTCGTTGTGCGTGCGCGGGATGAGCTTCGGAATCCCGGTCGTACCGCCGGAGAGCTGAAAGATGCACGGATCGGTCGGATCGATCTTGATCTTCGCGAGCTCGCTCTTCGGCAGCTTTGCCGGCTGGGCGATCAGTTCCTTCAGCTTGGGCAGCGAGATGGCGAATTTGAGGTGCGGGTTCTGCGCCTGCACCCGCTTGATCATCGGCTCGAACTCGAAGTCGCTCTGCCGTTCCGGATACACCACGGTCGTGGCGCCGGAAAGCTCCACGAACTGGTTGATCTCGGCGAAGCGGTGCGTGACGAGCGCCGCGATCGGGATGCCGCTGATCTTTTGCAGCGCGAAGTAAAGCATCACGAACTCGGCGATGTTCGGCAGCGCGGGCACCACGCGGTCGAGCGGCTTCAGGCCGAGCTCGAGGAGGTTCAGCGCGAGGTTGTCGGTGATGCGGTTGATGTCGGCGTAGGTGTACTCGCGCTCGCCGTCGATGAGCGCTAGGCGGTTTGCATACTTCCGGAAGACGACTGCAAATTCCTCCGCCAGCGACTTGTCCTGCCAGTAACCCTTTTCGCGGTAGCGCTTGGCGAACTCGGGCGGGAAGGGGACGACGCCTTTCAGTGCCATATCAGGTGGAAGCGGTGAAGCCGCCGTCGATGACGATGATTTCGCCCGTGACGAAGCGGTTGCCCTGGATGAGGGACATCATGGTCTCTGCGACGTCGTCTGCTGTGACGACGCGCTTGAGCGGGGTTGCCTTGGCGCGCTTGCCCATCAGGTCCTCGTACTTGTCCTTGAGCATGCGCTTCATCCAGTCGCCTTCCATCCAGCCGGGGGCGACGGCGTTGACGCGAATCTCGGGGCCGAGGTTCCAGGCGAGCGTCTTCGTCATGTTGACGACGGCCGCCTTACTCGCCGCATAGGGTAGCGGCTGAGGGCCGGGACGCAGGCCGACGATGGAAGCGGTGTTGATCACGCAGCCTTTGGCTTCCTTCAGCATAGGCGCGGCCGCACGCGTGACCTGGAACAGCCCTCGAACGTTGACAGCGAAGACGCGATCCCATTCGTCGAGCGAGAGTGTCTCGAGGTCTTTCGGCTTCCATGAAGCGGTGGTGCCGGCGTTGTTGACCAGCACGTCGAGGCGGCCGAACTTTTCCTTGACCTGCGCGATCATGGCGCGCACGCCTTTTTCGTCGGACACGTCGCACTTCACGAGCAGCGTCTTCGCGCCGTGCTTTTCCGCTTCTTTCGCCGTGTCGCGCGCGGCGGCTTCACTCGAGCCGTAGTTGACGACGACGTCGTAGCCGGCGCGCGCGAGCGCGAGCGTGGCGCTGCGGCCGATGCCGGTCGCCGCGCCGGTGATCAGTGCTACCTTTCTGGACGCCACGGGGGAGCCTGCGGTAAGTGATAATGAACATGTTCATGTTCGATTCCAGCGCGATGGCTGTCAAGTGATCAGCGTCGAGAACGTGTCGCACACGTACCGGCCGGCACGCGGCCGCGACGTGTTGGCGCTGGACGACATCTCGCTCGACATCCAGCAGCGCGAGTTCGTCGCGCTGCTCGGGCCGTCGGGATGCGGAAAGTCCACGCTGCTTTACCTCATCGGCGGCTTCCTGCCGGTCGAGAAGGGCGCGATCCGCATCGAGGGCGCGCCGGTCGGCGCTCCGGGACCCGACCGCGGCATCGTTTTCCAGCATTTCGCGCTCTTTCCGTGGAAGACGGTGCAGGACAACGTCCGCTACGGCCTGCAGAAGCAGCGCCTGCCGCGCGAAGAGCAGGAAAAGCGCGCGCAGCAGTACATCGACATGGTCGGCCTCAAGGGCTTCGAGGAAAGCTACCCGTCGCACCTCTCCGGCGGCATGAAGCAGCGCGCGGCGCTTGCGCGCACGCTCGCCGTCGAGCCGAAGATGCTGCTGATGGACGAGCCCTTCGGCGCGCTCGACGCACAGACGCGGAGCCTGATGCAGACCGAGCTCCTCGCCATCTGGCAGCGCACGCAGAAAACCGTGATCTTCGTGACGCACGACGTGCACGAGGCGGTGCTGCTCGCGCAGCGCGTGGTCGTCATGTCGGCGCGGCCGGGGAAGGTGAAGGCCCTGGTCGACGTGAAGCTCGACAAGACCGACCCGCACATCGCGCGCACGCCGGCATTCGGCGAGAAGGTGGACGAGATCTGGAATCTCGTGCGCGACGAGGCGATCAAGGCTCAATGAAGTACCTGCCGCTTCTTCTGTTGGCGCTCATCTGGGAAGCGATCGTCCAGTTCGGGCTCGTCTCGCGCGACCTGCTGCCTTCGCTATCGGATGTGGCCAAGGCCGGCTGGCAGCTCGCAAAGGACGGCGAGTTCTGGACGAATGGCGCCGCATCGCTGTGGCGCGGCTCGGCGGGCCTTGCGCTCGCCATCGTCATCGGCGCGGTGCTCGGCATCCTGATGGCCTGGTGGCGCGGCGTGGAAGCGTTCATGGGTCCGCTCGTCGAGGCGCTGTATCCGATGCCCAAGTCGGCGCTGATCCCGGTGACGGTGCTGTGGCTCGGCTTCGGCGATGGCTCGAAGATTCTGCTGATCTTCTTGGGCTGCATGCTGCCCGTGACGCTTGCGGCGTATAACGGCGCGCGCTCCTGCGAGCAGCACCTCGTCTGGTCGGCACGCAGCCTGGGCGCCAGCCGCCTGCGCGTGCTGCTGGATGTGGTGCTGCCGAGCGCGCTGCCCGAGCTCCTGAATGGCATCCGCAGCGCCCTCGCGCTTTCCTTCGTGCTGCTCGTTTCCTCCGAGCTGATCGTGGCGCGCAAAGGCCTCGGCTATCTCATCGGCTTCCTCGGCGAAGGCGGCATCTACGACGCCATGTTCGCGGTGGTCCTGGTGGTTGCGTTCCTCGGCTTCTTCGCGGACCGGCTGTACCAAGCCTTCACCGACCGCGTGCTCGCATGGCGCGACTGATGCTGCGCCTCGCGCCCTGGATCTCGATACTCGCGCTGGCGCTCGCCTGGGAGGTCTTCGCCCGCAGCGGCGCGGTGACGCCGTTCATGCTTCCTAGGCTCAGCACCGTGCTCGAGCGCATGTGGGCCGATAGCGCCTCCGGCGAGCTGTGGCAAAACCTCGGCTGGACGATGTATCGCTCGCTAACTGGCTTTGCGATTGCCACGGTGCTGGGCCTCGCACTCGGCTTTGCGGTCGCCTTCAACCGGGTCGCGCGCTGGCTGCTCGATCCGTTGATCTCGGTGGGTTTCCCGATGCCGAAGATCGCCTTCCTGCCGATCATCACGCTCTGGCTCGGCTTCCACGACCTCTCCAAGATCTCGATGGTGGTGTTCGACGCCGCGTTTCCCGTCATCACAGCGACCATCGCGGCGACGCTCGCGGTGGAGCGCCACCTTCTATGGTCGGCGCGCAACCTCGGGGCGACGGAGCGCCAGCTGCTGCACGAGGTGGTGTTTCCGGCGGCGCTGCCGCAGATCATGACGGGACTGCAGGTCGCGCTGCCGATCGCGCTCATCGTCTGCATCGTCGCCGAGATGAAGATGGGCGGGCTGGGCCTGGGCGGCGCGATGATCACCGCGTCGCGCTTCGCCGACTCGCCAGGGGTCTTCGCCGGCATCGTCGAGATTGCGCTCGCCGGCTACGTGCTCGTCAAGCTGATGGCGGCGCTGCGGCGTCGGCTTCTGGCCTGGCATCCCGAGGCCAGCGCGCCATCGACCGTTTAGAATCGATTTTCCATTCGGAGGAGAGAGGAACCATGCGCTTTACCAAACTGATCGCCGGAGCGGCGCTTTGCGCCATGTCACTGGGCGCCGCCGCCCAGCAGCCACTGAAGATCCGGGTCGCGTACGTCGTCCCGGTGGCGAACTGGGCGTCGCTTCTATTCCAGAAGGACGGCGTCGCCCAGCACAACGGCAAGTCCTACACGTTCGAGGCGGTGCACTTCCAGGGCACGCCGCAGATGATTACGGCGCTTGCCAACAACGAGCTCGAGATCGCGGACCTCGCCTTTGCGTCGCTCGCGATTGCCGTGCAGAACGCCGGCATGGACGACCTGCGCGTGATCGCGGATGAGTTCCAGGACGGCGTCGACGGCTACTACACCGACGAGTTCTTCGTGCTGAAGGACAGCGCGGTGAAGACCATCAAGGACCTCAAGGGCAAGGTGGTCGCCACCAACGTCGCCGGCAGCGCGGTCGACATCATCATGCGCGCCGCGCTGAAGAAGAACGGCCTCGACGACCGCAAGGACGTGAATACCATCGAGACCGCTTTCCCGAACATGAAGCCGACGCTCCTTTCGAAGAAGGCGGACGCCATCCCCGGCGTGATCCCGTTCTCCTTCGATCCCGAGCTGCGCGACAAGGCGCGCGTGCTCTTCACGCAGAAGGAGATCGTCGGGCGCACCCAGATGATCGTCTGGGCGGCTCGCGAAGGCGTCATCAAGAAGAATCGCGCCGCGATGGTGGACTTCATGGAGGACTCGATCCGCGCGGTGCGCTGGTATCTCGATCCGAAGAACCACGCCGAAGCAGTCGAGATCGCGGCCAAGG
>C688J18823_10000501_pt1 | contig 22665 bp, 14 predicted proteins | sample HopSoiMetagenom1_FD_18823 | JGI IMG/M metagenome (IMG submission 18823) | reverse complement strand
GGTGCGAATGATGTTGTAAACCCTGCAGCTAAAACAGATCCTTCTTCTCCTATTTATGGAATGCCAATACTTGAAGTGGATAAAGCGAAAAATATTATTATAAATAAGCGTTCTATGAATGCTGGATATGCAGGTATTGACAATCTTTTATTCTACAATCCAAAAGCTTCTATGTTTTTTGGAGATGCGAAGAAAGCCCTTACTGAACTTGTTGCTGAATTAAAAACGATGGATTAATATAAATGATCCCCAACGTTTGTTTTGTCCAATACGTACTATAGCTATTACGTTATTTACTTAATTCTTACTTTTTTGGACTGAATGAAATTCATTCGACTACTTATTCTTCTCTTGATTTTTAAGCAATTTACCTTTGCTCAAGAATTTAAACATCAAAATTTTACCACCAGCAATGGTCTTCCCAGTTCTGAAGTATATTCAATTATTAAAGATTCTCAAGGTTATATATGGTTTGCAACCGATCATGGTGTTTGCCGATACAATGGAAAAAAATTTACGACCTATACCATAGCAGACGGTTTACCTGATAATACTGTTTTCAGAATGTGTGAGGATCCGCAGGGGCGAATCTGGCTTGCTTCACAAAGCAATGAACTGTGCTATTGGGATAGAGGCAAAATCCATCAGACTCCAGCCTCAACAGCATTACATAAGGCCTTATCTTCTGGTCAGATAATTAAGGAGCTTTATATCGATTCGGCAAATACAATTTGGGTAAATTGTGAAACTGCTTCTTATTATTCTGAAGCAAAAGCGAACTACTCAGAATTTTGTACTATCGATACCTCTACTACGACCAACTGCCTATTAATCGGTTTAAATAAAACCCATGTCCAATTGAATTTTACAAGAAATTTTAAGAAAGAAAAAATAGGTCCTGATGCTTATATTTTTAGTATACGCTATTATCATTTAAATCAACCTAAGAATTTTCAGGATTACACTATTGCTACTCCGGACCGACAAGAAATTATTACAAAAGGTATAAAAGCAAATGGGGATTTACTTATGGGGATTGATAGTACCTTATATATTTTTTCAAACGGAACAACTATTTTTAAAGATTTAAAGAAACCAATTATTAAAATTGTTACCGATGTTCATAAAGGTATTTGGGTTTGTTACTTAAAAGCAGGAGTTGATTATTTCAAAGATGGTGATTTTACAAAAAAACCTATTTCACTTCTTACAACCTATTCAGTCGATGATATATGTATGGACCACGAAGGAGGTGTTTGGGCAGCTACACTTGAAAATGGTGCGTTTTATATGCCTTCCACCTCTGTCTTCATTTATCCAACACCAACTATTTTAAATGATCATATTATTTATTTAAGTTCTATAAGTGATACGCTTATCCTGAATACCTTTGGGAAAAATAGTTTTCGGGAGGTTAACCAGAAATTAGTTCCTCTCGACTGGATTAATAATTTAAGTAAAATTCATGGCACATTATTCAATGCTTTAAAATTACGGGATACTAGCTATTACTGTTTTTCAAAAGCAATATTAAGATTTAATTCTTTGCATCAACCCATCCCTTATCCAATGGATCCGTTTAAAATGGGGTTTGCAGGAGGTAAGAGGATTTTTGCAACTACCGATAATAATATTTGGCTGCTAACTGGATCTGGGTTAAGAAAATTAAATATGCATGACTATACAATTGAAAGTTTTGCTGCCCCATATCCCTCCTCCTGTGCAATTGCTATAAAAAACGATATTTTAATCGGCACAAAAAAAGGGCTTTATTTATTTAAAGACAAAAAATACAAACACTTAAGTTATATTAACCCCCTGTTAAAGAGTCCTATCATTTCTTTGAAAGAAGATAAAGATAGCTCCATCTGGATCGCTACCATTGGTAATGGTGTATTGCGATTAAAAAACAATAAGGTAACTCAAATAAGCAAAAAAGATGGGCTGATTTCAACAATTTGTACGGCTATCTCTATTGATCAATATGGAAATATTTGGGTAGGTACCAATAGTGGATTAAGCTGTATTCGTAAAGAGGAGATCGAAAAAGGCAAATGGAGCATTAAAAATATTACAGAGCAAACAGGTCTCAATTCTAATGATATCACAAAAATATATGCCTTTAAGGAAAAGTTATGGGTAGGCACCATGAATGGAGTAAGTTCTGTTGACATTCAAGAGGCTTTAAAACCAAGCGCACCATCACTTGCACATATTGATTCCATAAAGGTTAACAATATATCCATTTCTGGTAAAACGATATTTCCATACAATGAAAACAATTTAAAATTTATGCTGAATGGTTTGACCTTTAATGACAATGGTAACCACAACTATCGTTATCGTTTAATTGGATTAGATACCGCCTGGCAACAAACCAATACTGATGAAATTTTGATTAGCAATCTGGCACCAGGAAACTATACATTTCAAGCACAGATAGCAAATGCTGATAACATCTGGAGTAACAGAAGCAGTAGTTATTGTTTTACTATTGAAAAACCATTTTGGTTAACCTGGTGGTTTATTTTGCTGGAAGTAGTTATGCTTGTTGTAATTATTTACCTCATTGTTTTATGGAGAACAAACATTATTCAAAAAAAGGAGAATGAAAAGTTAAGAATTAATAAGCTGTTGGCAGAATATCAAATGAAGGCGCTTACTGCTCAAATGAATCCGCATTTTATTTTTAACGCTATTAATTCCATACAAAATTTCATCATTCAAAATCACGCAACACTTGCATACGATTATCTTATTAAATTTTCCAAACTGATACGACTGGTGTTGAATAATTCAAAAGACAATGAGATTTCATTGAAACAAGAGTTGGATACATTAGGCTTGTATATTGAATTGGAGCAATTACGTTTTGAAAAATCCTTTACCTATAATTTGCAGGTAGAGACACAAATTGACCAGGAAGCATTAATGATTCCAGCATTATTGTTACAACCTTATATCGAGAATGCAATATGGCATGGCCTAATGCCGTTGAAAACACGATTGGGAATTATTGCGTTAACCATTGTTCAACAAGACAATTGTTTGAAAATTACAATTTCAGACAACGGTGTCGGAAGAATAGTTTCTGATCAAATCAAGAAAAAAATAGCACATAAAACACATCAATCTGTAGGAATGGAATTAACAGGAAAACGAATTGAATTATTTGGACAAGAAAGCAAATTTTCATTACAAATTATTGATAACTATTCCGAACATAATGAACCGATTGGTACTACTGTAGAAATTATTCTACCGATGATAGAACTTTATTAAATCCCCATTTATTCTATTTTCAGGATCGACGTTAAACGTTAAAAGATCACTAATAGGTGTTCCCATTACAAAAAAAAATTCAATTTGCAGACTTCAAATATTTGATATCTATGCATATAGTAACAATCAAATTTAAACATGCGTAGAAATTGCATGCTAACAATAAAAATTTATTACTTTAACACTTTCAAGTATACTAAATATGATAAATGCAATTATTGTTGATGATGAGCATGCTAATAGAGAGCTAATGCAAAATTTATTGCAAGTACATTGCCCTTCAGTTAAAATTACAGGAACTGCAGACAGTGTAGCAACTGCTTACGAGGAGATCATAAATAAAAAACCCAATCTTGTTTTCTTAGACATCCAAATGCCTCATGGAAATGGGTTTCAGCTCTTGGAAAAATTCAATGAAATATTTTTTGATATTATTTTTGTAACAAGCTTTGATCAATACGCCATCAATGCCATTAAATTCAGCGCACTTGATTATCTTTTGAAACCAATTGATATAGACGAATTAAAGTTTGCTGTTGACAAAGCTTTAAAGAAGGTTGAAAAAGAAAACAAATTCAAACTCTACGAAAATTTACTCAACAATATAAACCCGAATAGCTCCGACAAAAAAATGGCTGTGCGGGTTAAAAACGACACCATATTTATTCAAATGAGTAGTGTTTCCTATATGCAAGCGGATGGTAATTACTCCAATATTCACCTCATAAGTGGCGGCAAATATTATATTTCAAAAACCTTAAAAGAAATTGATGAGTTTACTGCAGATTTAAAGGGCTTTATCCGAATAAATAAAAGTGTAATTATCAATTCATCCCAATGCTCTAAATATCAAAAGGGCGAAATTGCAACACTATCACTTAAAACAGGTGAAACCTTTGAAATATCCAGAAGAAAAAAAGTAGAAGTACTCGATAAATTGAATGCTTTGTTGAAAGGGTAAGATAAAATCAGGGTGCGCGAATGCGATCCTTCAAAACGTCGAAGGTCTTTAAGACCTTTGACGTTTCTGTATATTAACCCGACACCGTAAAATCATAATTCGTATAATCATTCAATATATTATACAATGTATCTCTTTCAATTGGTGTACGATTTACCTGTTTTATTAATTCTACCAATTGTTGCGTTGTCAATTGCGGTGATTGTTCTTCCGATCCAGCCATGGTGTATATTTTTGTAGAATCATCGATGGTTCCATCAATATCATCTACACCAAAAGACAAGGACAATTGAGCTGTAGTCCTTCCTATCATGGGCCAATAGGCTTTTATATGTCCGAAGTTATCCATGAAAATACGTGATACGGCATAATTTCGAAGATCTTCAATAACAGTTGATTCGGCAATATTACTCATTTGATTTCCCTTATTACGAAATTTTAATGGAATAAATGTGTTAAACCCCTTCGTCTTATCTTGCAGTATTCTCAAGCGTTCCATGTGATCAATGCGATGCTCATATTTTTCAATATGACCATACAGCATGGTGGCATTGGAGGGCATGCCCAATTTATGAGCAGTTTCATGTATTTCTAACCATTGTGCGGAAGTGCATTTATCCTCACAAATTTCTTTTCTTACCTTTTCATCAAAAATTTCTGCTCCTCCACCTGGCAAAGAATCTTGGCCATGATCCTTTAAAATCTTTAAGCCTTCTTCATAACTTACTTTTGCTTTTCGGCACATATACTCCAACTCCACTGCTGTAAATGCTTTTACATGAATATCAGGGCGTATCGCTTTTATTTTCTTTATAAGATTTGCAAAATACATCAAGCCCATTTTGGGATGAACGCCTCCTACAATATGTACCTCTGTAACCGGTTTCCCATCGTAGTTACGAACAAGATGAAGGATCTCTTCTTCTGATAATTCCCAGGCATCTTCCTTTTGTTTAACCAATCGGGAGTAAGAACAAAATTTACAATCGAACACACAAATATTGGTGGGCTCAATATGAAAATTGCGATTAAAATATACATTAACGCCGTTCTTCTCTTCTCTCACATGATTTGCCAAGGAACCTAAAAAACCAAGTTCCGCTTTTTCATAGAGTAGAATTCCTTCTTCAACACTAATGCGTTGCTTGGAAAGAACCTTTTCGGCTATTTTTTTTAATTCAACAGGTGTATTGGGATTCAATACAATTGATTCAACAGATTGGGTTTGCATGATCAGTAAATTAGCTTTGCAAAGGTACAAATTAACCTACAAACTCGTATCTTTACGGACCCATGGATGCTAAAAAAATTCTTTTAGTCGAAGATGAAGAACATCTCTTAAAAACCATGCTCCTCAACCTGGAGCTGGAAGGCTATGAAGTAAAAACAGCCAGTAACGGAATAGATGCCTTAAAAAAATTCAGATCCTCTGCCCTTGATCTTATTCTACTGGATGTTATGCTTCCCGAAATGAATGGTTTTGATGTTTGCGAAGAAATCAGGAAAGAAAACACCAATGTCCCTATCTTGTTTTTAACTGCAAAAGGAGCCAGTGAAGACAAAATACGCGGATTGAAATTAGGAGCAGATGACTATTTAACCAAACCGTTCAATCTGGAAGAATTGTTATTGCGCATCCAAATACTCCTCAAAAGATCCACACCTACCACCGATGCCACAAAACATATAGAACAATATACATTTAATAACAATGAAATTAATTTCATAACCTATGAAATTAAAGGTGTCAATGGTACCAAAACAGAAATAAGCAAACGTGAAATCGCTTTGCTCCGGTTATTAATTGAACGCAAAGGACAAGTAATCTCCCGGGAAACTATATTGGATGAAGTATGGGGAATAGAAGCCTTTCCATCCTCCCGCACCATTGATAACTACATTTTGGCTTTCCGTAAATATTTTGAAAAAAATCAAAAAGAACCAGCCCATTTTCATTCTATCAGAGGTGTAGGATATAAGTTTACTGATTGAGATATAATTATAAAACGTCAAAGGTTTTAAAAACCTTTGACGTTTGCTAAATTTATTCTGGTTTAGCAATGGCAATGCACTCAATCTCCACCAACGCATCTTTCGGTAAACGGGATACTTCAACAGTTGTTCTAGCCGGTTTTACTTCGCCAAGGTAACTTTCATACACTTTGTTAACGCGTTCGAAATCAGCAAAATTTTTCAAATAGATATTGGTTTTTACAATTCCAGAAAAATCAGAACCTGCTTCTTTTAAAATAGCGCCTATATTCTCCATAACCTGCTTGGTTTGTTCAATAATATCCAGAGAACACATTTGCATAGTCTTGGGATCAAGAGGAGTTTGACCGGAACAAAAAATTAAATTTTCCAGTTTAATGCCTTGTGAATACGGCCCTATAGGCGCGGGTGCGTTCGCTGTTTTTACTGCTTGCATCTGTTTAAATTTGAGAATTAGTACGCAACAAGGTAATTATTTAAATGAAATAATTACCGTAAAATCAAGAAAATGACCGATAACTAAAAAGACCATTGGGTATGTTGTTTATTCATTAAATTTGATTTATGATAAAAAACATACTGCTTTTGTTGACTTGTTCAATTTGTATATTGGCTACTGCACAAGAAGATTTTTTTACCCAATACAATCTATCAAAAACAAATACAAATTCGGCCTTTACGGGATCCGACAGTGCATTTGTTTTATCTTCAGCTGCAACTTTTCCTACCAAAGAAAAAGACAATGAGATTTTTTTTTCTGCAGATAATTATTTTCATTTTTTACGAGGGGGGCTAGGTATTACTTATAATCGAGAAAGTTTGATAGCTGGCTCCCTAATTACCTCAAGGATTAATTTAACTTATGCTCCGCATTTTGAATTTTTCAATCACCGGTTAGCTTTCCAGCCAGGTATCTCCATTGGTTATTTTCAACGTTATATTGATTGGTCAAAACTTACGTTTGGAAATATGATTGATGAAAAGAGTGGTTTTATTTATGATCCCCAAGAAACTAAAGGTCTTGACAGAAAATCAAATCTCGATTTTTCCGCCGGAGTCCTTTTATTCACCAAACTATTTTATGGAGGCTTTGCAATACATCACATCACTCAACCCGATGAAGGGTTAGCGAGTCCTCACCGGTTACTTTCCAGGTATACAGCTCATGCGGGAGCGAATATACCTATTGGCTCTTACTTTATCGTGTCTCCTAATTTAATGTATGTACAACAAGGCGATTTCTCGATGTTTCTCACTGGCATTACAGCAAAATATAAATGGCTGGTGGCCGGAGCTTCTTTTGGAAACAGCAATACATTTGTTTCAACAATTGGTTTGCAAAATCGTTTTTTCAGAATTAGCTATTCTTATTGGCTGCAGAATTCACCGAATGCCGTCAATGAAATTCATTTTAACTGGTTTTTTAAACACAAAAATAAAAAGCAGTTATCATTACGTATGATATAAGGTAATGACAAGTTTACAGTTCGTTATTTTCGACTTATGATAAAAAAAGCATTTCTTTTATTGTCTTGTTTCACTAGCCTTTTAGCCACTGCACAGGACGTTTATTTCAATGAATATAACTCTTCTAAAACAAACCTGAACCCTGCTTTTTCCGGATCAGACAGTGCATTTGTTTTATCTTCTGCTGATCGATTTTATTATCAGACCGGGCTTAATCAATCGAATTATTTCTTTTTTTCTGCGGACAATTATTTTCGTTTTTTAAGAGGAGGATTGGCTATCAATTATAAAAACAGTGATGAATATGAAGGAACTAAAAAAACCAACCAGGTCAGTTTAAGTTATGCCCCGCATTTTGAATTGTTTGAGCACAAACTTGCATTACAACCTGCTTTTGAGCTTGGCTTTTTTAGCTCCACCTATTACTATTGGGGATATCCTAGCCAATGGGATCATGGTACACCAGACACACAAATTCCCTGGCCTACTGGCAGAAAGAAAAGTAACATTGTTATTTCTTCCGGACTTTTATTCTTTACTAAACGATTTTATGGAGGCTTTGCCGTGCATAATATAAATAAACCACAGTACGAACTTTTTAGCTATGACGGTTTGCCTGTAAGATATACGTTACATGGTGGAGCAAATTTAAATGTTGGAAATTGTATTCTTTCTCCTAATTTTTTAGCCGTAAAACAAGGTGATTTTAGCCGTGTTCAACTTGGAGTAAGAGTTAAATATAAAATACTTACAATTGGAGTTGATGGTTCTGGGAATACTATTATTCCTGAAATCGGATTACAAAATCGTTTTTTCAAACTCAGCTATTGTTACGGCTACTTATTAGATGTTTATATGACTAACAGGGTTCTGGGCATACATGAACTTCATTTCAACTGGTTTTTTAAACACAAAAATAAAAAGCAGCTCTCACTGCGTATGATATAAGTAGTTTTCTAATGTCTGCTTAACTACGTTTTACTGCGTCCTTATTTGATCCAATCCATGATAAAAAAAATTTTCTTTTTAATTGTTTATTCAACCAGTTTACTAGCGACAGCTCAAGACCATCCTTTTAGCAGCTACAATACTTCAAAAACAGCTATCAACCCTGCCTTTGCTGGATCTGATAGCACTTTGGTCCTTTCAGCTGCTACCCAGTTTAATTCTACTCCAGATCACACAGAAGATCAATATCAGCATTATTTTTTTTCTGCTGATAACTATTTTCACTTTTTGAGAGGAGGGCTTGCATTGAACTACTCTTTTAAGACCGATTTGGATGGCGATAAAAAGACGACTATTTTTTCTTTTAGTTATGCTTCGCATTTTGAGTTGTTTCAGCATAAGCTTGCCGTTCAACCAGCAATTGAATTTGGTTATTTTAAAATCAACCAGAATATTGGTTACAGTTTTCTCGAGGGAGATTATATGTTCGCTAAAAGATCCGGCCCTGATCTTTCCGCGGGAATCGTATTGTTTACAAAACGTTTTTATGGTGGATTTGCAATGCATTATCTAAATAAACCTGAATATGAAACCTTAAGTGATGCACGATTACCTGTAAAGTATACCCTACACGCAGGTGGTAACTTCAACATCGATAATGCTATTATTTCGCCTAATATTTTATTTATAAAACAAAAGAATTCCACAATTTTTCAAATTGGATGGAGAGCAAAGTATAAAATATTAACATTAGGGATGGATATCTCCTCCTATTATCTTACAGTAGAGCTAGGATTACAAACCCGATTCTTCAAACTCAGCTATTGTCCAAATTTTGAGTTGGGCAATGAAACAGGATACGAACGCAGACCTGTACACGAAATCCATTTCAATTGGTTTTTCAAACACAAAAACAAAAAACAACGTTCACTGCGTATGATCTAAATCAATTAGATTTTCTTAACGGTTGCAAACTCCTTTGAATAAACAATATGTACAATTTTCTATTTTTGTCGTTTGTTCAAATGGAAGGGAAGGATCAAAAATATCAGAAATAATTTGTTTGACCTGTTCTTCAAATTCTTTCAACATTGCCACATCCAATACGTCCACCTGATTTACTTTCACCGTTTTCAATCCTTCACTTAAGGAGCGAAATGAAACGATTCCCGACAACAAATTGGTTGTAATTGCCGGATTCATTTTTTGATACATCAGCGCATACATCAACAATTGAAAGCTTTTGGCGAGCTTAGCATCTGTTCGTATATCATCCCATTCTTCCAACTTCAATTCCCTATTTTCAGCAACACCCGTTTTATAATCAATAATGCGCGTCATATTTCCGGCTTGATCAATACGATCGGCCTTTCCTTTTATTTTAACAGGCATCCCGTTCACATCCAATTCAGCAAACAACTCTTCTTCCAGTGCTTTAATAAATAGCGGACTACTTTTCTTCTCTGCTTCTTCCACCTGATGCAATTCCTGCTTCAAGAAATTATTAATAAACCTTAGTGCTACTTTTAATGTAAGTAGATTTTTACCATAGCTCATTTCCGACTTGCTGTATTTTTTTTCAAATACAGCCATCATCACGTTCTCAGCATTTTTTTGCATTTCAACGATGAACTCTTTCGTTAATTTTTTTTCTACCGCCGGTTTATATAATATTTCCAGCACTTCGTGAATACTGTTTCCTAAGGTATCTGCTCCGATACTTTCCTCTATTTCATCAGCAGCCTTTAAGCCGGCTACAGCTTGAAAATAAAATTCCAGAGAACAATTGCGATATTTATTCAGTGCCGAAGGTGAAAATCCATACGCACCTTTTTCTGCCAGTATCTTTAGTATCCTTGGTGTTTTTTGTATGCTTATTCGCTCTTCGGTTACTGGTATTACGGGTACGTTCAATAGCCTTTCACTAATGGTTATATGAGGATTTACTTTTGGAAGTTCGTACAGCAATTGGGTTAAAAACCTACTCTTTTCACCATTTCCCAACTCATCATTCTCCGTATTGTAAATTAAATAAATCGTAGTGGCTCTTTGCAGTAAGCGATAAAAATGGTAAGAGAAAATAGCATCCTTATCCATATAGGTTGGCAATCCAAAAAAACGTTTTAGTTCAAAAGGAATAAATGAATTAACGGTTTTACCTGAAGGAAGAATAGCTTCGTTACATGACAATAAAATAACGTTTTCAAAATCCAGCGTACGTGTTTCCAACATTCCCATCACTTGTAAACCCATCAACGGCTCTCCATAAAATGGAAGCGTTGAACTTCTAACCAACTGATTCAAAATTCCTCGAAGTGTAAGTACATCCTGAATGGAATGATAAGATGCCATGAGCGTTTGTATACGCTTAATAATTTTTGTAAATGCAAATAAATATTCCAACTCCAGGTTTACTTTCGTACCAGATTCTAAATTTTCAATAATACCTTGTTTTAATGCATCAATTAAATAATGCATGCAGGTAATTGCATCATCAGGCGTTTTCCAAAATTCGAAAATCGGTTGGAGATGTTCCCATTCCTTTTGAAATTTAAATTCTGAAAACACTGAACTCAATAACGATTGAGAAGCAAACACAATGTTTCTTTCCTGAATAGCATGTATCGCCTTTTTGATCGACTTTTTATTAGTCGATGAGAGTGCTATGGATGTGTAAGGATGACTCAGAATTCTGATAATATCACTGTGATAAAAGCTATAGGGTATTTTTCCTTTACTCAATTTCAATGCATTTTCGTGCATAGAAAAGATTAAATCGAAATAACCTGCAACCGGTGTATTCCTAAGCGGATATCCCATTGTTACGTTGATATCCGTCAAATTTTCCGGTAAGGAATGCAACACAGGAAATAATAAATTTTCATCTGCAAGTACCAACGCTGTTGTTTGCAAGCCAGGATGTAGTTGTTGCAATTCATTTACCAGATTCCCCGCAACTTTTGCCTGTGCTATATTTTTTGCAGCACCAATGACAGTAATTGTTTTCTTTTCTGTAGATAGTAATGTCTCTTCAATTAAAACATTATTTGTTTTAATATTTTTAAAACGCCCTGAATCGTTGTATCTTCGGATGAACCGACCAGCCTCCTGGTTAGGATTGTTTAAATAGTAGGTATCCGCATCCCAAATAATTTCTGCCTTATCAGCGTTTACTAATGTTTCAATAATTTTTTCTTCTGCTTTATTCAGGGCATTAAAGCCGGCAAAGATTATTTTCTTCCAGGAATGTTTTGCTATAGATTGCTCTGTTTTATCAGCAACAATTCGGTACGCCATTCCCTGATATGCTTGATTCTTTGCTAGTAGCCGTTTTGTAAAATTTGTGTAGTAATTGCCAATTAATTTCCAAAAATTAAGGTATTGCTTTTGAAAATCAGTAAGCTCCTCTTCGCTATTTAAACTCCAGGATTCCAACTCTTTTATATTTTGTAAATTTCCAAAGAGCTGTTTAGCTTCAATTAAGTAGCGATCTATTTCATTAAAATCACTCAATAATATTTGACCCCATTTACTAAAATCATTAAAATTTTCGGACTGTTCGGGATTGACTTCCTTAACCGTTTCATATAGTTCAAATAGCTGCGTAGTGGAATCAGCCATTTCTAATTCAGCCAGTAAGGCAATAAAATCTTCGGTCGCATAAATTTCAGGCGACCAAAAAACTTTTTTCAATTGCTTGGAAAAATGAGTTTTTAGGAAAAGGCCGGCCCTACGATTAGGCAGAACGATACACAGCTCACTGATACCGTCTCCATATTTTTCGTACAAATAATCTACTGTCTTTTCCAGAAAGGATTGCATGAAACGAAGATACGATTTAGGAATTGATTTTTAAAGCGGATTGCTTTAATACGAAGGGCCTTTTTAGTAACTTGCAACATGAATATTACTGTTGTTTACCCTCAATATCGGAAATACAAGAACAATAAAGTTTATTTTAAAATTATTTCCTCGAGTGAATGGGAAGAATTGCATGTGCTTGGAAATAAAATTGACCTGCATGAATTCACAGCGAAAATTCTTCCTGACCGGAATTATATTGCTGATATGACATTTGAGTACGAGAAAAATTGGGATGCGATTGAGGAGAAAGAATATGTGGAAGTAAAGAAAAATGTCAAAGGCTTTTCAGACCTTTGACATTTGACGTTGCTACCAAATCTCTACTCTATCTTCTTTTTTGCGATACATCTTATCACCTTCTTTCACACCAAATGCATCATAAAATTCCTGCATATTACTAGGTGCGGCATTCGCACGAATATTATTAGGCGCATGTGGATCTGTTTGAATCGTATTTTTTATATATTCAGGACGCACATTTGCTCTCCATGCTTGTGCCCATGCAATAAAGAAACGTTGTTCACCGGTGAATCCATCAATTTTTGCTGGAACTGCTTTACCCTCCAATGATTTTTTATAGGCATAATAGGCAATCGTCAGTCCGCCCAAATCGGCAATATTTTCACCCAATGTCAATTCTCCTTTTACATGCACATCATCAATAGCAATGTAGTCATCAAATTGTTTCGCTAGTCTTCCTGTTTTTATTTTAAAACGTTCCAGGTCTTCTTTTGTCCACCAGTTTTTTAAATTTCCATCTGAATCAAATTGTGCCCCTTGATCATCAAAACCATGTGTTAATTCATGTCCGATTACAGCTCCCATTGAACCATAATTCACAGCATCATCAGCTTCCGGATTAAAGAATACGGGTTGCATGATACCTGCAGGGAAAACAATTTCATTAATGGTTGGTCCATAAAATGCATTGATGGTTGGCGGTGTAATAAACCAATATCCTCGGTCAATTGGTTTTCCTATGCGTGCAATTATTTCTTTAGACTTAAATTCATTTGCACGAAAAATATTTTGTATGTAATAATCCTTTTTGATATCCAATGATGCGTAATTTTTCCATGTATCCGGATATCCCATTTTTCTTACCAGCTTATCTAATTTTAAATAGGCTTGCTTTTTTGTGTCTTCACTCATCCAATCACGACTGGCAATTCTAACTCTATATGCTGCAATTAGGTTATCTACCATTGCATTAACTCTTTTTTTGCTTTCTTCTGTAAAATATTTTTTTACGTATAGCTGTCCGAGTGCATCTCCTAATTTATTGTCTGTTGCACTTAATACACGTTTCCATCTTGCCCGTATAACAGGAACACCGTATAATTTTTTACTAAAAAATTGAAATCTTTCATTTACAAAGTCATCACTCAAATAACTTCCAGTTGCAGTTATAAATGACCACCTTAAATAAGTCTTCCAATCAGCTATGGAGACCGCTTTCATATCTTTATTCAACTCTGTAAAAAAATCAGGTTGTCCTACAATTACTTTATCAATTCCTTTCATGTGAGCAGCTGTTAGATATGTGTCCCATTTAAAATCGGGGGTCAGTTGTTGCAGCTCCACAAGTGATTTTTTATTGTATTGAGATTCCGGATCACGCAATTGAATCTGATTCATAGAAGCGTTTGCAAGTTTTGTTTCAAAATCAAATACAATCTTTGCATTTGTTTTTGCCACGTCCGGTTTATCACCCAATAGTTTAAACATATTCTCGATGTGTTGTACGTATGCTTTTTGAATGTCCAGGGTACGCTCATCCGTATTGGTGTAATAATCTTTATCACCTAAACCGATTCCATCCTGATACACTTGGGTAATATATTGTGTACTTATTTTTTGATCTTGATCTATTGTTAATCCAAAAGCTGCCGATACACCAATGGTATGCAGATGTGCTATTTCTTTTATTAAATCATCAGTTGTTGCAATTTTGTTGATTGCAGCTAATTCAGGCAAAATTGGAGTAAGTCCGTCTTTATTAAGTTTTACAGAATCCATTCCTAATGAATAGAAGTCGCGAATTTTTTGAGTATTGCTACCGGGTTGTGCTGCCTTATCTGCTGTTGCTTCATCCAGGATTAGTTTTAATCGCTTATTGTTTTTTTCATACAGTTCACTAAAAAGATCCCAACTACTTTCCGATTCAGGAATTGGATTATTCTTTACCCAATTGCCATTAACATATTGAAAAAAATTATCACTTGGTTTCGCAGTCGGATCTAAGTTATTCGTATCAATCGCCGGCACTTTATCACTATCACCAATGGTCATGGATAATAATGATACAGCAGCAATAACTCCTGCTGCCTTAAACATTCCTTTTTTCATTTTAATTTTTTTAGAAATCATATATTTGTAAGTAAAAATTTTATCATTAAAAAACCCAATCTCATTGCTGAGATTGGGTCGTATTAAACTATCAAATTACCAAATTTCTGCTCTTTCTTCTTTTGGGCGATACATCTTATCGCCAGGTTTTACACCGAATGCATCGTAAAATTCTTGCATGTTACTAGGAGCCCCATTTGCACGAAAGTTGCCTGGTGAATGCGGATTTGTTTGAAGTAAATTTTTCAAAAACTCCGGACGCATATTTACTCTCCATACTTGCCCCCAAGAAATAAAAAAACGTTGCTCAGCAGTAAATCCATCAATTTTTGCCGGAGCAGGTTTACCTTCCAATGATTTTTTGAATGCATAATAGGCTATTGTTAACCCGCCTAAATCAGCAATATTTTCACCAAGTGTTAATTCGCCTTTTACGTGTGCATCATCAATTGCTACATAATTATCAAATTGTTTTACAAGCATACCTGTTTTTTGTTTAAAACGTTCCAGATCCTCTTTGGTCCACCAGTTTTTTAAATTGCCGTTGGAATCAAACTGTGCACCCTGATCATCAAAACCATGTGTTAACTCATGTCCGATTACTGCTCCCATACCACCATAGTTAACAGCATCATCCGCATCCGGGTTAAAAAATACACCTTGCATAATTCCTGCAGGGAACACAATTTCATTGATGGTTGGATTGTAATACGCATTAATTGTTGGAGCAGTCATGTGCCAAGCTTGTTTATCAATAGGTTTACCTAAGCGGTTTATCATTTCATTAAATGCATATGTATTTGCCCTGAAGAAATTGGCAACATAAGAATCCGATTTAATATCCAATGTTGAATAGTCTTTCCATTTATCAGGAAATCCAATTTTTCTGATAACTTTATCCAGTTTCGATTGTGCTTGTTTTTTTGTTTCAGCACTCATCCAATCACGAGAATCAATTCTCACTCTATAGGCTGCAACCAGGTTATCTACCATCTCGTTTACACGACGTTTACTGTCAGCTGTAAAATATTTAGCTACAAATAATTGTCCTAATGCATCACCTAAAGAACCATCTGTAGCAGCAAGTGCTCTTTTCCAACGTGGTTTTATAGCTGGAGTTCCGGAAAGTTTTTTTCCATAGAATTGGAACGTCTCATTTATAAAATCATCGCTTAGTCTTGCACCAGTACCACTTATTAAGTTCCAACGTAAATATGTTTTCCAATCGTTAATACTAACAGCTGCAATATCTTTATTTAATTCTTGAAAAAAATCAGGTTGTCCAACAACTACGTTATTGATACCTTTCACATTAATTCCTTCAAAAAAGCTGGAAAATTGAGCATTCGGAGCCAGTGTATTTAATTCTTGCATTGTTTTTTTATTGTATTGCGCTTCGGGATCACGTAATTGAATTTGAGTCATAGATACTTTAGCAAGGTTTGCTTCAATATCATATACAATTTTTGCGTTTTTCTCAGCTACCTCAGGCTTATCACCTAACAGTTTAAACATATTACCAATAAATGTCAGATACGCCTTTTGAATATCAAGTGTACGCTCATCGGTATTGGTATAATAATCTCTATCAGGTAAACCTATTCCACCTTGATATAATTGCGTAATGTATTCCGTACTAATTTTTGGATCCTGATCAATAACTGCGTCGAACATTGATTGTATTCCTATTGTATGAAGGTGGGCCACTTCTTTTATAAGATCAGTAGTTGTTGCCACTTTATTGATTTTTTCAAACTCCGCATTTAATGGAGTTGCTCTCTCTTTATTTAATTTTACAGAGTCCATTGCTAAGTTATAAAAGTCTCTGATTTTTTGTGTATTGCTTCCTGGTTTAGCTGTTTTATCTGCTGCTGCGTCTTTAAGCAACAGAGCCAAACGTTGCGTATTTTTTTCTCGCAACTCCAGAAAACTTCCCCAACTACTTTCGGAGCTAGGAATAGGGTTGTTTTTTATCCAATTACCGTTTACGAACTGAAAAAAATCGTCCGTTGGTTTTACGGTTTTGTCTAAATTTGTAATATCAATGCCGTTTGTCGACGAAGAAGGATTCTCTGCAACAAAAGCAGTCAATGAAATAGCAGCAATAGCTGCTGATAGCGTAAGGATTTTTTTCATTTGATTTTTATTTTGGAGACCGAATTTACTTCAAAATTTAGAATAAAGCAAAGCGAGTTGGGTTGAATGGTAAAAAACAAGGATAATTGGTTTCACCGCGCTAGCATTAAGTTTAAATAGAAACAACCCGTTCTTCCTCAATGTATACAAGCAATTTCTGAGTTACCTCGTAGCCCATTTTTTGCAATAATTCCGCATATTGAATAATTTGCTTTTTATGTGTGGATTTCTCTCCTCCAGTTTTATAATCGATAATAACTGCAGAATTTTCAATTAACACCACCCGATCCGGTCTGAAAAGTTCACCCGATTCAGTAATAATTTCCGATTCATTTTTTACAGTAAGCCCGGGTACAAAATAGTTGCGCAATTCAGGCAATGCAATAATTTTTGAAAGTGTGATTTGCAATTTTTCTTTTTCATCCAGCGTGATCAATCCTTCTGAAATCATTAAATTTAATGCTTCCTGAATATCGTCTTGTGTTTTTATTTTGGCTAATGCGGTATGCACAACAACTCCATAATCTTTTTTTACTTCCGCCATTTGTGTGTTCCAAATACTTGGAGCGGCAGCACGCATTTTAATCTGATCGCGCCATTGGTTGCTGTTAAAGGTTTTTAAAACATAGTTGCTCATTTGTATATGTTTCTGTGATGGCTTATGCGCGTGTAATTCACCAAATTGATACTGATTTTCTGATTCCCTCCATAAACCGGCATCTTGTAAATAATGAATGAACATATCTGTAATATTCGTGCGGCTATCAACCGATTTTCCTGGTTTACCTGTAAACACATAAATGCGTTCTTCTGCACGGGTAAGTGCAACATAAAGCACATTTAAGCTATCCAATAATGATTTACCTTTTTCTTCTTCGTACAAATCCGCATACGGTGTTTCCAGAAGTTCTTTATTGGTGGGTACAATTGCAGAAGTCAGCTCCGGAATTTTTTCATTTTTAAGGTCTATCCACAAATCTTTTTTTCCGGTATCTACTTTCGCATCCAGAAATGGCAGGATGACTACAGGAAACTCCAGGCCTTTTGAGCGGTGAATTGTCATGATGCTCACTGCATTCATTCCTTGTGGAACTATTAAAGAAGCTTTGTTTCTTTTCTCCTCCCAGTATTCAATAAATTCACTTAAGTTATTATTCTTTTTTGTACTGTAGTTCAATACTTCATCCAAAAAGAATTGCAGGTAAGCGTTGGGCTGCTTGTTTAATTTAAACACACGTATCAACTCTTCACATAATTCATATAATGCTAGTTTTGACAGATAGGCAGCATTAAAATCAACACCAGCCTTATCAAATACAACAGGTAATCCAGCTTTATTCTTCAGTAGCAGAATTTCATCTAACGTAACTTGGACTCCACCCTCCTTCGCTGAAGCTTCGGCGGACGAAATATAATTCTGAGAAACCAGGTATTCTATAATTTCAGCATGAGTAATGGAATCATTGCTATTTGCCAAGTATTTGAGCAAGGCATAAATAAAATTGATTTGAGCTGAATTACTTAACAATAAAGAATCAGAAGAGATGACCGGGATTTTTCTATCCGTTAAATAATTCGCTACCTCACTCCCATCTGTATTTTTTCTAACCAAGATAACGATGTCTTTTAACTGGTAATTATCTTGTTGCAATTTTAAAATCGTTTCATGCGTACGCGCCATGTATTGTTCACGACGTTCATCTTTCTCAGCTTTAACAAATTCTATCTGAACGAAACCACCTGTATTATCAGGGTTAAAACCTTGCTCTTGATTATCGTAAATTTTTTTATACTTTTCATTCAGTTGATTCGAAAGAAATTTAAACACTGCATTATTAAATTCTATTACCTCTCGCTTACTTCTATAATTTTTATCTAAAACACGAGGATCGTAATTTCTGATCAATGCATTTTCACGTTCCAATACAAGAGGATTATCATTATGCGCAAAAATAGTTGGCAACATTGCAAATTGCTCCACCTCTCCTCCACGCCATCTGTAAATTGCTTGTTTACCATCACCCACAAGCATTGTAAAATGGCCACCGGCCAGTGAATTATCAATAAGAGGTAATAAATTTTGAAATTGCAAAACGGATGTATCTTGAAATTCATCAATCAGGTAATTGCTGTATCGTTCGCCTAATCGTTCATAAATAAAAGGAATCGGTTCATTCAACACAATTTTTGCAATCATTTTATTGAACTCCGAAATATGAATGATATTATTTTGTGTTTTGTACTGAATCAATAATTTTTCAATTTCATTTAAAACAGCTAAGGAATAAATATTTTTATTGATGAGTTTCAAAACAATGTAATCTGAATAACCATCATCCTTGAGCTGTTGAATTTGACTGAAATAATCGAGCAGTTTTGATTTGATTCCATCGATGGCTTGTTTGGCATCGCTATCAATTTTACCTGCATACCATTTGTCTTCCCCGGCAGTGGCTTGTACATAAGAGTTTGGAGTTAATGCATCCAGTTTACCTTTTGCAATTTTTCCGAAGTAGGCAGCAATTCCTTTATCTCCCTGATAAAAATCTTTAGCTGTTAATCCTTGTTTTTGTATTAACTGAATGGCATTTACTGCAAGCGTTGTTAGAGCATTTTCAAATTTTTTCAATTCTTCATATAAGGTGTCTTTGATTTTAAAAAAATCATCAACACTTAAATGCCTTAATTTATCTATATAAAAACCGCCTTCTTCTTTTAATAAATGTTTGGCAAATAACCTTAAATCATATTCGATGTGCCAATTTTTTTCATCATCTGTTTTTCTTTCGGTAAACTCAATTAATGCCTTGGTTAGTTGTTCATCATTTCCAATTTGAGCTATTAATAAATCAATAGCTTGAGAAAGCAGACGCTCATCGTCCATTTCTATTTCAAAGCTCATGGGTATTTTCAAATCAAATGCAAAAGTGCGAACAACCTTGTGTACAAAGCTATCAATGGTTCCAATTGCAAAATCAGAGTAATTATGAAGAATGGCGGTTAGAATATGTTGCGCTCTACGACGAATAACGACATCATCTAATTGCTGTGCCGTGTTTAATTTAACGTGCTCTTTTAATGCGCTTAATAATGTTTTGGTTCCGCTTGAAATAGTGGTATAATCCTCTTCTGAAAGTTCCTTAAGTGCTTTGCTGATTCTTTCCTTCATCTCTGCAGCAGCTTTATTGGTAAAGGTAATTGCCAATATATGCTTATACGCTTGCGGTGGATACTGCGTATCCGTTAATGCCAGTGCCAGGTATTCTTTTACGAGTGTAAATGTTTTACCTGAACCTGCAGATGATTTATATACTGTAAAATTTTTTGTCGTCATTTCAGCCAATCGTATTGCAAATTACGCAATAAATGCGTATTATTGTTATTAGAAATTCTCTAAATCCTTAACCAATTCGCATCCCTCCCGCTTGCTATATCCGCTCCTCCATGAAAAATATTTTTTCTCTTTTTATTTTGCTTTTCGTTTGTAATTCAGTACTCTTTGCCCAAACGGCAACTATTTTAAAAGGTAATATGCTGGTGATGTTGCAAGAGGAAAAGGATATCCCTTCCATTACCCGTGAACTTAGTTATTTCAATGGATTAAAAACGGGATTTCAATTACAGCGTGTGGTTTCCAAATCCATGCACATCTATTTATTTACATTTGATTTTCTTACCATAAATAAAGATGCTTTTTTGAGTATCGTTCGTCAAAACCCCTTAATAAAAATTGCGCAATTTGATCATACGATACAGCCCAGGGCCACTCCAAATGATACCGAATTTAATTATTTGTGGAATATGCAAAATACGGGTAGCAACAATGGAATAGCAGGTGCCGATATTGATGCATTAAAAGCATGGGATATTGCAACAGGCGGTTTAACTGTTGATGGTGATACTATTGTTGTTGCAGTCATTGATTATGGTTTTTATTTAGCACATACAGATTTGAATTATTGGAAAAATTATCAGGAAATTCCTTTAAATGGAATTGATGACGATGGCAATGGATATATTGATGATGTTAACGGTTGGAATGCGTTAACAAATACCGATAGTTTACCGATCGAGAATCATGGAACGCATGTGTGTGGAATAATCGGGGCCAGAGGAAATAATGGTGTTGGTATTTCCGGTGTAAATTGGAATGTGAAAATAATGCCCATCTCCTATGGTTCAGGTTTTGGGTTGGAATCAAATGCTATTGCTGCTTATTCTTATGTAAAAGATCAGCGTCAGTTATATAATAAAAGTAATGGAACAAAAGGAGCTTTTATTGTTAGTACCAATTCTTCCTTTGGAATTGATACGGCAAACGCTATTTATCATCCGCTATGGTGTGCCATGTATGATTCATTGGGAAAGGTTGGTGTTTTGAGTGCAGCTGCAACAAAAAATCTAGATGTAAATGTGGATAATGTTGGAGATGTACCTACTTCCTGTGCAAGTAATTGGCTCATTTCTGTGACCAACACAAATAATCAAGATGAAAAATTTGCGAATGCCGGTTATGGTAAAAAAAGTATTGATTTAGCTGCTCCCGGCACATCTATTTTTTCGACGGTTTCAGGAAATGGCTATAATTTTTTTTCCGGAACATCTATGGCTACACCACATGTTAGTGGTACGGTGGCTTTAATGCTATCAGCAGCCTGCAGTAATTTTATGAAAGCGTATAAAGCTGACCCTGCTATGATGTCGTTGGTAATAAAAGATTCTCTACTAAAAGCGGTGGATGTAATTCCTTCAATGCAAGGAATTACAGTTAGCGGTGGGAGACTTAATTTATATAAATCGGTTCGTTCCATTAAAAATTATTGCGGAGAAAATACACTTCCTACTTCCGATAATTTTTTTGATATTATAACTGTGTATCCGGTTCCAACCTTTGGTAATGGAATTACAATTGATTATACAAGTGATGTAGAAGCTGAACTGGATATCACTTCTGTACTTGGTCAGGAGATTTTAAAAATCCCTTGTACAAGTAGTACAATTGGAATAATACAACATGCACAGATTGAACTTCCTGCTATTAGTAAGGGTGTATATTTTATCCAGTTGCGAGCTAGCAACAAAAAAACAAAAACCATAAAAATTATTTTGTAGAGGTCGTCTTAAATTTTTCCAATCAGCTTCATTTAAAGCATGTGCAGATGTGTCCGTTCGAGCGCCTCGCACGCCGAAGCCTTAGCATAGGTTTGGAGTCGAGAACTGTGCGTAATGATATAGTTATTTCAAACCCACTTGGTAAGGTTAACATCACCGCTATGTTAATTTAATATTTCCCATTCTTATCATGAAATTAACACAATCGTAATGTTTCATTAAACGAATGTGAAGAATGTTTTAGGAATTTTGTGATGTCCAAAATCGGTGATCTAAAACCTGGATTTTAGACATTGAAGGAACTAAAAATATTAATAAATCAATAAAAAAACATACCCCATGAAAAAAATAGTACTTAGTATATCTTTATTAATGAGCACATTTGCCTTTGCTCAAAACGGTCTTGAAGATATAATTGTAGAAAGATATTATGTTGCCAACCAGGCTGATAATACATTAGCAGAACAAGAAGCCACAGATGCTGGTTCTCCAGTCGGTACCTTACCTGTAGGCACTGTTACATATAGAGTGTATGCGGATTTACTTCCGGGATT
>C688J18823_10000500_pt1 | contig 22693 bp, 37 predicted proteins | sample HopSoiMetagenom1_FD_18823 | JGI IMG/M metagenome (IMG submission 18823) | reverse complement strand
GGCCTGGTGGCCCACCCGCAGCGACTACCGCAGCCGCAACGACGTCTCCGCCGCGGCGCGTATCACCGGCTTCCAGGACCGGCCCGAACCCGCCGCACCCGGCAGCGACGACCTGCTCCTCGCCCAATGCCAAGCCATCTGCCCCGACCTCGCCCGGAAGGAGGACCGGTGACCACCGCCGACGCCATCCGAGAAGCCAAGAACCGCTGGGCACGACGCCGGCGCCGCCTCATCGGCTACGGCCAATGGCAGCCCTTCACCAACGCCGAACCCGCCCGCCAGCACGTCCTCGCCGTCCAGGCAACCGGCATGGGCCTCGCCGTGATCGCCAAGCACACCGGCGTCAACCGCGGCTCCCTCGACCACCTCCTCTACGGCAGCCACCCCATCCCGCCCGCCGTACAGATCCGGACCGAAAACGCGCAGGCCCTCCTCGCCTACTGGCCCACCCTCGACGACTACGAAGACCGCGCCATCATCGACGCCACCGGCACACGCCGCCGCATGCAAGCCCTCGCCAGCGCCGGCTGGCCCTCCAAGGCCATCCACCAGCGCATCCAAGTCGGCAACATGCAGACCTTCGAGAAACTGCGGACCCGCATCAAGGTCACCGCCCGGCTCGCCCGGGTAGTCCGCGACTTCTACGACGACGTCTCCGCGAAGACCGCGGAGGAGCACGGCGTCGAACCTTGGGTGGCAAGCCGCACCCGCACCTACGCCACCAAGAACCAGTGGGCCGGGCCGGAGGCGTGGGACCCCGACACCATCGACGACCCCGACGCGTACCCAGACTGGACCGGCAACTGCGGCACCGACACCGGCTGGTGGATGCACACCGTCAACGGCATCCCCGCATGCATTCGCTGCGAGACCGCACACGCCGACTGGCTCGCCGAACGCCGCGACCTGCCCAGTACAGAGCGCTGGCGACAGCTCGCCCTCGCGAAGGGTGCCGCCTCCAACCGTGGCGCCACCCTCGCGGCCGACGCCCGCGAACTCATGCACGTCACCGGTCGGGGCGTCGAGCAGATCGCCGAACGCCTCGGCGTGACGAAGGCCCACCTCTACCAAGAGCTGCTGCGGCACCCCGAGGTCAACGAGCCGGCCGTCGACGCCGAACTCGCCGCCTAGGACACAACAACGGCCCCGCAGTGCGGGGCCGGAGGAGAGGAGGGGACGTGGAATCAGGTCGAGTCGACAGCGCGGCGCTTCGCGATGTCCAGCGCCTCGCGGAGAACGCGGGCGTTCGTCGTCGCCGGGCCCTTGTCGCTGGCCTCCAGCTCCTCCAGGTACAGGCGCAGCTCGCGGAGGGTGGCGTAGTCCTCGTAGCTGACGATCACGGCCGCTTCTTTGCCGCGGTTGATGAGGACCGTCGGCTCGCCAGCGAACCGTGCGCGCGCAATCACCTCGCCAAGCACGTTGCGTGCCTCGGCGATCTGGTTCCGGTGGACGGTCGGGTTGTCACTCACAGGCACAGCGTAACTGCTGATGGCCAAGACGGTCACGGTAGCTCCCTTAGCTGTTTCGTTCTTAGCGTTCTTAGCTATGATAGCTACTGCGGGGAGGGGTTGAACAGACCGCCCTAAGCGCCCTGGTTCCGCGCGCCCAAAACCCCTGTAACCACGCACGAGAGAAGCGCTTCATGGCCTGGTTCGCCCTCGATGACGGGTTCGACACGCACCCCAAAGTGCGCAAGGCAGGCAACGCTGCCGTCGGCCTCTTCGTTCGGCTCGGCGTACACGCCACGCGTCACCTCACCGAGGGCCACCTCGACGGCGACATCGTCCGCCAGTACGGCACCGAGCCCAACGTCCGCAAACTCATCGCGGTCGGCATGCTCCATGGCGCCGGCCACACCTGTCCTCGATGCGTACAGCCCGCCGAGGGCGACTACGTCATCCACGACTACCTCGACTACAACAAGTCCCGCGCCCAGATCGAAGCCGCCCGAGAGGCCGCCCGAAAGCGCCAGAACCGGGGCCGCGAGAACGCCCGCCGAAACCGGAACGAGCACGGAAACGGCGCGGAATCGAGTCCGAATCGGAGCGGAAACGGATCCGATTCGGAGCGGAATCGGGTCGGAAAAGACCCCCTGTTTGAGGGATCCGTCGCAGGTCAGGGCGACCTGTCACGCCGTGACACCCATGAGGGTGCAACGGGTGTCCCCTCCCCTCCCCTCCCCTCCCCTAACTACGACGTGGCTGATGTAGATGAGGGAACTACCGCTAGTAGGCCGATTGATCTTGACGCTTCCGCGCCCTCCCCGATCGACGTAGACGGCTTCGAACTCACCGATGCCATGCGCCGCTGGGCCAAGCGCGACGGCTACGCCGACCTCGTCGACATCGACCACGCCACCGCCCAGTTCATCTCGCACTACCGCTCCACCGGCGCCCGACGGTCCTCATGGCCGGACGCCTGGCAGAAATGGATCCGCGACGACGCCAAGCGCGCCAGCGAGCGCGCACATCGCGGCCCATCGAACGTCATCCAGCTGCCCTCCGGCCAGACCCTCACCGGCACCGACGCGAAGGTCGCCGGCTGGGCTGCCGTCGCCGCCCAACTTGCTGAGCAAGGAGACTCCGCATGAATCCGACAGAGGCCGCCGAACTCCTCGGCCATGCCGCCGCTTTCGACAACCGCAACCCTTCCGCCGCTGCTGCGGTGGCTTGGGCTGCCGCCCTTGAAGACGTTCCGCTCGACGCGGACGCCAAGGCCGCAGTGGCGCTCTACTACCGGACGCCGCCGCAGAACCCGAACGACCGGCTGTGGATCCTGCCGCATCACATTCGCACCCTGCGCACGAAGATCCGCAGTGCCCGGTTGGAGAACTTCCAGTACGAGCCGGTGGACGGCGAGACGGTGCCGGAGTACCTGGTGCGGCTCCGCGGCCAGACGCAGGCGATCGCCTGCGGCCGCGTACCCGCCCCGTCTGGCCATCTGGCCCTTGAGGGCGGCCCGTCGCGGGAGTTCGTCGCTGAGTTGGAGGCCCGCGGCTGGCAGGGCCTGAAGGCCGTCGACGGGGGCGAGGAGGCCGAACTCGTCGACGCGGTCCGCCGGTCGGGCCCGCTGGGCGTCGAGTGCCCGGCCTGCCATGCGGCGATAGGCCGGCCGTGCAAGACGCCGGGCGGCACCGACAAGCATCCGCTGGGGAAGCCACGCGCCAACCCGCACGGGGCCCGTCTGCGGGCCGCGGCCGGCGAGTCCGAGGTGAGCGGCGAGGAGCGGGCCGCCCAGGAGCAGCGGATCCGGCAGATGGCCGCCGCCCACCTCGCCCGCGAGGCCGACGACATCCCCGACGCCGAGATCGTCGACGAGGAGGCCGCCTCGTGACCGCCGACGGCTGGGAGCCGGAGGTCGAGGACATCAAGGCGATGCGCGCCGAGAACGGCGGCGCGGACTTGCGGGCGTTCATGCGGGCGCAGATCGCCGCCGGAAAGTCCCGCCGCGAACCGAAGCCCAAGCCCGCGGTGTTGAAGCCGCCCGGTCACCGTCCCGGCGCCTGGCCGACCGGCACGTCCCCACCCGGCCCGCCCCCGGAGCGGTCCATCCCGAAACAGGTCTGGGATGCGGCCGTCCGCCACTACCGCAACGAAGAGTCCCGACCCGACCAGCCGTGCGACTGCGGCAACTGCCCGTAGCCCGACCCGAAAGGAATCCCGTGGGAATCGACTTCTCGCACACCACCGCCCAGTGGTCATACACCGGCTTCGGCGCCTTCCGGCACGCCCTCGCCGTGTTCGAAGGCTTCGAGCTCGACGACATGGACGGCTTCGGTGGCGACCGCGACTGGTCGACCGTCGACACCGACCTCGCGGCGCTGCTCAACCACTCGGACTGCGACGGCGAGATGAGTCCGGACGAGTGCCGCCGGGTCGCGCCCCGCCTCCGCGCCGTGATCGACGAGCTGTGGCCTGCCGAGCGCGCCGTCTGGGAGACCGACCCGAGCGCGCACTACAACCGCCGCGCCGGTCTCGAACTCGCCAACGGCATGGACGCCGCAGCAGCCGCTGACGAGTACCTGCAATTCCAGTGATCAGCCCTAAGGAGACCCGATGACCCTTCACGCCGGTGCCCCGATGCCCGAGTCCCTGCGGCATTTCATGCGCGCCAAGCAGGACCCGGCCCGCGCCGTCCCGTGCCCGCACTGCGGGGTGGCCGCGCACAAGCCGTGCCGGCTGCGCACGTCCGGCCGGCTGTTGACCGAGCCGCATCCGCAGCGCCGGTCGGCGTGGGCTGAGGCCACGGCCTGCTGCCCGCAGTGCCAGGTCACCCCGGAGGTTCCGTGCCACGAGGACGGCCGGGCCCGCACCACCGTCCACGCCCGCCGCTACCAGGAAGCCGAGGCCACCGCCGCATGAACGCCTACGAGCGCCTGATGGCTGAGGCTCTGCCGACCGGCACGTTCGGTCACGCCCAGCCGACCCGCAACCGCCGCTCCGAGCCGATCTCACGCTGGACACCCGAGGAGCAGGCCGCGCATCTCGCCACCCTCGAAGCCGAGCTGGACCGGCTCGAAGGCCGCGGCACCGGCAAACCGAAGCTGCGGGTCATCGAAGGCGAGGCCGCCAGCCGCGCCACCCACCGCGACACCACCGCCGCCTGACCCGCCCCACCAACCCGAAGGAGCACCAGATGACCGACCGCCACTTCACCCGCGAGCAGCTCGAAGAACTCGACGTTCCGTACACGACCCTCCACGACGAGCAGGTCGACACCCTCCGCTGGTCCGAGATCCGCTCCTGCGTCTTCCGCACCGAGGACGGCGACGCCTACGAGGTCACCTACCAGCGGCCCGCAACGGAACAGCAGGAGTGCGACACCTGGTTCGACGAGGACGAGATCAAGGCGACCGAGGTCGAGCAGCGGCCCGTCGTCACCCAGCAGTGGCTGCCCGTCGACGCCCCCCGCGATCCCGGTCTCGCCGCTGTGCTGCCCGCCTGGGAGGCCATGTACGAGCCGGGCAACGTCTCCGACTACCTCATCGGCTACGCCAACTCAGAGGCCGCCGCGAAGGGCGCTGCTGAGGCGTGGCTGCGGTCGGAGAAGGACGAGGTCGGCCGTCTGGAGTGGGTGTCCCAGGACCCGATCGACGGCTACGACACCGAGTTCGAGCTCGTCGAGCGGCACGACGACGGCATCGACACCGGGCCCGGCATCACCGTCCGCCACCGCACCTCGTCCGCGTGATCGTCCTGTCCCTGCCAGCCCTGGAGCCCCACATGACCACCACAGCCGACGAACTCAAGGCCGCAGCCGGAACCCTGCGCACGCTGCTCACCGCGATCCACGCCCCCGACCTGGCCGACCAGTCCTGGCACATCGAGGAATGCGCCGACGACGAGCAAGGCAACTGCCCGTGCATCGTCGCGCAGGGTCAGTTCGCCGACGGCGTCGGGCCGATTACGCCGCTGTACTACGTCGCCGACGCTGAGACGCCGGAGTGCGCCGCGTACATCGCCGCGATGGGCCCAAACGTCGGGACGCTCCTCGCCGACTGGCTGGAGTTCCACGCCGCGATGAACGAACGGCTGCACGGCCTCATCGACGGTCTGCCGGACGGAGACGACCACCCCGCCCTCGCGCTCGCCCGCGCCATCGCCGCCGTCTCGTCTGCCCCGTGACCACCCGCACGGGCCCGCGGCGTTGGAGTCGCCGCGGGCCCGCAACCGCACCGTACCCGCCGTCCGCCGGCTGTCTGTATCCCGGGCAGCCGCACACCCCGGAGACACCCATGACCGAACAGACCAGCCCGTCCCGCCGTGCCGGACTCCGCGACGAGATCGCGGAAGCCCTCGAAGCCGCCGACTACCGCATGGACATGCGCCGTGGTGACCTCGCCGACTCGGTTCTGCCGGTCCTGTACCGGGCGTGGCCGTGGCTCCGAGGCGAGGCCGAGGATGCCGCGTCCGCCGAGCCCGCCGCCGACGAGGCTGCGCTCCGCCAGCGCATCGCCCACGCGCTCGAACGCGAGGACGCCATCCACTGGGGCTACGACCACGGCTTCGCGGCCAGCTACGGCGTGGACCCGGAGACCGACGGGTTCGTCGACGCGGTTTTGTCCGTGCTGCCCGCGAGCGTCGACCGGTCCGCCGTGCTGCGGGACTTCCTGTGGCGGCTGGAGCAGTCCGCTGGGGACGCCGCCGCCGAGAAGTTCCTCGACGACAACCCCGACCTTGCGGCCCTGCTCGCCGCCGCCGCGTCTGCCGTTGTGGTGCGCCGTGCAACCGACGAAACACCAGGCGCCCGGCACGCCCCTGGGGTGGCGATCCGGTGCCCCGGCTGCCGCGCCAAGGGCCACGCGGTCTGCATGGACGACGGGGAGTCGTCGTGATCGCTGATGCGGTCGATACCGCGATCACCCTCGGCTGGGCCCTCGCCGCGTGGATCGTCCTCACGGCCGCCGCGGGGTGCGCGGCCGTGTACGCGGGGGTGGTGGCCGCGTGGTGGGCGGGACGGACAGTGTGGACCGCGATAGGGCCACGAAGGGCCCTGGCTGCCCGCGTAAGCGACGAACAGCCATCCCGGGACCCGCGCCCGCCAGAACCCGCAGAACGGCGCACACAGCCACCAACCCGCCCCGCGCCCGCATGGGCCCAACCCGAACAGGACGCCGCATGACCGAGCCCACCATCACCGACCTCCGCCGCGAACTGGAGAAAGCGCAGATCGCCCTGATCGCCGCGCTAAAACACCTCGGCGCGCATGCCGAGATGAACGCCGCCCTTCACTGCGCCGACCGCGTTATGTACTCACCACTCCACGCCAAGATCGAAAACGCCATCGGCGGCATCGATCACGCCCTCGCCCGCACCGACCAGCCGCTGCCCACCCTCAACGGCCAGTCCAGCGACGGCGAGTGGGCCGCGCTCCTCGCCGACCTCGACCGCTGCCAGCACGGCCGCCACCAAGGCGACCCATGCGGCCCCGCCGACGCCTGCACCGGCACATCCGCAGGAAACCCCCACCTGCGACCCGGCACGGTCATCGGCTACGGCCTACGAGCAGACCCCATCGTCATGCCCGACCGCGACCACAAACACGACCCCGCCGCATGGCGCCGCCCCACCTGACCCCCGCTCGCCGGGCCTTCACCGGCCCGGCCCCCACCCCAACACGAGGAGCACCCCATGACCGACCAGCCCATGGTCGGCGTCGGCATGCCCGCCGCCCTCCACCTCGACGCCTTCGGCCGCGAGATCGACGCAGCGTTCGGACACCTGCCCTACCTCGTCGGCACAGCTGCCGTCGGCAAGCAGTGGCGGGACGTCGACGTCCGACTGATCCTGCCCGACGACGAGTTCGACCATCTGTTCCCGCCCATTGAGCCTGGCCAGTTCCCTGATGGGCTGTGGAGTCTGCTCTGCGCTGCGCTCAGCGAACTCGGGAAGCTACGCACTGGCCTGCCCATCGACTTCCAGATTCAGCGTCAGACCTACGCCAACGATCGCTTCCCCGGGGTTCGGCAGGCCCTCGGCCTCCATGACAGGAACGGCCAGTGACCGGCCCGTCGTCCAGTCCCCGGCCGGAGCACACACCCCGCCCCGGCGCCCACTGGGACACGCAACTCGTCCGCCACGAACGCGTCATCGACGAAACCAGCGGCCCCGACATGAACCAACCCACCGAACCCCCACCCAACCGCGCCACCCGACGCGCCATGCAGCGCGCCGCACGGAGGAACCGTTGACTTCCTCCCCCTCCTGAAGGAGGGGGATTCCTACGGCTCGCGCTGTAGGGGTTCCTGCTTCAACGCCGACTGCCCGCCAGGAGAACTCCCTTGAGGTCTTACGCCAGCTCCGCAGGCGTTCACGGCCAGCCCGGCCGCGAGGATGTTGCGTGCCGCGTTCACGTCGCGGTCATGCACAGCGCCGCAGTCGCACGTCCACTCGCGGACGTTCAGCGGCAGTTTCGCCGTGATCGTGCCGCAGGTCCCGCACAGCTTCGAGCTGGGGAACCAGCGGTCGACCACGACGAGTTCGCGCCCGTACCAGGCGCACTTGTACTCCAGCATCGTCCGCATGTCACGCCATGCCGCGTCCGAGATGGCTCGGGCGAGGCTGTGGTTCTTGACCATGTTGCGGACGGTGAGGTCCTCGATCACGACCGTTTGGTTCTCACGGACAAGTCGAGTAGTGAGCTTGTGCAGGTGGTCGCGGCGCCGGTCGGCGATCCGCGCATGGACCTTGGCGACACGGCGCCGGGCCTTCTCCCGGTTCGCCGACCCCTTCTCCTTGCGGGACAGTTCCCGCTGAGCTTGGGCCATCCGAGCTCGGTCGCGTCGCTCATGCTTCGGGTTGGTGACCTTCTCGCCGGTCGACAAGGTCACCAGGCTGGTTATGCCCGCGTCGATCCCGACGGCGGCCGTGGTGGCCGGGGCCGGGGCGATCAGGTCGTCGCACAGCATGGAGACGAACCAGCGCCCAGCACTGTCGCGGGACACGGTCACGGTCGTCGGTGTCGAACCCTCGGGGAGCGGACGCGACCAGCGGATGTCCAGTGGTTCGGCCATCTTCGCCAGCGTGAGTTGCCCGTCCCGAAACTTGAAGCCGGAGCGGGTGTACTCGGCCGATGCGCGGGACTTCTTCCGGGACTTGAAGCGCGGGTACTTGGCCCGCTTGGCGAAGAAGTTCCCGAACGCCGTCTGGAGATGCCGCAGGGCCTGTTGGAGCGGGACGGAGGACACCTCCGTCAGGAAGGTGAGGTCCTCGGTTTTCTTCCACTCGGTCAGTGCGGCGGACGACTGGACGTAGGAGATCCGGCGCTGCTCGCCGTACCAGGCCCGAGTGCGCTCCTCCAGCGCCTTGTTGTAGACGAGGCGGACGCAGCCGAACGTGCGCGACAGCTCTGCTGCCTGCTCGTCCGTGGGGTAAAAGCGGTACTTGAAAGCCCGCTTGACCTGCTGCGTCATGCCTCACATTGTATCAGCCCCGGTGTGAGTGGTGGGTGTTGGCCGGTGGAGGGTGGACGCCGGTCCGCCCTGGCGGCGAACCGCCTTTCCCTGCCCTGCTCCGCAGGAGCTTCGATTCCTCCCCGCCCTAGAGGGCGGGGTATCCACGAAGGGAACCCCCGATGACCGAACAGACCAGCCCGTCCCGCCGTGCCGGACTCCGCGACGAGATCGCGGAAGCCATCTGGGAACGGCAGAACCCCGGCCGCCGCTACGCCGACTGTGAGCACCCGTGGCAGGCCGACGCGGAAGCCGACGCCGACTCGGTCATGCCGGTCCTGTACCGGGCGTGGCCGTGGCTCCGAGCCGAGGCCGAAGAGGCCACCCCCGCCGAGGCCGCCCTCGCCCGCATCGCCGCCCTCGCCGAGGAATACCCCGTCGCCATCGACACCGCACTCATCGACGAAGCCCTCGCCCACGCCGAACAACCGAGGGCAACCGCGAGCAGGGGCGCGGACCACGGGCCCAGCGTCGCCGACTGCGCCGCCGACGACCGGGCGCACTGGACGCAGAAGTACGCGGGGGAGTGACAGGCCGGCGTAGACCCGCGGCAAGACGACGGCCCCCGCATCCAACTCGGATACGGGGGCCGCCTTCGTGTGCGGTCAGGCGCGCGACACCGCCAACGGTGCCAGCACCGACGGGGCATCCAACCCCAGGCCCTCCGCCAACAGCATCCGCGCCGCCGTGTCGTGCTCGAAGGCGCTGCGGCCGACCGGCATCGACAGGACCCGGGAGCCGTCACGGCGCTCCACGTAGGCGCCGAAGAACGTGGCGTCCGTGATCGACGAGTCGACCAGCTCCACACGGTGCGCGGCCAACAGGCGGGGGAGCGGGACGTCAAGGAGGTCGGGTGTGGCGGAAGCCGCAGGCGCCGCCGTGACCTCAGGCGCTAAAGTCATGGGTGAACCTCATCTCTTCGAAGGGTGGGATTCGCTGATCAGCCAGTTCGCGCTGGCTGGTGGAACGAGCCCGGTGTTCGCGCACCGGGCCGTTCGCGTTTCGGGAGCCTCACACGTGAGGCCACTGGGGCGGCAGGGGACCACACAGAACCTGCACACCGTTGCCGCCGGGCCGGGAATCAGTGCGGCAGGACCGCGTCGAGGTACTCCTGGACCGGCTCGAACAGGCCGTAAGGCACGTACTCGGAGATCTCCGAGTGAGTCACCCAGGCGATCGCGTCCAGTTCGTCGTCGTCGGCGACGTGCGCTTCGCCGGAAACCGGCTCGCACGCCGTGTACGACATCAGCCGGCCGGTCTTCGGGTGCACCCGCTCGCCGAGCAGGCGGACCGCCTTCACCGCCAGCCCGGTCTCCTCGCTGGTTTCGCGGACCGCAGCCTCTGTCGCCACCTCTCCCGGCTCGATCGCGCCCGCCGGGAACTGCCACATCAGCTCGCCCTCCGAAATGCGGCGGCGCACCATCAATACACGGCCGTCACTGACGATGATTGCGGCGGAGATGCCCGGCTTCTCGGTGGTCGTCTCGGTCGTCATGCGGCGGCCTCCAGGGCGCTCAAGATGGGCGGGTAGATCTGGTCTTGCGGGATGAAGCGGGTCAGTGCCGAGCGTGAAACCCAGGTCACATCGACGTTCTCCAGCGGGTCGAGGTTCTGCGCCTCGCCAGCCAGATGATCGGCGAGGAAGTACGTCGCCACGACGCCGGTGACGGGATGGACGCGCTCGCCCAGTCGCTCACGCACGGTGCAATGCACGCCTGTCTCACCGTGCGTCTCCTGAACGGCGATCGTCTCCGGAGCAGCACCCGGCTTGACCATGCCGGCCGGGAACTGCCAGCGCAGCTCGCCGTCTCCGCGTCGGCACACGAGGAGCACATCGTCTCCGCGTAGGACGACGGCTATCGCTACCCGCAACGCCTGCGCGGTCATGCGCGGCTCGGCGGGCCGCATCAGAAGCGCGAACCGTCGCTGCACCGCCTCACCTGCCTGTTCGTATGCCGTGTCGAGGATCTGCTGAACCTCGGTCCGATGGGTCATCTCCGGCGCTTGGTGCCACCGCGTGATGGTGCGCGGGGAGATCCCGAGGCGTTCGGCGAACGCCTCGTTCGTCATCCGCATCGCCTCTTGGAGGAGGCATGCTGATCGGCCTGTCCAAGTGCCGACGACGTCCACTCTGCTGCTCCCGTGCTCGTTGCGCTCGGGTCTGGCGGGGCGGCGACGGGTTCGTGTCACCGCGGTGTCTAGCTACGCGTCTTCTGGCTTTTCGGTGTCGGGGGAGTGTCCTTCTGCCGCGCCCACGCGAGGCGTTGACTCGGCGGCATGGTCGTTCTTCCCTCGCTTCGAGCTACGCCCTTTGGCGATAGCTTCCGCCCAGGCGTAGCTCCGTCCGAACAGTTCACCCACCTCTGCCCACGTGCGTCCCTGGCGCAGCCCTCGCACGGCGGCCTGCTGAATCGCGTAGAGGTCCTGGTCGCTCGCCGCCAGTTTCTGGCGCGCTTCGAGAGCGGCGCGGCCCTGCGTGAGCAGGTCTTCGATGGCTTTGACTTCGGCGACTTTCGCCTCCAGGGACTCCGTGAACGCATCTGTCATGAGGTCAGAGTAGAAGTCAACACGCCGATTCTCAATAGGGTGTTGACAGACCCTCAGGAGCGGGGCTTCAATAGCGTACAGAAGCGAACGGCGCTCCACCGCCCGAAGCCTCAGCAGTCGCTCCACCGGCTGCACCCACAAACGAAGACGGCCCCAGCACCGGGACTCCACTCCCAGGCCAGGGCCTAACCACCAGGTTCTGTAGAGGAGACCCTGTGGCTACCACCGATCTTAAGGGTGCGCAGACGCGCATCAGCACCGCCCCGCTTCCCGCTGATGCTCGTGACGCGATGCTCCGCTTGGATGCGGCGTTCGCGCCGGCCGTAGCTGAGCAGCACCGTGTCGAGCGGATCGCTGCCGGCTTGCGTGCCGGTGAGACTGCGGTCATCAACGGCACCCCGGCCACGGCGGTCAGCCTGGCGGTGGCTGAGGCGGTGACCGTGTTCGAGACGGCGTCGCTGCATGCGGTGCAGCTGGCGGCCCGCGCCGAGTCGGGCGGAATGTCCGATCTGGACGCGGACAGCCTGGCCCACGCCGAGGACCTGATGATGGGCGCCCGTGCCACCCTCGCCGCCGCCGGGATGCTGCACCTGATCGGCGGTGCGTGATGGCGACGGCGACCGACACCCCGGCCCGCCGGATCTTGGAGCGTTTCTCGGCTGGTGCCCCGCGTGGCCAGTGGCCGGCGGAGTCTTACGCCGCGGAGCAGCGCCGCCAGGGCGTCCCGGCCCGGGTGGTCATGGATCTCGCCTCCGACAGCTTCCTCGTGATCGTCGAGGTGGCGTCGTGAGCCCCGCCGAGCAGGGTGCCGCTGCCAAGCAGTTGGCGGAGCAGGCCCGGCAGCGAATGCAGGCCGCGAAGTCGGCTGCCGCAGCTGCCGAGGCCGCCCGCCTGGCCGCAGCCCAACGGCGCTAGCCCCCTAGACCACCGCGGCGGCGATTGAACGCTCCCCCCTTCTCGCCGCCGCGGTGCCCAACTTCGCACCACCCCCACTTCCCGTCTGCCCTGGAGGGCTGCCATGTCGTACATCCCGACCGCCCCGGACTTGAAGGTTGAGCTCGCCGAGACCATTCGAGCCCACCGCAAGAGCCTCGCCAGCTCGAAGTACGCCACTCACTCCGGATCCGACAAGGAGGAGGTGGGCCGCTACACCACCGTCGCGGGCGCCCTGGTCACCGTGCAGGCCGTCCTCGCCTACACGAGCAAGGCCGTGTGGGGGAGCGCTGACCCGAGTGACGGCTACGAGCGGCGCATCGACGTCGGTGCGGTCGCCAACTGTCACGGCTACGGCTGTGTCGACCCCAAGTTCCGCGCGGACCACGACAAGCACTTCCTGCTCGCGGACGACGCCGACGTCACCGCCGAGACCGTCCTGCCCTACGTCCAGAAGGCCCGCGAGTGGGCGCAGACCCACGCCGAGACCTGCCGCGCTCAGGCCTACACCCGCTGATCCCCGCACCGCCCCCATCTCCGTTGTTCACCACTCGAAAGGCTCCCCCATGTCTATCCAGGACCGTGCTCGTCTGATCGAGCAGTTCATTGCCACCGATGAGGAGACGCGCCGTCTGATCCTCGACCAGGCCGCTGGCGTAGATGCCTTCACCCAGTTGGGGCCGCGCCTCGTCGACGAGCTCCGCGGTCTGCGCCTCCCGGTAGCGGCGTGATGTTCGCCCGGTGGCGCAAGGTGCGCGCGGACCGGCGGTTGTGGCGTCAGGCCGCGAGCCTGGACCAGCTCGGCGAGTTGATGGCCCGCTGGTTGGAGGGCGACCTGACGTCGTGGCCCGGCTATGCGGTCGCGAGCCCCGATGAGGAGACCGCGGACCTTGTCCCTGTGCTGGCCCGCGCGAATCGGGCCGGGTTTGTGACTGACGCGTCGCAGCCCGCCTGCGACGAGGTCGGCGCGAGTGGCCGCCGCTGGCGGCAGCGGGCCGCCGTGTGCGGTCTGGTCGGCGACGAGGAGCTGCTGAACGCGCTGGCCCGGGTTGCGGAAGCGCATCGGCTGACGATCCTGGTCCGCACCGTCGACGAGGACAGCCGGCGCCCCGGGATCACCGTCACGCAGGTCGACGGCGAGGCGTACACCGCGTTCGGCGGCCGGCTGACGCGGTCGGAGCTGCAGCACGTGTGGCTCGGTACGTCGTGGAGCGCGCTCGCCGAGATTGAGGCGGCCTGGCAGGTCACCCTCATCGACCCCATGTACGGCCGCGACAACCGGCTGTGGACGGCGCTCGACGAGGCGATCGACCTGCTCAATGAGGTCCCGAACCCGCCCTACGACCCGCCGGTCGGCACGACGTGGACCGAATGGCACGGGGCTTGAACCCCAGCCCCCGCCGGACCGACCCCGGGTCCATCGCCTCAACCGCGGGCGGGCGGCACGCACGATCCCATCCACCCCAATCCGAGAGGACTCCCGTGATCGCCCTCATGGCCGCTACCGCCCTCGACACGACTGCCGCAGTGCTGCACCGCGTGGCCGGCGACACCGGGGATCGGATCGCTAGCCGAGTGCTCGCCCCGGTCCGTTCCCGCATCAACACGGGCTGCACCCGATGCGCCCGCAGCAAGTGCACCGACCGCACCTGATCAGCCCCCATCCCTGAAAGGAGGGATTATGAGCATCGCCAGTCGAATCAGTTCCGCCGCCCACCGTGTCGATGTGTTCGCGGTCATCGAGAAGCTGCTGACGGCCGCCTCGCTGGCCCTGGTCGCGATCACGGTCGGCGGGCAGCTGGGCCACATGATCGGCCTGCACGGCAAGGCCGGCCTGGTGGTCGCCTGGTCGATCGCCGTCGTCTACGACGCGCTGTGGATCGGCTCCCTGCGCATGTCGGAGATCGCGATCCGGCAGCGTTCCACCGTCGGCATGATCGTCATGCTGGGGTTGTCCGCGGCTGCGGTCGGCCTGTCGTCGACGATTCTGTTGATCCTGGGTCACGCAAAGGTGTTCGCGTTCGTGCCTGTCGCCGCCGCCCTGTTCATGGGGCTGCGCCTGTTCGCCGGGAACGTCCTCGCGGATCCGGCGACCGCGGCCCGAATCGCCGAGCAGTCCGCCGACGACCGTAACGCCCGAGCCCTCGCCGCCGCCGACGCCCGGCACCTGCGGTCGGAGGCGACCACCGATGTGTTCGTCGAGACCGCCGAACACATGGGGGAGATGCAGCGGCAGATCGCCCGCGCCGACGTTCTCACCCGCGGCCAGGCTGAGATCAACAAGGCCCGCGCCAAGGCAGAAGACCGGCTGCAGAAGTCGGAGCAGGACCACGGCGTGAAGGCCCTCGCGTTCACCGAACGCGCCCTCGCACTGACCGTGTCCCGGCCCGCGGTCACGCCTGCGGGTCACACCGCCGCCGAGCTGGATGGTCACACGGTGGTCACACAGGTCACGCCGGAAATCGAGGCCGTGACCATCCAGCCCGTGACTGTGGACGAAACGGACACGGTCACGCCCTCCCGTCAGGCGCCTGTCGACAACCCGATGAACCTGCAGGAGCTCGCCGACGCGGCCGGCGTCGACCTGCCCCAGCCCGGCGCCACCCTGACCGACGGACAGCTTGAAGTCGTACTCCGCTGGCTGCGCTACGGGATGGAGCCGCCCCGCTCCTACCGGCAGGCGCAGGACGACTTCCGCAAGCACGGCTTCCAGGCCCGCGAGCAGCGCGTCCGCACCACCTGGAAAGCGATCGAAGCCCTTGAGGCTGCCACCCCCGCCCGCTAGTCGCCGACCTCGGTGAGGCCCAGCGCACCCGCTCTGGTCCTTGCCGAGGCTGACGGAAAGCAGTCAGCCCAGTAAAACCGCAGCTAACCCCCGGTGAGTGACCCGGTGAGCGGAACGCCCGCAGACCCGGCAGCAGACCCGGGGCAGCCCGGAAGAACCCCAACCGTGAAGAAGCGAAAGGAGGCGAGCCGTGCGCGGCACCGCCTACTGGCCCAAGGAGATCAGCCGAAAGGATCGCGTGTCCCCGAAAGAGGGCGCGCTCCGACGGCTTGACCGGCTGCGCAGCACCTTGCGCGACCTCGATCCGGTGGTGGCGAACCGCGCCTGGCGCGAGGTCGGTGATGCCCTCCAGCGCATCACCGACCGCTACTCAACGTGAACGTTCACCCGCTCATTCACCCGGGTGACAAGTGAACTCCCGACATGCTACGCGCGCACGTGCGCGCACGGACCGGGCGTTCACCCGCCCCCATCACAGAAGGTAAGGGAACACGATGGAGATCCTGCTCATCGCGTGCATGCTCGCCTACGCGGCTGGCGCGCAGAGCGAGCAGTCGAAGCTCGGGATCAGCCCGGCGCAACGGGCCATCCTCAAGGAGAAATCCCGGCACGAGAAGGCCGTCCAGAAGATCGCCGACAAGCACGGCATGAAGCCCGTCGGGCAGAAGGCCGGCCTCTCGCCGTGGAAGGAAGCGCCGGGCAGCGGATCGGGGACCGTTCCCGACACGTTCATGGCGGGCTACCGGATGCAGCGACCGTCCAGGCCTCCGCTCGGACATCGTGTCGGCGCCCGTACCGGATCGGCGATCACCTGGGCGCAGGACTCGGGCCGCGATGCGTGGCGGGCCTACCGCGAGAGCCGGCGCAAGACGGACGACAACCCGAAGCCCGTACTGGTGCCGATGCCGCCGGCGCATCCGCCGAACGCGCCGCCGATGCCGCAGGGCGCACCCACCGTCCACGAATGGCCGGAGCCCGTCGCGGCGCCCACGAAGCCGGATGACGACAAGGCGGCCGAGAAGGCACTGGAACCTGCGGCACAGGAAGACACCCCGCCGGAGTCCGCTCCGGCACCGACCCGAGAAGGAGTTGGCCGCATGGCCGCAGAAGTCACCTACGAGTCCGTCATGGACGAGAGCGACGAGCTTTCGATCATGTGCGAGGACGATGTGCTGGTCTACGACCGGATCCGCGACCGGGCCGAACGAGAGATCGGACGCGGCGACGAACTGATGGCCGCCCTGGAAAACGCCGGCTTCGGATCGAAGGTCATCGCCTGGGTCGCCCGCTGCAAGGAGCACTACGGCGTGATCCGCAGCGAGGTCGACGACCTGCAGCGCAACACGATCGCCCAGGGCGAGGCCGTCGTGAAGGCCAAGGCCCTCCTCGAAGCCGGGCAGGGCGTCTACGTCGGCATCGCCAAGGACATGGAGTCCGTCGCCGAGCGCGGCGCCTACATCTCCGACGCCGTCGACGCCGAGGACACCCAAGCCCACACCGAGGTCTACGAGACGAAGGCGGCCTGACCATGAGCGAATCCACGAACGCCAGGACCGTCGTCACCGTCACCGCAGTCCTCGCCAGGGCCGTGGCCTACGGCGTCCGGTCCAACCGCACCAAGGCGGCCGTCGAGCGGATGAAGGTGCGCTACGAGGACCGGGCCGCCTCCGCGCGCTACCTGTCCGAGTCGATGACCGTCCTGAACGTCGACGAGCCCACAACCACCGCCTACATGGAGGTCTCGACCCTCGGGACCGCCGCCGCGGGCAACGTCGGTTCGATCGTCTCCGCAGCCGACGCCCTCGCCGTATCCGCGCAGGGCCTGGAGTCGGAGACGCAGGCCCAGCACGGGCGCATGCAGGACGCCAACCGCACCCACAGCGTGCAGATGGCCGACCGCGAGTTCATCAAGCGCCAGTAGAGCCGCACGTCACGAAGGGCGGAGTCATAGCCCTGACCCCGCCCTTCACCACCCCAGAATCGGAGAAAGACCGGATGGCAACGCCGACCCTAGCCAAGACTGCAACCAAGACCGAAGAGCCACAGCAGGAACTCACCGGCCTGCGCGCCCGCATGCACCTGATGCACAACCCGGGCATGTACGCCGGCGCCGGCCTCGGCATCGCCTCCGGATACCTCACCGGCGACCCGCTGCTGCTCACCACCATCGGCGCCACCGGTGCTGCCGTCGGCTGGGCCACCCTCGGCATGAATCCCGGCCCGTGGCGTTGGCTGCCCGGCCAGGGGGAGCCGTGGGAGTGGATGTGTCGCTCCAGCCGGCGCGGCTACCGGCGCAGCCTGCGCCGCATGCGGCGGCGCCTCGACGTCGAGCAGTACGAGCCGCTGCCCGGCTGGTACGCGCACCCCGACCGGCCCGCCCTGGTTCGTGCCGCCACCGCCGAGGTGCGCCGCAAGCGCTGCGAAGCGCTCCGCACCGCCTGGACCCGGGCCCTGCCCAACTGGGAATCCGGCTGGTGGCGCCGCTACACGCCCGCGGAGATGGCGCTGCGGGCCGGCCCGCTCGCCGTCATCCCTGCCAGCGGCTTCGCCGAGATGCCCTGGTGGGCACACCTCACCGTCATCAGTATCGGCGCCGGCTGGGGATCCCGCGTCTGGCACCGTCCCGCACCCGCAGGCACCGACACGGCCGGCCCGAAAGGCGCCGACTGGTACGTGGCCCGCTGGGCGGAATGGATCGCCTGCGAGCGCGGCCCGCTGCCCGCCTCCAAGCTGGCCAGCGTCCACCTGGACGGCGACAAGCTCACCGCGATCGTCATCTCCACCACGGCGAAGCCTGCCTTGTCCGTCGACCAGGACTCCATCTCGATCGCCTTCAGGGTGCCGCCCCGGGCCGTCAACGTGTACCGGCCCGACGACATGGCCGCCGACCGGGCCAAGCTCACCGTCCGTCTGCGCGCCAGCGCCACTGACCTCGACATGGACGACCTGGCCGCCGTGTGGGAGGAGTTCAATCCCTACCCAGGCAGCAAGCTGTGCGACGCACAGAAGACCGAGCACGGCCGCAGCTTCAAGCTGCTCATGCCGCGCAAGGGAGCCTCGGTCGCCGACGTGCAGCCCCGCGCCATCGCTCAGGCCCTCGACCTGGAAGGCGAAGAGGCCGTAGCCCGCCTCCACCTGCGGATGCTCGACGCCCGCCGCATCGAAGTCAGCGAAATGACCCGGAACCCGCTGCAGGCAGGAGTACCGCTCGACCTGGACGCCCTCACCATGGACGACGAGGGCTACATCATCGTCGGCAAGGACGTGCACGGCCGGCCCACCAAGTGGCGCCTGCTCAAGTTCGACGCCACCCGCCGCGGCCTGTCCGGGCGGCCGTCCGCGTCCGCCGTCCACGCCTTCGGCTCCGGTACGACCGGCGCCGGCAAGACCTCCCTCGAAGAAGACCTCCAGGTTGCCCAGCGCAAGAACGGGTTCGTCTCCTGGCTCGCCGACGGCAAGGGCGGCGCGGGCTACGCGCCGTGGATGCCGGAGCTGGACTGGCTCCTCAAGTCGCCCTACGGGGCGATGCTCATGGGGCAGGCCGCCAACTCGGTCAGCGAGTACCGGTACGCCGAGCAGATGAAGATGCAGTGGCTCGACGCAGACGGCTACACCGAGCAGGGCCGCAGCTTCTTCGTGCCCGGCGAGCCGTTCGCGCCCATGGTCACGACGTGGGACGAGTTCAACGAGATGATCCTCAAGGACCCGCAGGCCGACCACGTGAAACCGCTCCTGCGGTCCGTGTCCTCCGTGGGCCGCCTGTCCCGTGCCGCCGGTATCGCCGCCCGTATCTGGGTGCAGATCCCCAACCTGGACTCGATCGGCTCCGACGCCAGCGCCAACGCGATCCGCGACATGCTGCAGTCCGGGAACATCGCCCTCTTCCGTACCGCCCGCGCCGACGTCGACATCATGTCGCTCGGCTCCCGCACCCCCGAGATCAGGCTCGCCCCCCTGCCTGAGCGCTTCCCCAACGGGTCCGAGACCGGCGGCCTCTGCTACATCGCCGACGGCAAAGCCCAGTACACGCAGTCGCGGGCCATGTTCCACACCAACCCGGCCCGCGTCGCCCGCGAGTTCCCCCTGCAGACCCTGACCAGGCAGGAGGCCGACGCGGCAGCCGCAGCCGGTCCGGCCGGCCTCGCCTACCTGCGCCGCGAGGAGTACCGGCACCTCGACGCCGGCGAGGAGGAGGAGTTCCTCCGCGAGCTCGTCGCCAAGGAGCAGGAGAAGAGCAAGAAGAACGTCAAGGTCATCGGCAGCAGGCCCGCCCCCGTCGCCCCCGCCGCTGTCGAGGTTGAGGACGACGACCTCGACGAGCTCGTGCCCCCGACCCGCTCCCAGTTGGTCTGGCACGCCGTCGACGGCGGCGCCCGCCGCAACAGGCAGATCGCCGAGGTCACCGACCTGAAGCCGACCAACGTCGCCAACGCTACTGCCCGCCTGGAACGCCTCGGCAAGCTCACCAAGAAGCAGCGCGACTGGCACACCGCCGAACCCCTCGACACCGAATCCATCAGCGCCTAACCCCACCTGGAGAAGATCACCATGACGCTCACCACCACCGCCCTGTTCCTCCTCAGCTGCATCGTGCTCGGCATCTGGATGAAGAAGGACAGCGGCTTCCGCAAGCGCGAATTCCTCGCCGTCTCCCTGTTCTGGATCCTCCTCGTCGCCACCCCGTGGGGCGGAGACGGCGTCGCCAAGGTCCAGCAGATGCTCGGCAACGGCGTTCAGGCCGCCACCCAGACCATCAACTCCGTATCCGCCAAGTAGCCCACGCCGCCAAGCCCGGAAGGAGACCCAAGCCATGTACCAGCCTGAGCCCACCGACCGGGCCGAGGTCACCAAGCTCGCCAACGCCGTCGAAGAGGCACTCGCCAACGTTGTACCGACCAGCTACCGCAACCCCGACCCCGACGTACCCAGCCACAAAGACGGGCCGCGCGTCGGCGACACCCCACCCGTCCCGCAGCCCGACAGCCGGATCGTCCCGCAGTGGGCCCTCGGCATTGCCGTCGCCTCCATCGGCGTCGGAGCAGGCATCACCGGCATCGGCTGCGGCGTGTGGCTCGCCTGCCAAGGCTTCGCCGCCGTCACCCTCAACAGCGTCCTGTTCGTCACGCTGCCCATCGCCGGACTCGCCATGCTCGCCACCGCCATCAGCGGGCTCATCAACAAGGCCAAGAAGGCCGCGCCACCCCAGATCAGCAACCACTACACCGGCACCGTCTACCAGGACCAGCGCAACGTCGACAGCAAGAACTACGGCGTCTGGGTCAAGAACACCAACGACTGAGCCACCATCAGCCCGACACGCCAAGGCCCCGGCCGGGATCATCTCCGGCCGGGGCCTGCGTTATGCCGGTCCGCTGTCAACCCTCTGGTGCACACTTAACCCAGCGTCACCATGCTTCCCGCACCCGCCGCCGAGGAGCCACCGTGCACGACCACCCTCTCGACGACTACGACTGGCCGACGTGCACCTCCTGCATACGGCCGCTCCGCCACGACGAACTCGGACGCACCTCCTGCCGCCCCTGCCAGAACCGCGCCGACCAGGCGCTCCGTCAACTCCCCGGCGCTGACGGCCTGTACGCGCAGCTCGCCACACGGCTCACCCCCGGCCGCGGCGGGGACAGCATCGTCGTCACCGCCTCCCGCACCGCACCCCTCCCGCTGCGACTAGAGCCGCTCAGCCTCATGGCGCGCGGGGGAGTCGTCACCATCCTCCAGACATGGCAGATCGACTGGCACGAACAGCTCGGCTGGCGGCACCCCCGCTGGAACGGCGGCCTCCAACAGCAGTGCGACGAAGCCGTGAAAGCCCTCCGCGTCAACCTCGAATGGGCCGCCTCCAGCCACCCCGCATTCGGCGAATTCGCGCAGGAGGTCACCGCCCTGGTCCGGCAATGTGAACGGCAGATCACCGGCGAGCGCGCCGAACGGCCCATCTCCGTCGCCTGCCCCTGCGGCACCGTGCTCCGCATCACCGTGTCCACGCCCGGGAAGCGTTGCGGCGGCTGCAACACCCAATACGACCGGAGCGAAATCCTCGACCTACCGCTCGCCGACCGGGCCGCCGCGTAACAGAACCCTCAACCACAACTTGACAGTTCACCTGCACCGAAGTCATGATCTGCTCACATAGCCTTCGTGCGCTTTGAGGCCCACCCACCCGGTGGGCCTCAGCCATATCCAGGGGGTGAACATGACCCTCCCACTCATCTCGGCCTCCGACGCCGCCTACTACACCGGGCGGCCCGTAGGCACGATCTGGCGGTGGGCCTCCGAAGGCCGCATCACCAGCTACGGCGGCCGGTACAACGTGCGCGAGCTGCCCGGCAAGACGATCGACGAGGCTGGCGAAGTCCACCTCGGCGACCCGCCCCCAATGCCGCAGCACGCACCCCGCGCGGCCTGAACTCCCGCGCTGGAGGTGGCCATGGTCGACCGGGACTTGCGCCGCATGCTTGCCGACGCACTCACTGCAGAGCATTACCGCCGAGCCCGCGAGTGGATCGAAGACAGTCCCGAGGGGCACAGCGCGGCCATGGCCGACGTGGCACTGCGAGTGTTCGAGGCGTTCCGGGCCAGCGAGACGACGACCGACGACGACCTGGATGACCCGTCGGTGCAGTGCTGGCACTACGAGCCCGACACTCCCTGCGACTGGAACATCTGCCGCCAACCCGAACGGCTCGCCGCTGGGGACCGCGGCGTCGACCCGGCCGCTGTGGGACGATCCTCGCGGAGGTGACGGCCATGCCGAGCACAGGTGACGCAAGTTCCCGCGCTGTGACACGCTGGCTCGAACGGAAGATCAAGGAGTCGATGCGTCATGGCGTCAGAGAGCTGACGGCCCAGCTCCAAGCCGAGCGGAGAGAGCGGGATTCCGGGAAGTAGGCCATGCTGACCGACCTCCTGCACCGCATAGCGCGACGCTGCCCCACCCATGACGCTCCCTCGCAGTACCGCATCAGGCAGCTGGAGCAGGAGCTAGGCCTGGAGCAGAGCCCAGCAGAGGGCGACCTGGTGGACCAGTTCTACAACCCTGCGATCGTGGACTGCGGGCACGCATGGTGCGACAGGGGTAGGCCGTAGCCCAGGGCATGGAGGTAGCCGTGGCCTACAGCAAGGGACGTGCAGGCACGGCGTGGTGGAAGGTGCAGGCCCAGGTCTTCGCCGAAGAGACGGACTGCTGGTGGTGCGGCAAGTGGGTCGACCAGCAACTGCCGCGCACGCACCCGATGGGCCGGACCGTGGACCACGTGCTGGAGATGTGGCAGGGCGGCGACCCGCTCGACCGGACGAACTGCCGGCTGGCGCACCGCAGGTGCAACACGGCCAAGTCGAACCAGGTGCGGGCGAAGGCGAGGCCGAAGCAGTCGTTCGCCGAGGACGTCGCAAGCCTCTGACCTGCACAAACGCGCACGGGGTGCCGAAATGTCCGTTTTTTGATTCGACCCCCCTTTGAC
>C688J18823_10000499_pt1 | contig 22703 bp, 19 predicted proteins | sample HopSoiMetagenom1_FD_18823 | JGI IMG/M metagenome (IMG submission 18823) | reverse complement strand
CGGCATCGGCCTGGTGATCAGCAACCTGGCGATGCTGGCCTTCACCAGCGACTACCGCATCCTCTCCACCAGCTACTCCTCCTCCAGCGTGGGCCTCTCCGGCATCCGGCTCTCCACGCCGCTACTCTACTGCTTCCTCATCACCGCGGTGATCACCGCCGCGCTCTACTGGTTCCTCGCCCGCACCGACATCGGGCACGCCATCCGCGCCACCGCCCAGGACCGCGAGGCCGCGCAGCTGATGGGCGTGAACGTGCGCAGCATGAGCATCTTCGCCTTCGGGCTGGGCTCGGCGCTGGCGGGAGCGGCCGGCGCGCTGGTCTCGCCCACCTACTACATCTATCCTCAAGTCGGCGGCGCCTTCACGCTGAAGGCCTTCGTGGTGGTGGTGCTGGGCGGCATGGGCAGCATCGTCGGCGCCACGCTGGGGGGCGTGCTCATCGGCATCAGCGAGTCGGTCTCCGCCGTCTACCTGGGATCGGGGATCAAGGATCTCTGCGTCTACGTCATCTTCCTCCTCGTCCTGCTGCTCAAGCCCTCGGGCCTGCTGGGAAAGAGCCGCGTGTGAAGAGTTTCGCTCCCTGGGCGGTCGCGGCGGTGGCCTTCGCGCTCCTCCCCCTCTGGCTCCAGAGCCCCTACGCCCTGCACATCTTCATCTCGCTCTTCATCGCCGTGGCGCTGGGCGAGAGCTGGAACGTCCTCGGCGGGTTCGCCGGCCAGTACTCGGTGGGCCACTCCGCCTGGTACGGCCTCGGCGCCTACGGCGCTTTCATCCTGCTGCAGCGCAACGGAATCCCACCCTGGTTCGGCGTCTGGGTGGCGGTGCTGGGCAGCGTGATCATCGCCCTGATCGTGGGCTCGATCACCTTCCGCCTGCGCGGGCCCTACTTCGTGCTCGCCTCCATCGCGGTGGCCGAGATCATCCGGTTGGCGGCGCTCAACTGGAAGGACCTGACCAACGGCGCCGAGGGCATCCAGCCCGCCGACCTGCCTCCCTTGAAGATCGGCTCGCAGGTGCTGGTGGCCGACTGGAACGGCAAGCTCCCCTACTACTACATGGGCCTGGTCATGGCCCTCTTCTGCATCGCGGTGAACTACGCGGTGAAGCGCAGCAAGCTGGGCTACTACCTGCAGGCCATCCGCGAGGACCAGGACGCGGCGCACTCGCTGGGCATCCCGCTCACCCTCTACAAGAACGCCGGCCTCGCCATCTCCGCGGCCTGCACCGCCCTGGCCGGCAGCTTCGCCGCCTTCTACATCGGCTTCATCGAGCCGCAGCAAGTCTTCGGCATCGACGTCTCGGTGGACATGGTGCTGGTGGCGCTGATCGGCGGTGTCGGCACCGTCACCGGCCCGCTGGTCGGTGGCATCGTGCTGGTGCTCCTCAACGAGGGGCTGCGCGCCGCCTTCGAGCAGGGGCATCTCCTGGTGCGCGGCGTGCTGATGATCATCGCCATCCTGCTCATGCCCGACGGCGTGGTGGGCGTCCTCGCCCAACGTTTCCGCCGGAAGGCGGTGGCCCCATGACCGCGCTCCTCGACATCCGCAACGTCAGCCGCTTCTTCGGCGGCGTGAAGGCGAACCAGGACGTCAGCTTCTCGGTCGATCCCGGCATCGTGATGGGCCTGATCGGCCCCAACGGCGCGGGCAAGACCACCCTCTTCAACTGCATCACCGGCTTCTACCCGCCTTCCCGGGGCGAGGTGCTCTTCAAGGGGCAGAAGATCAACGGCCTCACGCCCGACAAGGTCTGCAAGCTGGGCATGGCTCGCACCTGGCAGAAGGTGCGGCCGCTGGCCAAGCTCACCGTGCTGGACAACGCGGTGGTGGGCGCGCTCTGCCGCACCTCCTCCATCAAGGAGGCGCGGGCCATCGCGCTGGAGCAGCTGCGCATCGTCGGCATGGAGAAGCGGGCCTCCGTGCTGGCGGGCGGGCTGCCCATCGGCGAGCGCAAGAAGCTGGAGCTGGCGCGGGTGATGGCCACCCGGCCGGAGATGATCCTCCTCGACGAGGTGATGGGGGGCCTCAACGCGCGGGAGAGCGACGAGATCATCCAGCTCATCCTCGACGTGAAGAAGCGCGGTCTGACCCAGGTGGTGATCGAGCACGACATGAAGGCCATCGTCCGCACCTGCGACCGCATCGTGGTGCTCAACTCCGGCGAGAAGCTTGCGGAGGGCACCCCGCAACAGATCGTCAACGACCCGCGGGTGATGGCGGCCTACCTGGGCGACAGCGGAGGCGCCAAGGCATGACGGCGCTGCTCGAGGTGCGCGATCTCGACTTCGCCTACGGCGACGTGCAGGTGCTGCGCGGGGTGTCGCTCTCGGTCAACGCAGGCGAGATCGTCTCGCTGGTGGGGAGCAACGGGGCCGGCAAGAGCACCACCCTGCGCAACGTCTCCCGGCTCTTGCGTCCCCGCTCGGGGGCCATCGTCTTCGACGGCCACGACCTGACCAGGCTCTCCTCGCACCAGGTGGTGGAGCTGGGCCTCGTCCAGGTCCCGGAGGGCCGCAGGGTCTTCCCGGAAATGACCGTGCTGGAAAACCTGAGAATGGGCTCCTACGTGAAGGCGACGCGCGCCGACCGGAAAAAGAACCTCGAGCGCGGCCTCACCCTCTTTCCCCGGCTGCGAGAGCGCATCGGGCAGCTCGCCGGAACGCTCTCCGGAGGCGAGCAGCAGATGCTGGCCATCGCCCGCGGCCTGATGGCGCAGCCGCGCCTCTTGCTGCTCGACGAGCCGTCGCTCGGACTGTCGCCGCTCCTGGTCCAGACCATCTTCGAGACCATCCGGCAGATCAACGCGCAGGGCATCTCGGTGCTCCTGGTGGAGCAGAACGTCTACCAGTCGTTGCGCATCGCGGCGCGCGGGTACGTGCTGGAGACCGGGCACATTGCCCTCTCCGGCCCGGGCACGGAGTTGCTCGCCAACGACCAGGTGAAGGCGGCATTCCTGGGGGCCTGAAAAGCGTCCGTTCCTGGTCACGAGGTTCCGGCCGTTCAAGACCGCACAGAGAGACTGCGGGGTGAATGCGAAGGGATTTCGCCTCGTTTGCAGCAAATTTGGGGAGGGGGGGAAGCCATTTTGCCGCAGGTGCGCTAGCGTGTGGCCATGCGCCTGCAACTGACGGCCCTGGCGCTCTCCATATCCGGCACGGCGCTCGCCTTGCCGCGCGCCGGCGAGCCGAACGTCCTACAGGCCCGACACGACGTCTCGGGCCCGCTTTCGCTCTTGACCCCCTCGCCGCTCTCCTCGGACACGGGCATCGACCCCGACGCCCGCGGGCCTCGCCGCATCCCGCTGGAGATGGCCGCCGAGACGGCGAGGCGCGACCTGATCCTCCAGGATTCGATTCCGCGCCTGCTGGTGCCGCAGCCCATCCTCAACGTCGACGGCATCGGCCTTGGCTTCCTCGGAGCCAACACGCAGGGCTTCGATACGTCGCACATTCCGCCGGACACGCAAGGCGACGTCGGACCCCACCACTACGTGCAGATCGTCAACGCCAGCTTCGCGGTGTTCGCCAAGGACGGCAAGGCGCTCTTCGGCCCGGTCCCCACGCGCACCATCTTCGCGGGCTTCGGCGATCCCTGCGAGAGCCACGACGACGGGGACGGCATCGTCCTCTACGATCCGCTCGCCGACCGCTGGCTGATCTCGCAGTTCGCAAACGTCAAGATCGGCGCCCAGCGCTTCCACCAGTGCGTCGCCGTCTCCCGCACGCCCGATCCCACCGGGCCGTGGGCGCGCTACGACTACACCTTCCCTGATTACAACGACTACCCGAAGTTCGGCGTCTGGCCGGATGGGTACTACGCCACCTACAACATGCTCCCGGAGACGACCAGCAACGTCTTCCTCGGGGTCAACTACTGCGCGATGGATCGAGCGCGCATGCTGAACGCCGAGCCGGCCGCCCAGCAGTGCTTCCTCGTCAAGGACAACGTCAGCGGCATGAGCCCCGCCGACCTCGACGGACTGCTGCCGCCACCCGCGGGCGAGCCCAACGTCGCGGTGGCCTTCGGCAGCGGTACGCTGACGCTCTACGGCTTCCACGTCGACTGGAACAACTTCGGGAAGAGCTTCCTCGAGAGCAGCCTCGTGCCCGTCGCGCCGTTCGTGGCGGCCTGCGCGCAGTCCCACGGAGGATCCTGCATTCCGCAGCCGGCCGTTGGCTCTCCGCTCCTCGACGCGCTCAGCGACCGGATCATGTACCGGGTGGCCTACCGCAACTTCGGGGCATACCAGTCGCTGGTGGCCAACCACAGCGTCAGCGCGAACGGCGGAGGCGGCGTGCGCTGGTACGAGATCCGCGATCCGACCGACAAGCCAACCATGTATCAACAGGGAACCTACGCGCCGGACAATTCGTGGCGGTGGCTGGGGAGCGTCGCCATCGATCGCTCGGGCGGCGTCGGGCTCGGCTTCAGTCTCGCGGGCAGCTCGGTGCCACCCTCGGTCGCGTTCACCGCGCACGCGCCCTCGGATCCTCCTGGAGTCATGGGACAAGGTGAGTCGGTGGCCGCGCCGGGCGGCGGCAGCCAGGGCCTGGTCCAGCGCTGGGGCGACTACAGCAGCATGTCCGTGGACCCCGCGGACGAGTGCACTTTCTGGTACACCAACGAGTACATCCCGGCCGACGGCATCAAGAACTGGCGGACGCGTCTGGTCAGCTTCCAGGTGCCCGGCTGCAGCACGGCGCCGGACTACAGCGTGTGGCCCACTCCAGATCCCGAGGCGGTGGGGCGGAACCAGCCGGCGGTCTCGGTGACCCTCAACTCTGCGCCCCTGCAGGCATCCGCGGCGGCGCGCCGGCTGACGCTCGCGGTGGCGTCGCTGCCCGCGGGCGTCTCGGCGACGATCGAGCCCCCCAGCATCGCGCCCGGCGAGAAGGCCGTCCTGGCGCTCAGTGGCACGGGCAGCGCCGGCCTGGGCCGCGGGCAGGTCTACAGCGTGACGGCCACTGCCGCCGACGGCACGGTGGCCACCACCTCGGGCACGGTGGACGTGGTCGACTCCGACTTCTCCCTGTCGCCGGACAGCGACCAGATGCTGGCCGCGGCCGGCTTCTCCACCCGGATGCGCATCGCCACCGCCGAGCTGTACGGACCGCCGGAGAACATCACCTTCTCCGCCCAAGGCGTGCGCAGCGGGGTCACCGTCCGGTTCGAGCCGCCACAAATTCTCGCAGGCCAGGCCACCGCCATGGTGGTCACCGGCGCGGCCGGGCTGCCGCCCAGCAATGCCGCGGTCACCGTCGTGGCTGACGCGGCCTCTACCTCGCACCGCGCCACGGTGCACATCCGCGGGCTCTCCGCACCGCGGGCGGAGATCACCTGGCCGTACTCGCAGCAACCCGTGAGCGGGAGGGCCCAGGTGATCGCCAGCGCCGTGGCCAGCGCCGCCACCTCGCTGGTGAGAATCGAGCTGCTGGTGGACGGCAAGCCTATCGACGGCGTCTTCGCCAACGCGTCGCCGGCGGTGCTCAATTGGAACACGCACGTGGTGGACGACGGCGAGCACGCCCTCGCCGTCCGCGCCACCGACGCCGCGGGAGGGGCGGGAGTGTCGAATCCGGTCAACGTGATCGTGCAGAACACGGGCGACTGCGGGTGCTCCGGCACCGGAGGCGGCTGGGAGGCGCTGGGGCTGCTGGGCCTGTTCAGCCTGAGGCCGCGGCGCCGCCGCCCCTGACGCCGGCCTACCGGCGGGTGTTCGCGGGGGTGGACCACGTCTCCGGGTGCTCGGCCTTCCAGCGCATGGCGGTGAAGATGCGCGTGCGGCCGCTCGGGTGATCGAAGAAGATCATCTCCTCCAGCGGACCCGGGGAGAGCTTGCGGTACTCCGAGAGCTTGAGTGCCGTCTGCGCGAACCCGTCCGGCTGGCGGGCGGCGTTGAGGCCGAACATGTCGGCCTCCTGCTCCTGCACGCGGACGATCGAGTTGGTGAACGGCGTCGCCAGGAAGAAGTACGCGGAGAAGAGCAGCGCCGCGAGCGGCAGGCCTGCCAGATCGCCGATGCCGCCCACGCCCCAGCGTTCGGCGAAGCGCGACCGCAGGCGCTCGAAGAGCGCGGCCAGCAGCGCGAACCCCAGTACGAGGATGATGCCCACCTCCATCAGGCCCTTGTAGACGTGGTTGAGCACGTAGTGCCCCATCTCGTGCCCCATCACCGCCTCGATCTCCGGCAGCGAAGACCGGTTGAGGAGGTTGTCGTTCAGGGTGATGCGCTCGGTGCCCAAGAGGCCGCTCACGTTGGCGCTGATCCGCTTCGACTGCCTGGAGGCGTCGATCTCCCAGACCTCGCCGGTCTGGATGCCATTGGCGCGGGCCAGCGAGAGGATGGGCGCCACCACGCGGGCGTCTTGCAGCTTCTTCGGGTCGTTGAAGAGGGGCACGATGAGCACCGGCGCGATCACCGTGCCCAGCGCGGAGATGGAGACGCTCACGACCGCCCCCCAGATCCACCAGGTGCGCGGCAGCCGCCGCACCACCGCGTAGAGCGCAACGACGGCGAGTCCACCGAGGACCAGACCGACCAGCAGTCCTTTCAGCTCTTCCCCCATCCAGGCCGCGAAAGTCAGGTTGGAGAGGCCGTATTGGTGCTCGCGCACGTAGTCGCGGTAGACCCCCAGCGGAAACGAGAGCACCGCGACGGAGATCAGGAACATCGCCCAGTAGAGCGCGCCCTGCGCCGCCCTGAAGCGCGACGCCCGCTCGGCGAGCTCGCGCATGCGGCGGGAGGCGCCGGTGTGCAGGAGCAGCAGGAACACCCCGGCGCTCCAGAGGAAGTCCACGAGCGTGAGCCAATAGCCGCCCTCGAAGTAGGCGTCGGACTTTGCGCGCTGGGCGGCGGGAAGCCGCTCCAGATACGCGCGGGTCGCGGCCTCCGGATCGATTGCGCCCGTGGCCCCGGTGGCGGCAGCCGGCGGCGGCGAGGGTGGAACCAGATCGACGGGAGCGGCAGCCAGCACAAGAGCAACCAGGATAGGAGCCATCCCTCGACGATATCAGCTTGGAACCGCAAACCCGATGGCCCAAGCCCTGATCCCCAAGCCCTGATCGCTGACCGAAGCCCTGGACCTGGACCGGAACCTGGACCACGAAGCGCGAACGCGCGAGTCCCTTCCCGCCTCTACCAGACCTCACAGCGCGACGAGGCGGAACGCACCATCTCGCTCCCCTCCTTGCACGAGAACGCCTGCTTGAACTCCGCCAGATTCGACAGCGGCCCCATCACCCGGTACTTCCCGGTCGGGTGCGGGTCGCCCTGCACCATCAGCCGCTGCGTCTCCGGCCGGATGGCGTCGCCGCGAAACTGTCCCCAGGCGATGAAGAACTGCTGGTCCGGGGTGAAGCCGTCGCGGACGGTCTCGGGCTGCTGACGCAGCGCCTTCTGGAAGGCCAGGTACGCGATGCGCGCTCCCGCGAGATCGCCGATCGATTCGCCCAGCACCAGCTTGCCGTTGTGGTGGATGCCGGGCTCGATGAAGTAGGCCTCGAACTGGTCCACCACGCACCGGCCGCGCTCCTGGAACGACTTGAGATCCGCCTCCGTCCACCAGTTCTTCAGCCGGCCCTCGGCGTCGAACTGGGCGCCCTGGTCGTCGAAGCCGTGGCTGATCTCGTGGCCGATCACCACCCCGATGGCGCCGTAGTTGACCGCGTCGGTGGCGGCCACGTCGAAGGCGGGGGCCTGCAAGATGCCGGCGGGAAAGACCACCTCGTTGAGCAGCGGGTTGTAGTAGGCGTTGCTGGTGGGCGGCGTCATTCCCCATCGGCCGCGGTCGGTCGGCTTGCCGATGGTGCCGAGGGTGTCGGCCACGACGAACTTGCGGCCCTGCACCACGTTGTCCCAGAACGGCGCGTCGCGGCGGATCTCCACTCCGGAATAGTCCTTCCACTTGTCCGGGTACCCGATCTTGGGGTTGAAGGTGGCGAGCTTCTCCAGCGCTCGCCGCTTGGTCTCGGGCCCCATCCAGGCGAGGCGTTCGATGATCTCCTTCATCGCCGAAAGCTCGTTGCGCACCAGGTCCTGCACGCGCGCCTTGGCCGCGGGCGGGAAGTAGCGCTCGACGTACTTGCGCCCCAGCGCTTCGCCCAGGAGCTCGTCCACCGACTCCGCGCAGCGCTTCCAGCGCGGCTTCTGCTCGGGCACGCCCCCCAGGTACTTCTGGTTGAAGGCGAAGGATTCGTCGGCGAACGGCTTCGACAGCCAGGGCGCCGCCGAGGCGAGGAGCTGCCACTTCAGATAGGTCCGCCAGGCCGGGACGGGAGTCTGCGCCAGCTCCTGATCGATCTGCGCCAGGAACTTCGGCTCGGCGACGTTGAGGTCGCCCTGGGGTACCCGCGCCCCGGCATACTGCGCCGTCCAGTCGAAGTGCGGCGTCATGGCCTGGAGCTGCGCAAAGCTGACGGGGTGATCGGTGTTCTTCGGATCGCGCAGGGCGACGTTGTCGAGCGAGGCTTCCGCCAGCCGCTTCTCGAAGGCGAACACCGTCTCCGCCGCCTCCGTCACCTGTGGCTCCCCCGCCAGCCGGAAGATGTTCTCCACGTGGGCGCGGTACTTCTCGCGCGCCTCCACGAAACGCGGCTCGGGCTTGAGGTAGTAGTCGCGATCGGGCAGGCCCAGGCCGGCGGCGGCTACGATGGCGATGGTGCGCGGCGGCTCGTGCGGGTCGGGCTGGCCGCCCCAGAGGAACGGCGCGTTGACGTTGAGCTCCTGCACGCGGTGGATGGCGGCCTGGAGATCGGCGCGAGACTTGACGCCGTCGATCTGCGTCAACACCGGCGAGAGCGGCGAGAGCCCCGCGGCGTCGGCCCGCTTCTCGTCCATGCAGGAGGCATAGTCGTCGCCGACGACCTGCTCCACGCTCCCCTTCGGCCAGTCGGTCTTCTTCGAGACCTCGTCGAGGATCTCCTTGAGCCGCTCCTTGTTCACCTCGCCGGCCTGCCAGCGACGGCTCCAGCGCTGCATGGAGGGGGGGATCGGGTTGGCCTTGCGCCAGGCGCCGTTGGCGAACTCGAAGAAGTCGCCGCAGGGGTCGGCGGCGCGGTCGAGGTCGCCCAGCTCGACGCCGTGCTGCTTGTCGGGCGGCGGAACCGGAGTGGTCTTCTGGCTGGCGCACGCGGCGAGCGCCGCGGCGAGGAGGGAAAGGCGTCCTCGAGGAATCATGTCCGGCGGACTACGCCCGAACGGGGCCGCAGTTCAAGCGGATTCAGGTCGCTCCGGCCCGTCTTTGACCTCAGCCCGGGACTTTCCTAGGTTGCCGGGATGGGGCTCGTGCTCGCGGCGGGCGCATCCGCCACCCAGCTGGGACACCTGTTCCCGCTCTGGAGCGTGGTCCCCTTCGTGGCCATGCTCGTGTCCATCGCCGTGCTCCCGCTGATCGCGGGCCGCTTCTGGGAGCACAACCACAACAAGGCCATCCTCAGCCTCCTCCTGGGAGCGCCGGTGGCCATCTGGACGGTCTTCCTCGATTCCACCGCGCTGGTCCACGCCGCGGGCGAGTACCTGGCCTTCATCGTCCTGCTCGGCGCGCTCTTCGTCATCGCTTCCGGCATCGTTGTCCGCGGCACGCTTGCAGGCACTCCCGGCCTCAACACCGTGCTGCTGGGCATCGGCGCGGTCATCGCCTCGATCATCGGCACCACCGGCGCGTCGATGCTCCTGATCCGGCCGCTGCTGCGCGCCAACTCCGTGCGCTTCCGCAAGGGACACGTCTTCGTCTTCTTCATCTTCGTGGTGGCCAACGCCGGCGGGCTGCTCACGCCCATGGGCGATCCGCCGCTCTTCCTCGGCTTCTTGCGCGGCGTGCCCTTCACCTGGACGCTGCGGCTCTGGCGGCACTGGCTGCTCGCCAACGCCTTCTTGCTGATCCTCTTCTACATCGTCGACTCGACCATCTTCCGCAAGGAGGACCTCGAGCGCCCCGGCGATCTGGACCGCATCGCCGTCGAACATGAGGTGCCCATCCACATCGCCGGCAAGCTCAACTTCCTCTTGCTGGCCGGAGTGACGGCGATCCTCGTGGTCTGCGGCCGGCTGGGCCTGCCGCCGCTGGCGCAGGATACGGCTCTGGTCCTGATGATCGCGCTCTCCTGGCTGACGACGCCGCGCCAGCTGCGGGTGGAGAACGCATTCTCGTGGTCGCCCATGGTCGAGGTTGCCGCGCTCTTCGCCGGCATCTTCGCCACCATGATCCCGGCGCTCGCCATCCTCAACGCGCGCGGCGCGCAACTGGGGCTCGCGCACCCCTGGCAGTACTTCTGGGCCAGCGGCGCGCTCTCGTCGTTCCTGGACAACGCGCCCACCTATCTGACCTTCGCCTCGGCGGCCAGCGGCGCGGTGGGAACGGACGCAGCGAACCTGGGCCAGCTCTTGCTCACAGAGCGCGGCCCGGCGCTGCTTACCGCCATCTCCGTCGGCTCGGTCTTGATGGGCGCCAACACGTACATCGGCAACGGCCCCAACTTCATGGTCAAGGCCATCGCCGAACAGGCCGGCGTGCAGATGCCGGGGTTCTTCGGCTACATGGCCTACAGCGCCGTCGTCCTGCTGCCGCTCTTCGTGGCGATGACCTGGATCTTCTTCTAGGTGGAGCCGACGGCACCGGCCGCGACGCCGGGACCAGAGGTGGGCCGTTTGCGGAACTTCTTCATCGCCGAGGAGTAGACGGGGAAGAGGAAGAGCGCCAGTGCGAGAAGCAAGAGGACCAGCGAGACCGGACGGGTGAAGAAGATGGAGGGGCTTCCTCGCGAGAGGATGAGGCTGCGCCGGAAGGACGACTCGGTGTCGTCGCCCAGCACGATGGCGACCACCAGCGGCGCGAGCGGATAGCCCAGCTTCTTGAAGAGGAACCCCACCAGCCCGAAGGCGAGCACCATCCACATGGTGAAGAGCGTGTTGTTCTCGGTATAGCCGCCGATGTAGCAGAGGAAGATGATCAGCGGGACCTGGACGGTGAAAGGGACCTTGAGGATCTGCGTCCAGAGCGGGATGGCGAACATGTTGAGGATCATCGAGAGCGTGGCAGCGATGTACATGCTGGCGATGAAGCCCCAGACGATGTCCGGGTGATCGATCATCAAGAGCGGACCGGGCTGCAGGCCCCAGATCATCAGCGCGCCGAGGATGACCGCCGCGGTGGGCGAGCCGGGGATCCCCAAGGTCACCAGCGGCAGCAGCGACCCCACCTCCGCGCTGGAGGAGGCCGACTCCGGCGCCACCACGCCTTCCAGATCGCCGGTCCCGAATTTCTCGGGGTGCTTGGAGAACTTCTTCGCCAGCCCGTAGCCGACGAACGACGCGGGCGTCGCGCCGGTCCCGGGCAGCACGCCGATCCAGAATCCGATCAGCGTCGAGCGGAGAAACGTCTTCCAGTACCCGGCCATCTCTCGCAGGGCGCCGACGATGTCGGACACGTGGACGGTCGCCTTCACCACGCCCTTGGTCATGATGTTTTCTTCGGCGGCGCGCAGCAGCTCGCCGATGCCGAACATCCCCACCACCACCACCAGGAACTTGATGCCCGCCAGCAGCTGGAACGAGCCGTAGGTGAGGCGTGGCATGCCGGTGATCACGTCCACCCCGACGGCGGTCAGGATGAGGCCGATCAGCACCGACACGCTGGTCTTGATCACGCTGCCGCCTTCGAGGCCGGCCAGCGCGGCGTAGGCGAGGATCATCACCGAGAAGTATTCGGGGGGTCCCCAGGTAAGCGCGTACTCGGCGATGGGGCGCGCGAAGAGGGTGAAGAGGATGATGCACACGGTGCCGGCGATGAAAGCGGAGAGCGCCGATCCGGCGAGCGCGCGCGCCCCCTGTCCCTTGAGCGCCATCGGATAGCCGTCGAAAGCGCTGGCGGCCGCCATCGGCGTGCCGGGGATGTTGAAGAGGATGGAGGTGACCGAGCCACCGTAGATGGCGCCCATGTAAAGGCCGGAGAGGAAGATGAGCCCGGTCGCCGGCGGCAGGCGGAACACCACGGGCAGGAGCAGCGCCGCTCCCTGCGTGGGCCCCAGCGCGGGGATCACGCCGATGACCGTGCCGGCAACCACGCCGAGCGCTCCCGCCAGCAGATTGAACGGCTGCACGGCGACACCGAGGCCGAACATCAGATCGTGGATAGCCTGCCCCATGGTGCACGCTCAGCCGATGTAGGGAATTTCGAAGATTCCGCGTGGGAGTCCGACCTGAAGGACGCGCTCGAAGAGGTAGTACCCGGTCATGGGGATGAGCAGGCTCATGGACACCACCGCCGGCCAGCGGTGCTTTCCGATGAAGCGCAGGTAGACGAACAGGTAGAGGATCGAGGCGAGGCGGAATCCGATCAGGTACGTGACGACGAGCATGGCCGCGGCGGTGACCGCCACCTTGGCCACCGAGGTCAGGCCGGTGTGATCGTGAAAGAAGGCGCGGACGTCGGCGAGGCGCGCCTCGCGCACCAGAATGATGGTGCCACAAAGGCCGAGCAGCACCCCCAGCCAGAAGGGAAAGAAGCCCGGACCCGCCTGACCGTCCACCCATCGGGAACCAACCTGCCAGGCCTGCACGCTGATGGAGACGGCGAAGGCGATGATGCCCAGCGCCATCAGGATCTGTGCGCGGCGCATGGATTACTTCTTCACCAGCAGGTCGCCTTTGGTCATGAGATCCTTGTGCAGGACCTCGGCCTTCTCCAGCCACTTCTCGAACTCGGGGCCGGTCATGAACTGCGCCTTGAGCGCGTTGTCGGTGATGTACCGCTTCCAGTCGGCGGACTCGCTCACCTTCTTCATCAGATTGACGTAGTAGTCGTGCTGCTCCTTGGTGATCCCGGGGGCGGCGAAGATGCCGCGCATCATGAGATACGAGACGTCCTTGCCCGCGGCCTCCTTCATGGTGGGAATCTTGTCCCACTCGGGCAGCGAGATGCGGGCACTGTCCAGCACCGCCAGCGGTCGCACGCGGCCGGCCTTCCAGTGGCCCACGCACTCCGAGGGGTTGTTCACCGAGGACTGGATGTGCTTGCCCACCAGATTGGTGCACACCTCGCCGCCGCCCTTGAGCGGCAGGTAGATGAACTTGAGGCCGAAGGCCTGCTCCAGCTGCACGGTGAGGATCTGGTCTTCCTGCTTGGCGCCGGTGCCGCCCATGGCGAACTCGCCGGGCTTCGCCTTGGCGGCGTTGAAGTAGTCCATCGGCGTCTTGTAGGGGCTGTCCGCGTTGACCCAGAGGACGAAGTAGTCGAGGGCCAGCATGGAAACCGGCGTGAGGTCGCGCCAGTTGAAGGGCGTGCCCTGCGCCAGGGGCGTGGTGAAGAGGTTGGAGAGGGTGATGGCGATGACGTGCGGGTTCGCCTTCTGCTCCTTGACGTAGAGGAATGCCTCGGCGCCCGCGCCGCCGGACTTGTTGACGGCAAGGAAGGGAACCGGCGCCAGGTTCTCCTTCTGGATGACCGCGGTCACGAACCGCGCCATCAAGTCGGCGCCTCCACCGGTTCCGGCGGGGATGATGAACTCGACCGGTTTGGTGGGTTCCCACGCAGCCTCTGCGGGAACGGCCGCGAGATCCAGCGTTGCGATGACGCCGAGAAGAGAGCGCCACACCCAGCCCACGTGCCTCATGTTGTCCCCCGTGCAGCCTACGAAAGGCTTACAGCCTCACGTCTGATACGACGTTCGGCCATTGGAGGCACAACCGGCCCCGGCGGGTCAAGGCGCAGCCCGCCGGGGCGCGTTTTCGTCTAGGCCGGCGGGCGGTCCTCTTCCACCTGCTTGCGGAAGGGAATGACGCCGGGGATCAGCCACTTCTCCCACATCTCGTCGATCTTGGACTGGAAGTAGTCGATGTCGTCGTCGGTGAAATGCGCGAATCGACCCTGGCGGAGGAGGTAATCGCGCACCGGCAGCCGCTTGAGACGGCCGTCGGAGAGGTCGCGCGTCTTGCCGATCAAGCGTAGGACACCCCTCTCCACTTCGTACAGCGGCCAGATGCCGGTGAGGACCGCCAGCTCGCCCAGCTCGTGCGATGCCATGGGGTCGTAGTCCCAGCCCTTGGGGCACGGATCCAGCGAGTGGATGAAGGTCGGTCCGCCGATGGAGAGCGCCTTGCGGACCGCGTTCATCGCCAGCACCGGATAGGACATGTCCACCGTGGCCACGTACTTGCAGTCGGGATGGCCCGCCGCCATCATGCCCGCCATGTTCTTCTTCCACCGGTGATGCATGATCCGCTTCTTGGTTCCCGGCGGGCTGAACGTCGTGTGCGCGCCCCAGGGCGTGGAGCCGCTGAGCTGGATGTCGGTGTTGGCGTACGACTCGTTGTCGTACATGAGGATGAGGCAGTTGTAGTCGGGATGCGTGAGCGTTGCGGAGATGGCCGAGATGCCCATGTCCGCCCCGCCGCCGTCGCCGCAGAAGGCGATCACGTTGATGGGCTCGTCCTTCATCTTGCCCTTGCGCATCAGCGCCTTGAGCGCCGCGGCCGCCCCCAGGGCGGCCGAGCCGCTGGAGCCGAGCTGCGTGTGCATCCACGGCACCACCCACGCTGTCGAGTAGTAGGTGGTGTTGGCGACGTACATGCAGCCGGTGCTGCCCAGGACGATGGTGCGCGGCCCGGAGGCCTTCACCATCATCTTCATCACCAGCGCCGACTCGCAGCCCTGACAGGTGCGGTGGCCCGAGGTGAAGTACTCCTGGATGGGCAGCTTCTTCACGCCCTTGAACGGGTCCAGGTGCTGGGTGGGTCGGAGCTGCACGAGATCCGCAAGTTCACGCGTATCGATGGCCATGTGTTCCCTCCTACTCGCGCAGACCGATCCACTGCGTGGGAGCCTGCGGCTTGCCTGCGGCCGCAGCGAAAATGTTCTCCGTCATCTTCTTCACGTCGGGCAGCGTCACCTCGCGGCCGCCCAGGCCGCAGATGAAGCCGATCACCGGCGGCCGATCCACCACCGGGTAGAGCGCCGCGCGCACCTCGGTCGCCACCACCCCGCTGGAGTAAGGCGCGCCCAGCGAGAAGTCGCGGTCGATGACGCCCACCGCCTTGAAGCGCGAGAGCGTCTTCGCCAGTTCCTCCGAGGGGAAGGGCCGGAACCAGCGCAGGCGCACGAAGCCCACCTTCTTGCCCTGCTTGCGCATCTCGCGAATCGCCACCCGCACCGGGTTCGACAAGGTGCCCATGCCGAGGATCACCACGTCGGCGTCGTCGGTCATGTACTCCTCGAAGAAGGGATTCTCGTAGGTGCGCCCGAAGATCTTGGCGAATTGGGTATATGCCTCGCGAATCACTTGGGGCGATCGCTCCATGCCAGCAGCCGTCTGCCGCCTGATCTCCATCAGCCAGTCCTCGTTGGCCTGCGGCGCGACCGTGATCGGGTTGTCGGGATGCAGCAGCAGATCCCCGCGGTCGTAGCGGGGCAGGAAAGCGTCCACCTTTTCCTGCGAGGGGATCTTCACCATGCCTTGCGAGTGGGTGAGGAAGGCGCCGTCGCAGGAGATGGCGCAGGGGAGGAAGACGCGCCGGTCCTCGGCCACCTTGTAGGCGATGAGCGCAGTGTCCAGCGCTTCCTGCGCGCTGTCCACCCAGACCAGCTGCCAGCCCAGGTCCCGGACCGCCAGCGCGTCGTTGTGCTCCACGCCGAAGGCGCCGGGATCGTCGAGGGCGCGGTTGCCCACCATCGCAATCATCGGGATGCGCAGCGCCGGCGTGACCGTCAGCGCCTCCATCGCGTACATCCAGCCCACGCCCGAGGAGCCGCAGAAGACGCGGGCGCCGCAGGCGCTGGCGTGCTTGACGATCTCGAACTGCGAGTGCTCGCCCTCGGCGATGATGTACTCGCAGTCCATCTCGCCGTTGGCCACCAGCTTGGCGATGTACTGCATCACCGTGTCGTAGGGCCGGATGGGATAGCCGGTGATCACGTCCACGTCGGCCAGCTTGCAGGCCACCGCGATGGCTTCGCTGCCGGTGATGAGCGAGACGTTTTCTGCTGCCGGGGTCGCCGCTTGGGGCGGAACGATTGCTTCTGCCATGGTGATCCTCCCTCAGCCCTGCCGGGCGATTTCGGCGGGAACTTCCTCTTCGTAACGGCCGCGGGTCCAGAACCCGTGCGAGCGCTCGGGACGGTCCTTGATCCAGTCGGCGAGGCGCGCCTCGTAGGCCGGCGCGTCCTTGCGCCAGGCTTCCCACTGGCTGGCGTTGTCGGTGAACTGCGACTCGTTCACCATGGTGACGCAGCCCTTCTCCGGGCAGACCGCCTCGCAGACGCCGCAGCCGCAGCAGGCCTCGAGGTTGGCGTCGTAGAACCCGTCCGGGGTGACGTCGAAGCAGGAGTCCGGACACTGCAGCCAGCAGAGGGTGCACTTGATGCACTTCTCGAAGTCCACCACCGGCCGCATGGTGCGCGTCGCCCACTTCTTGAAGACTTCGTTGCGGCCCGGGCGCCAACCTCCCTCCTCGCCGGTGACCGGATCCTTCACCTTGCCGCCGAGGGGGATTCCGGGGATGGCGATGCCTTCGCGCATCTCCGTCCACTTGGGCATCTCGAACTTGTAGGGCTCCTGCGCGTTCCCCTGGTCGGGCATCACCGTCAGGCTGGTGACGCGCTCGAAGGCGCGCTGCGCGGAGGTGGCCTTGAGCTCGCTCTTCCACTCCTGGCGGATGACGTCCTGCACCGACCCCAGGCTGAAGAGCTCGGGGAGGACGCGCGCGATGGCGCCGAGGATGCGAACGTCGGTGTGGTCGTCCTTGTAGACCCAGAGGCCCGAGAAGCTGGGGGTCCCCTTGAGCACCGCGAGCCGGTAAGGCACATCCTTGCGATGCGCCATGGGGATGAGCGCAGCCGGCTCCTTGAGCGACGTGACGATCAGCGTGCCGCCCGGGCGGGTGAGCTTGTTGATGGGCTGCAGCCCGTACCAGGCCCACGACTCCACGCCCTTGAAGAGCGTGTCGTCGACGCAGATGGTGATGTCCACCTCCTTGGGCTCGTACTTGGCCATCCCCTCCTCCAGCGTGGTCTCGTCGTTGGCCACGATGGCGAAGTACTTGGCGGGGATGCCGTTGCGTTCGGGGCTGTCACCGTAGCGCCCGAACGAGATGCCGGGTTTACCCTCCTTGTGCGCCGCGAGCACGATCGCGCGGCTGATGTTGGCGGCGAGCTTCTTCTGGAAAATGCCCCGGTAGACGATCTCGACAGCGAACAATCTGCCCATGCTTCCTCCCGGCCATCAGAGCTTACGCATCACGATCTCTTCGATTTCCTTCAGGTGCTTGCGCACCGCGGCCTCCGCCGCCTTGGCGTCACGCTTGCCGATGGCGCGGAGGATGCGGCGGTGACCGTCGAACGAGCGCTGGGCGCGACCCGGTACTTGAAGGGAGCGCGAACGGCTCTCCCGCAACAGGTCCATCAGCACGTCGATCACGCGCAGCGCCACGCTGTTGCGCGCCGCGCGGGCGAGGGCGTCGTGGAATTCGGAGTCCTCGTCGACGGTGTCCTGGCCGCGGCGCAGCCTGGTCTCGTGCCGCGCCAGGATGGCGGTCATCTCGCGAATCTCCTCGGGGGTGGCATTCTTCGCCGCCCGCGCGGCCAGGCCCGGCTCGATCATCCGGCGGACGTCGAGAAGCTCGGAGACCAGCTCCCGCTTGTGCCGCAGCACGCTGGCGAGCGGGACCACCAGGGCATCGGTGTCCAGGTCTTGCACCACCGTGCCGTGCCCCTGGCGCGGATCGAGGATGCCCATCACTTCCAGCGTGCGGACCGCGTCGCGGATGGAGCTGCGGCCGACGCCCAGCTTCTCGGCAAGCTCGCGCTCGGGGGGCAAGAGGTCGCCCGCCTTCAGCGCCCCGGTGGAGATGAGATGGCGGATCTGCTCGGCCACCTGCTCGTAGCGGCGGACCTTGCGGACCGCCTCGAAGCCCCTTGTTGGTGTGGATGCGCGGTGTGCGGGCATTGGTCAGACCAGTTGAGGGGTCTGATCATCAGACCACTGAAAGAAAGTCAAGTCGGCCTGCGACAGGGAGTCTGGAGCTGGATCGTGGGTTCTGGATCGTCGGTTCGCGGGGACACCCTGCTCAAGCGCGACTCAACCCGGTGAGCAACGCATAGAGCCGCGATCCCGCGACGGCCGCCGCTTCCGCCGCATCCGCCGAGCACCATCCGGCTGCGGCCGCCACATCGACCGCAGCCACAGCCTCGCATCCCTCGCCGCGCGCGATCCCAAAACTCCCGAACCCGGTCGCGCTACAATGCCGGCATGCCCCTCTCCTGCGAAGAAGCGCGCAAGCTGGTGGATGCGGCGCACGCCCGCGCCGCCCAGATCGGAATCCGCATCACCGCAGCCATCGTCGACGAAGGTGGCCTGCTCTTCGCGCTGGCGCGGATGGACGGCGCTCCACCCCTCTCGGCCCAGATCGCCGAGGCCAAGGCGAGCGGAGCCGCGCTCACCTACCGCGACGGCGGCTCGCTGGCGCAGGTGGCCCAGGAGCGCCCCGGCTTCTTCGCCGTCCTCGACCGCCTGGCGCGCGTCCCCGTCGTCCCCGGCCTGGGCTCCGTGCTGATCAAGCGGGACGGCCGCATCCTCGGCGCGGTGGGCGTCAGCGGCGGAAAACCCGAGCAGGACCTGGACTGCGCCGAAGCGGGACTGCGTAACTTGTAGCGGCGCGCGCCGCGCCTTGACTTTGACCGCCGCGGCGCGGTCTACAATTTTCCCGCAGCGCCACTCAACCGGAGACACCCCATGCGACCGCTCCTCGCAGCCGCCGCGCTGACCTTGGTTACCCTCGCGTCCCCGCCCGCCGCGCTCGCCCAGCCCGTCGAGCTGAAGCTCGGGCACGTGGGCTCGCCGGGCTCGCTCTTCGACCTCTCCAGCAACGAGTTCGCCCGGCGCGTCAAGGAGAAGACCGGCGGCAAGGTTGTGATCCAGATCTACGGCTCGAGCCAACTGGGCGACGACACCGAGCTGCTGCAGAAGGTCAAGCTGGGCACCGTGGACTTTGCCCTGCCCTCCACCGTCATGTCGTCGGTCGTGCCCGCCTACGGCCTGTTCGAGATGCCGTACCTGGTCAAGGACCGCGAGCACATGAAGCGGATCGACAAGGAGATCATCGGTCCCACCCTCAACCCCATCGCCGAGAAGGCCGGCTACCTCGTGCTGGCCACCTGGGAGAACGGGTTCCGGCAGATCACCAACAACCAGCATCCCATCAAGACGCCGGCGGACCTGGCCGGGATCAAGCTCCGCATTCCCAAGGGCAAGTGGCGCTTGAAGATGTTCCAGGCCTACGGCGCGAGCCCCTCCGCCATGGGCCTCTCCGAGGTCTTCGTCGCGCTGCAGACCGGGGTGATGGACGGCGAGGAGAACCCGCTCACGCAGATCTACACCTCCAAGTTCCAGGAGGTGCAGAAGTTCCTCTCCATGACCGACCACGTCTACACGCCGGCGTGGATCGTCACCTCGCCGCGCAAGTGGCAGGCGCTGCCGGAGGAGCTGCGCAAGCATCTCCAGCAGGCGGCGCAGGAGACGCAGGCGTTCGTCTACGAGACCGGAGCGAAGCTGGACCAGGATCTGCTGGGGAAGCTGAAGCAGGCGGGGATGCAGGTCAACCAGGCCGACAAGCAGGCCTTCCAGAAGGCCAGCAAGCCCATCTACGACGAGTTCTCCTCGGAAGTCCCCAACGGCAAGCAGATGATCGAGAAGGCCATCGCGCTCGGATCGGCGAAGTGACGCGCGCGCTCTGGCGCCGGCGGCTGGAGCGGACGTTGGAGTGGTTTACCGGCGGCCTTCTGGTGCTGCTCGCCGTGGAGGTGCTGGCCGGCATCTGCTTCCGCGCCGCGCGCCGGCCCCTCTCCTGGTACGACGAGGTGGCGTCGGTGCTGCTGGCGTGGATCACGTACTACGGCAGCGCGCTGGCGGCCTTGCGCAGGTCGCACATCGCCTTCCCGGGCCTGGTCAAGGCGCTGGGCCGGAGGTGGCGTTACGCCGCGCTGGCGCTCCGCGAGATCGCCGTGATCGGCTTCTTCCTGGTGCTCGCCTGGCAGGGGGTCTCCATCCTGCACACCCTCGCCGGCGAGACGCTGGTGACCGTAGACATCCCGGTGATGGTGACCCAGTCGGTGATCCCCATCGGCGCAGCGCTCTTCCTCGTCGCCGAGTTGCTCGACCTGCCCGAGCGCATCTCCGCCGCCTCGGGACACCCGGTCGTCCTCACCGCCGATCCCGCCCAGGAACTTTCGCACTGATGGCCATCCTCGGACTCTTCGGCGCGGTCCTCTTGCTGGTGCTGCTGGACATCCCCATCGCGCTGGCGCTGGCGGTGGTGGCGCTCCTGGCCATCCTCTACGTCGGCGGCATCGGCGCGCTCGCCAACGTGCCGCTGGTCATGTACACGGGCGCCACCAGCTTCCCGCTCATCGCCATCCCGCTCTTCATCCTCGCCGGCGCGATCATGAACGCCTCGGGCATCTCCCGCCGCCTGATCGCGCTCTCCTCGGCCATCTTCGGCTTCATGCGCGGCGCGCTGGCCCAGGTGACCATCGTCACCTCGATGTTCTTCGCCGAGATCTCCGGGTCGGCGGTGGCCGACGCCGCCGCCCTCGGAACCATCCTCATCCCGGCGATGAAGGCCAAGGGCTACTCGAAGGAGTTCTCCGCCGCCGTGCTCTCCTCTTCGGCAACGCTGGCGGTGATCATCCCGCCTTCCATCCCGATGATCCTCTACGCGGCGATGGCGGACACCTCGGTGGTGAAGCTGTTCGTGGGCGGCATCGTGCCCGGCGTGCTGGGCGGGCTCTTGATGATGGCCATCGCCTGGCGGTTCGCGCGCGTCTACAATTTCCCCGTCGAGGAGAAGTTCTCCTGGGCGCGCGTGTGGGCGGCGTTCAAGGACGCGATCTGGGCGCTGCTCCTCCCCGCCATCATCCTGGGCGGGATCTTCGGCGGCGTCGTCACCGCCACCGAGGGCGCGGCGCTGGCGGTCCTGGCCGCCATCTTCATCGGCACCGTCATCTACCGCGAGCTGCACCTGAAGGATCTCTACACCGCCATGATCGACGGCGTGGTCCAGACCGCGGTGGTGATGCTGCTGGTTGCCGCCTCCGCGCTGCTGGGCGTGCACCTCACCGAGATTCAGGCGCCGCAGAAGCTGGCGCTGGCGGCCGGGGCGCTCAGCGGCAACAAGTGGATGGTGCTCTTGCTGCTGAACCTGCTCTTCCTGGTGCTGGGATTCTTCCTCCACTCGGCGGCGGCCATCATCCTGGTGGTGCCGGTGGTGATGCCGCTGGTTCAGGCGGTCGGGATCGATCCGGTGCAGTTCGGGATCGTCGTCACCATCAACCTGGGCATCGGGCAACAGACGCCGCCGGTGGCCAGCGTGCTCACCGTCGCGTGTTCGATCGCGAAGGCGGACATGTGGGAGGTCAGCAAGGTGAACGTGTGGTTCGTCGCGGTGTTGCTGCTGGTGTTGATCCTCGCGACGTACGTGCCGATCGTGCCGCTGGGCCTCGTGCGATTGTTCTACGGCGGGTGAGGCGTTTCGCTACGCCGTCGGGTCGAAGCGGCGCAGCGGCTCTGGCTGCGCCAGGGCGGCGGGCTTCTTCTTGCGGGTGGCGAGCGCGATCAGGATGGTGACGTAGAACACTCCGACGATTGCGCTCCCGGCAAATCTCAAGAAGGTCAGCACGGTTGTTCCCCCGCTTCCGAGGGCGCGGCTGTTTGCCGCGTCGTTGCAAAAAGAAAGCACCTCGAGGGGTGGGATCGAAAGGCCCGCGCCGGGCAGCGTTCGCGCCGCTGTGGGCCAGGGTGGCGAGGGAGGTTCCTGCTCGCCTACCCCGGGGCAGAGGCGAGGGATGCCATGGCGGCGGTGACCCCGCCCGGGGAATGGGGGACCCCGGCCAGTGAAAGGCCCATTTCCACTCCGGAAAGTGTGCCGCACAAGGTCAGGTCGTTGAACGAGCCGAGGTGGCCGATGCGGAAGGCCGATCCCTTGAGCTTGCCGAGGCCCTGCCCCAGCGACATGTCGAACCGGTCCAGGACGATCGCCCGCAGCCGGTCCGCATCCTGCCCCTTGGGCATGCGGATGGCGGTGAGCGAGGCCGAGTGTTCCCGCTCGTCGGCGCAGTTGACCTCGAGACCCCAGGCGCGCACCGCCCGGCGGGTGGCCTCGCCGTGCCGCGCATGCCGGCGGAAGACGTTCTCCAGCCCCTCTTCCTGCAGCATGGCCAGCGACTCGCGCAGGCCGTAGAGGAGATTGGTCGCGGGCGTATAGGGAAAGAAGCCGTGCTCATTGGCCTGCAGCATGGGGGCCCAGTCCCAATACGAGCGCTTGAGTCCTGCCGCGCGCGACGCCTGCAGCGCCTTTTGCGAGATGGCGTTGAAGGAGAGCCCGGGCGGAAGCATGAGGCCCTTCTGCGAGCCCGCCACGGTCACGTCCACCTTCCATTCGTCGTGGCGGTAGTCCATCGAGCCCAGCGACGAGATGGTGTCGACGAAGAAGAGCGCGGGATGGCCCGTGCGGTCAATGGCGGCGCGCACCTCCGGAATCCGCGAAACGACGCCGGTGGACGTCTCGTTGTGCACCGCGCAGACAGCGCGGATGCGCCTCTCGGTGTCCGCCTTCAGCTTCGATTCGACCAGCGCCGGATCGACCCCGTGCCGCCAGTCGCCCGCGACGAAGTCGACCGAGAGCCCCAGCCGCTCCGCCAATTCGCGCCAGAGCGCGGCGA
>C688J18823_10000497_pt1 | contig 22769 bp, 4 predicted proteins | sample HopSoiMetagenom1_FD_18823 | JGI IMG/M metagenome (IMG submission 18823) | reverse complement strand
AATATTAATGCGCTTGCAGATGCACGGGTAGCGAGTTGGAGTGGGACACAATGGACAGATCTTGGACAAAATTCAACTACAGGAAATCAAACGATAGGAACAATTAAAGCGAATACAGCTGGCCCAAGTACAGCCAATCAGTATTACGCGCTTGCCGAAAAAATGCCTGCACCTATTCCCAATCAACGCTACTGGATCGGAAATGGCAGTAATAAAAATTGGAACAACACAGCTAACTGGGCGGCTGTATCAGGCGGCCCTGGCGGAAATTCTGTACCTTCATTAATGGATACAGTCATTTTTGATGGTGGTGGAAAAGGTGAATCCGATATGGATGTGAACGTAAGTATTGCCAAACTACTTGTGAAATCAACGTATAATACCAACTCCATTGTACAGGGAAATTATAGCCTTACTATTGGAACTGCTGGTATGATTATGAATGGTGGTAATTTCCTCGGAGGCACGGCTGATATCATTAATAATGGTTCACTTACATTAGCGGGAACAAATTTTACCAGTACCAGTACTAACTTTACCATTTATGGAAGCTACACTAAAACCGCAGGAAGCTTTACTCATAATAATGGAAGAATAATATTTAAAACCGGAACAACTATCTCCGGAAGCACGAATCTTTATAGTCTTGAATTTTCACCAACCGGAGATGCTGTTTATACTTTGAATAACTCAGATGTACTAAATATAGCAGGAGAATTAAAATATTCCGGCGCACCTCTTATTACAATAAACGCAGGAACGTTGCATGCAAAAGGTGATGTGACGCTTTCCAATACCAATGTAGACAATGTAGGAACTTATACGCTTGTAATAGATGGAAACGGAAATCAAACCATCAATGGTGCTGCAGCAAAATTGCAATGTGCTCTCAATAATTTGGTGATCACAAAGACAGTAGGGACAGTTATTCTGAAAGACTATATAACAGTAGCTGGTAACTGGACCAATACCAATGGAACAGCAACAGATGTAAGCAATGCTTCCACTGTTGTTTTTAATGGAGGAAGTAAAATCATCAGTGGTAACACCACTTTTAAAAATCTTAATTTTTATTCAAACGGAACGAGTGATGGTATTTACACCATTCCATCCAATAATGAATTAACGACAGAAGGAGAATTAAAATTAGATGGAACCATCCCTTTATATCTTAATGGAAAAATAAATGCACATGGTGATATCGTTGCTTTTCATGGTAATGGGGACGGAGGAACAGGAACCATCACTATTAATGGAACAGGTAATCAGCTGTTTTCAGGATATGATGCAGCCGAAGGAGCGCGCCTCTGTAACATTATTATTGATAAAGCAAGTGGTATACTTACGCTTGACCGATACTTGACTCCCGGTCATGACTGGAACTATTTACAAGGAAATGTGAATGCCGGAACATCGACATTTTATATTACCAACTACGGAGGTAAGAAAAAGATCTCAGGTAAAAATAAATTTAATGATGTTGTTTTCTATGGAAAACTGTATGATCATGATACCGTCGTGGTAGAGGATACGATGCAGGTAAATGGGGAACTAAAATATTCCATGCGTATCATAACCGTTAATGGTGGTACTGTTGTCGCGAAAAATAATATCGTCATTGACAATTTCGGTGATGATATTCCGGGAAGCTATACACTACTTATCAATGGAGTAAATAATCAACTTGTTACCGGAAAGACAACAATGCAAACCTGGGGCACTCTAAACAATGTAATAATTAATAAAACAAGTGGTACGCTTATTTTAAAGGATATGATTACAGTAAAAGGAAACTGGATTTATCAACATGGAGACGTAGATGCCACCACTAATAATTCAACATTGGTATTACGAGGAGGCACAAGAACTTTATCTGGAAACCATACTTTAAACAATTTATTGCTTTATGGATATGATTACGATGTTCCATCAACGAATAATATTCCGGAAGGAGAAGTGCTTACACTTGCAGGAGAATTTAAACTGGGGACCGGTTATCCGGCATATTTAAATGGAGGAGCCATCAATGCTTTGGGGGACGTACGTTCAGATAACAACACCACAGCGCAGACAGGTGGAACATCAACCATTAATATTTGTGGTACAGGCTTACAAACAATTTCAGGGCAGTATAATGGTGGAGGAAGATTTTGTACTATCAAAATCAATAAACCTTCCGGAACATTAAACATGTCTGGTAATATTACTGTGGGTGAATCCAATTGGAATTATATACAAGGAACGGTAAATCCCGGTACATCTAGATTAGTTTTCTGGGGGAATGGATCAATTAATACCGTGAATGGTTCTTCATCCATGGAGTTGTATAATTTTGAGGTTCAGTCAGGATCAGTAACAATGCTGAGTCCAATCATTGCAAAAAAAGATTTTAAGTTAGGTGGAAATAATACCCTCACTACCAACTCTCATGATATAGCTGTAGGAGGCTATTTTGTAAATGGCGGTACGTTCAACCACGGAACCAGTACCATTACATTTAATGGAACAGGTCGTCAGGATGAGTACACAAGTAATTCAACAAGCTATTACAAAATAGTGATCAATAAACCTTCAGGAAATGTATATGTAGATAATACAATTATAATTAACAATAACCTGACCTTAGTTAAAGGTGCTCTTGTACCAAAATCAGCCAACCTTGGACACAACGTTAAATTGCTAGATAATGCAACAATAACCGGAGGCTCAAACCTGAGTTTTATAATGACTCCTGTAATAAAAGTAGGAGATGATGCATTTAAATTTCCACTTGGAGATACGACTTTAGCAGATTCGGCAAGATATCATCCGCTTAGTATTCCTCCTCCATCGAATGCAACAAGTGCATTCGTGGCGCAGTACATTGCAAAAAATCCGCTAGCAGATAATCCAACATTTACAACTATTCAAAGCCCTCTTAAATCTATCAGTAGCTGCGAATACTGGACTGTTGCAAGGATAACAGGCTCAGAAATAATTACACCAACACTCGCCTGGAATACCAATAGTTGTAATATTAATTCACTTGCCGACTTACGTGTTGCCAGTTGGGATGGAACGCAGTGGAGCAATTTAGGAAGAAATTCAACCACTGGAACTTCTTCACAAGGCAGCATCAAATCGGCTAATCAAGGGCCAAATACACCTTATCAATTTTATGCAATTGCAGATGTGAATGAAAGCATCAAACTGTTAAATGCCTATTGTGATAGCAGCATTCCTTTAAGCAATCCAGTATTAGCAACAGATCAAAATCATACGCATGCTTTTTATCGTTTTGAGTTTTCTGACAATGCAGATTTTAACGGATACAATTCCAGTGATGCTACAATGTATAAAGAAGCGGCAATGAATGAAAATCCATTGTTTAATACAGTAACTGGATTGAAATTAGATCATACCTATTATGTACGTGTTCTTATCAAAGAAAATATTGCGGATGCCTGGTCTGATCCGGGAACAGTTTGCTCGGTTACCATTATAAATGATTTACCAATCCATCCATCCTTGTGTAATAAATCGTTTGCTCTTTCAAGACAGTTGGAGGCGTTTGATAATTCAAACTTCTTTAATTTCTATCGATACGAATTTTCAGCTAACTCCGATTTCAGTGGTTACGATGCGAATGATGCAAGCATGTATAAAGAAGCTGCAAAGGGAGAAAAGCCATATTATAAAGATGTTTCCGGACTTCAATTTGATCACACCTATTATGTTCGTATTCGTTTGCGTGCAAATGAAACCGATACATGGTCTTCACCAGGTCCGGTTTGTTCTCAAACGATTATAAATGATTTACCAATACATCCATCTTTGTGTGATAAATCCTTTGCTCTTTCAAGACAGTTGGAGGCGTTTGACAATTCAAACTTCTTTAATTTCTATCGATACGAATTTTCAGCTAACTCCGATTTCAGTGGCTACGATGCGAATGATGCAAGCATGTATAAAGAAGCCGCGAAAGGACAATTGCCATATTATAAAGATGTTAGCGGACTTCAAATTGGTCAGACCTATTATGTTCGTATTCGTTTACGTACGAATGAAACCGATGCCTGGTCTTCACCAGGCCCTGTATGTGGCCAATCGATTATTAATACATTAGGTATGCATCCTTCTTTGTGTGATAAGAGTTTTTCTCTGTCCAGACAAATAGAAGCGTTTGATAACTCAAATTTTTTTAACTTCTATCGATTCGAATTTTCATTCAATCCGGATTTCATTGGTTATAATGAAACGGATGCAAGCATGTATAAAGAAGCAGGAAAAGGTCAACATCCGTATTACTCAATGGTATCAGGTCTTCAATTTGATCATACCTATTATGTACGTATTCGTTTGCGTGCGAATGCAACTGATGCATGGTCTTCACCAGGACCTGTATGTTCTCAAACTATTATTAATACGTTAGTTATGCATCCTTCTTTGTGTGATAAATCTTTTGCTTTCTCCAGACAATTGGAAGCGTTTGATAATTCAAACTTTTTTAATTTCTATCGATTCGAATTTTCACCAAACGCTGACTTCAGCGATTACGATGCAACTGATGCCGGTATGTATAAAGAAGTATTAAAAGGAGAGTATCCTCTTTTTAGTACCATATCAGGCCTTCAAGAGAATCAGACGTATTTTGCACGAATTCGGGTAAAAAATAATGCAGAAGATCAATGGTCAGGATCAGGTCCAGTTTGTACGATGCAGCCCAAAGATGAACGTATAAAACCAATTGCTTCTTTTAATACGAATGGTGCTCAAAGCAACGCTCCTGAGGTGGAGTGGTCCAAAAATTTTGGCGGCAGTAGCAGTGAAGATGTGCGTGGTATCATCACAACAAGTGATGGTGGATTTATTTTTTGTGGAACAACGTGGAGCAGTGCTTCAGGAACTGTAACTGGAGTTAGTCGTGGTTCTGCAGATTTTTGGGTTGTAAAATTAGATGCTGCCGGCAATCAGGTATGGTCAAAAAATATAGGAAGTGCAGGGATGGATTTAATGTATTCTTCAATGAGTGCAGATACAGACGGAGGTTGCCTGGTAGTTGGCCAGGGAGGTTCAGGTTCCGGAGACTTCAGCAATTTAGTCGGAAGCGGACCTAATGATATTGTTATAGTAAAACTGGATGCAAACGGAAATATAGTGTGGACCAAATTAGTTGGTGGTAACGGTCAGGAATTACCTACCAGTATAAAACCACTAGCCAATGGTTATTTGATAACAGGTATATCATCATCCAATGGAGGTGATATCATAGGCGCCAATAACGGCGATGCAGATGGTGTAATTATTAAACTTGACAATCAACGAAACGTTCAATGGGTAAAAGTAATAGGTACTCCGGGTTATGATTTTACAAGCGATGCTGTGGAATTACCTTCCGGTGAGGTCGTTGTAAGTGGTGCAAAGACAACAGCAACCAATGGCGAAGATTATTTAATTATGAAGCTGGATGTTGCTGGTAATGTAATTTGGGAAAAGACCTATGGTGGAACAGCAGAGGATAATGCAAACACAATCAATATAGTCAACGACGGTTTTGTTGTATCAGGTTACTCTTATTCATCAGACGGTGCAGTAGGAGCAACAGGTGCAGGAGTAAATATATGGACAATAAAACTAGATAACGATGGTAATCTGGTATGGTCAACTCCTTTTGGCGGAGATGGTGAGGAAAAGTGTAACGGCCAGGTTGTTACACCGGATGGTGGTAGTATCAGTGCTTCGTATACGACTTCTAATGATCATGGTATTACTTCACATGCAACACCACAAGGAACACGAGATAATTTGCTGGTAAAATTCAAACCAAATGGTAATATAGAATGGTTTAAATCCTTTGGAAATGATTTACATGAACGTATTATGGCAATTGCTTCTACAAAAGATGGCGGCTTTATAACTGCTTCTCAATATGGCAATAATCAAGTTGAAGTAGAATTAGGCAGAGGGTACTCCGAAGCATTGATCACCAAATTAAAAGAACCTTCTTCATTGTCATGTGCAGGTAGTAATTTAACATTTACCAGTACATCGATAAATGCAAACAGCTATGAATGGAAAATAAACGGTACAACTGCAGGTAGCGGATCTATTTTAACACACACCTTTGCAACAGCTGGAACATATACGGTGAGTTTAACTGTAGTTAATGGTGATTTAACAAGTACAAAGAGTTCTATATTAACGATTGGCGTAACAGCTGATGCCGGTACAACGGCACAAGTGGAAACAGGTAACAGTGTAAATTTAGGCGGAAACCCTGCAGCGAGCGGTGGTAAGGAACCCTACACTTACAGTTGGAGTCCATCAACAGGATTGAATTCAGCAACCTTTTCCAATCCGGTAGCAAGTCCTTTAACAACTACTACCTATACGTTAACAGTAACCGATGCGAATGGTTGTACAGGTAGCTCAAGTGTGACCATAAACACAGGAGCTCTTTACCCAACCACCGATGCTGGGGCCAATCAACATATTTGTTTAGGAGGATCAACAAATTTATTAGCTACCGGAGCCAACCACTATAGCTGGTTCCCGGAAACAGGTTTAAACAATGTAAGCATCGCTAATCCTATCGCTAATCCAACAGTAACAACAACCTATTATGTAAGAGGTACAACTCAGGACAGCACATCGATCGATTCTGTTAAAGTAATTGTAGATCCTTCTCCATCATTGGTGGTTCCGGATACAACCATAAAAATATGTGAAGGTTCAGGTAAAATAATAAATGTGAGTGGCAGCGGAAGTTTTCTCTGGAGCCCTGCTGATGGTTTGAGCAGTGTTACTTCTTCTTCTCCAACAGCAAATCCTGAAAACACTACCACTTATCAGGTTACATTAACAAATGGTACTGGGTGTACAAGCACAGCACAGGTTGCCGTGGAAGTGATAAAAATCAAGCTATTGACAGCACATACGGTAGAAGCCGAAAAAGATAAAAAAATATTTTTAAATGTGGATACAGATGGAGATAAAACAGAATGGATTCCTGGAATGGGAATAAGTGATAGTACCATCACGCATCCAACTGCTGTTTTAGATAGTACAAAAACATATACCGTACGTGTAACCAAAGGAGAATGTACAAAAGAGGATACCGTAAGAGTGATTGTTACCGAAGAACCAGTGCTTAGTTTTTACTATAGCTTCCCTGGATTAAGCGTGCAATTCCATGTGGAATCTCCAAGTCAGATAAGTTACTTATGGGATTTTGGTGATGGTACTACCAGCACATTGGCTAATCCTAGTCATGTGTATGCACAAGAAGGAAATTATACTGTTTGCTTGATGGCCGGACTAAAGAAATATTGTCTGTATTCGCCTATACAAATAGCTTGTCAGTCAAAGCAATTACCAAATATAGAAGCTCAATAAATAGTAGTAAATAAAAACGATAACATGCGATCAATTGTAATAAGCGTATTTTTTTCTTTGATGTTAACACTTTTAGTAGTGTGGTGTTTTTTTAAATGGTCCACTCCACGAATAGGTTATGTAAAATCCCCGGTTGTTATTCAGGGATATAAAGCGATGCAGGAAGCGCAGAAAAAATTTGAAGGAGAAATAAAAATTGTTCAGACGAATTTAGACACATTAAAAAATCGCTATGACCATTTATTGGCAGTAGAAAGTCTAGTGAAAGAAAAAGAGAAGAAAGATTGGATACACCGTGTAGAAATAGCCCAAGGAGAATATGAAAAATACAATCAGCAATCTTCCGAGCAAATGGAAAAACGCAAAGAAGAAGTTACCCAGAAATTGTTAATGCAAATCAATGAATTCATTCAACATTATGGAAAGGAAAATCATTACAAATTTATTTTAGGAACAACCAGTGAAGGAAGCATTTTATATGGTGAAGAAGGAGATGATTTAACAGGGATCATCGTGAGTAAATTAAATGAGACTTATGTACCTGAAAAAAATGAGTAATAAAAATTGTACATCAACAAAAAAAGCAATAGCTCTCCTATTCTGTTTTTTGTTAAGCATTTTATTTTTTACGGGTTGTCAGGATGAATTAACTCCAGTTGAATTTTTTAAAAAAGTATCGGAAGATAAAGATTATAAAAAAGAACAAGAGATTGGTGATTATGTATTGACTTGTCAGTACAGGCCCTCGGAACTAATTTGTTTAAAGGAATTAGAAAAAAGCTTAGGGGATATCAACAGGGTGTCGAAAAAGCAATTCGAGGAAGAATTAGAAAAATTTAAAAATGGTTGTTACATGGATGTTTCAGTATCCTTGAAGAATGGTGAAAATGTAATGATAGAAGGCTTAGGTAATCAAAGTGAATATGCAGCACGATTGGGAGAATTGACGTATTTGCTAACCAACAGTTGTTATTTGTTAACAGATAATAAGGATAGTGTTAAAGCGATGAATTGTCTTTTCACTAATACTTATGGGAATAGTCCGACTGTACGATTCATGATGGTCTTCCCAAGAACGCAAGTAGCAACAGCAAAAAAATCAGTCGCATTAATATATGCAGACAATACTTTTGGAATACCTGAAAAAGCTTTATTTATATACGATCCGAAAACATTACAAAAACAACTTCCAACAATTAAGGAACAAAAAAAATAATCAGATGTCAACAAAACGAATAAAAGCATTACGTATTCTTTCTGCATTTCTTTTACTAAGTATGGTGAATCAAATTCTGTTTCCCACGGTAGCGTTTGCATTAACGTCAATGGACACACAGCCGGAGGTATGGGGTTACCAGCCGGTAGATGCAACGGATAATGTGAGTTTGGGTTCGGGTGGTTTCAGTTACAATGTACCGATCACTTCCATTCCCGAATATCCAATGGCTATTGGCTATAATGCAGGATTGGGCATGGATCAGGAAGCAAGTTGTTTTGGATTCGGTTTCAATGGATTTACAGGAGCAATCACCAGAACAGTGAGAGGTCTACCGGATGATGTGAATGGCGTTACCAAACGTTACGGTTTTGGAAATGAACCCGTGAAAGATATCAATACTACAATTGGTTTTAATTTAGGTTATTCGGTTAGTAATTCGATACAAATTGGTTTTAATGCAACCAGCTTATTTGGTTTCAACAATTATACAGGTGGTTATGGTGGTATCGGAATAGGTTTGGGAGTTGGACTTGTTCAAAGAGTGGGCGGTGGAAAAAATATGGGTGGAGGCGCCAGTTTAGGTGCAGGTATTCAATTTATGAATGATAGTCGTGAAACCGCTCCACGTATAGGTGCAGGAGCTGGTTTGGGGATTGGTATGGGAACAAAAAAATATAGCCAAGGATTATCCTTAGGCGGTGTTTATGCTACAAAATCTCTTAGTAATGGTAGTAAATGGCAAACAGGTAAAACGATACTGAAACAACAAATCGGAATTAATTCTTTCCCGGCAACTACTAGGAATGCAACATCATCCATGGGTCCACTTGCCAGTGTATATCCAAAGCAAGGAGGATCACGGTTAACAATGGGCTTCTCTATTTATTTATTCAGTTTTGGAACCAGTTGGGCAAAATACAAATACCCACAACCAGATGTCAACAAAATTGGTTATGGTTTTATGTATCTAAATAATTATGATAGATCAAAGACCAATGACTTTGCTGACATGACAGTTGAAGGAGAAGACTCTTTTAATGAAAGTTCTTACAATAACCCCAGCTATTTACAGAAGGATGACTACGTTGTAAATACCATGGGGATTTCAGGAGGAATGGAACTCTATCAAAAATCATATGGCGTAGTATCCAGAAATACCTACACTTCCCAAACCAATGAACGAAAAACATATAAAACAAAATCCTTGTTTAGAGAAGTTCATCCATGGAGTGCAGTCAACCAAACAAGTCAGAATAAATCGGTGGATATACTGGCACTGCTAAAAGATATTGGAAATTTAGCCAAAGATTCGGAGACCAATGATATTACCAACAGTGCCTATCAGTTTTTTTCAGAAGATGAAAAAGAGAGTTTAAATACAGATAGCCATCGTTTTAACAGCGATCCCGAATTTAAAATGCGTGGCGATTATGCAGGTGAATATGACCTTGCTTCAGATGATTTTAAAGATCATGAAGTAAACCGGTTCGACATGATTCATATCAGTGGTACAGGTGAAAAAGCAAAATTCGCTCGTTTTGGAAGAGAAAAAAATGTACCTCTCTATTATCCGGCACAACCACGCGATTATGATGGCTATGCAAACACGCATCCAATAGAACGAAGCACACAAATTACAAAACATACCATTGGAGAAATGCTAATGGACGGCTATTTAAATAATGCTGATCCGCAAGGTGGATCGGTAACTGACCCTGCTTCTCCCTATTATAGCTTTAACATTGCCCAAAGTATGTATACGTATTATGATTATGTACCTGCAAATGACTTAGCAATAGTTCCAACCAAACTCAATGAGCATTTGGTAAAGAAGAACATTATAAACGAGCTGCACGATTTAAGGGATAGAGAATTAGCGGATAAGAAAAGCTCCTATGTGAATAATCTAATTGGAGGATTGGATATTCAGTCTACTAACGGATTACGCTATTATTTTAATTTGCCGGTTTTTAATAAAAGTTCCAGAAATCAGGAATTACTTGGCCATGGTTATTCAGCACCCATAAAGGAAGCTGGTGATTATCACTCGTATAAAAGAGATGGCAGCCATTATGAACGCAATAAGACAGATGTAAACGATGAGTATATTTATCCCTATGCCTGGTTGATCACAGCAATTGTTGGGGAGGATTACATTGATTTTGATAATATTCCAGGTCCTAGTGATGGAGATATCGGTTATTGGGTGAAATTTCGTTACGTGAAAGCAGCCGATAAGTATCGTTGGCGTACGCCCTTCACCGGAATGAATCATTTTGAGGGATTGCTACAGGTGACAGATGATGATATATACAGTGTTGCATCTGGGGAAAAAGAAATTTATTATGTCTCCGAAATTGAGTCTTCCCATTATCTATGTAAATATCAATATCAAAAGCGCTACGATGCAATTGATGCTGCAAGTTTTGATAATGGTAATGCCCACAATACGATTAGGGATGCAGAGCCAGGGTTGGATAAAAACAACTTGGGAACGCACTATCAATTTGCCGTAACTCAAATTGATTTATACAAAAAGCATAGCAACGGCAACAACTCGGCTACCGTGACTGAGGTGGCAAAGAAGAAGATTAAATCCACTATCTTTTCTTATGATTACAGCACTTCCTCGTTGGTTCCAAATTCTATGGGCAGCTACCCTTCCTATTATACTATTAATAAAACAGCCGTTCCGTATCACATTCCCGGCATAGCTACTCCGGATTGTTCCGAAGAACCTCCACAAGGGGCATCGGATACACGCATTGGCTCAGGAAAATTAACCCTTCGAAGAGTACAAGATGTTGCCTATGATGAAAATGAGGTTGCTGTAAGCTTACCTAGTTATACGTTTAATTATTATGGTGATTGCAAGCCGGAGTACAATCCCGCTTATAATCGCAATGCAGTAGATCAGTGGGGAAATTACATGGCGTCTTCCGTAGATATACCAACTGTTAATAATAGTAATAATCTTAAATATTACCATCACTACACAGAAAACATGAAGGATCAGGCGGATGAAAATGCGCGCGTGTTCAAATTAAAAAACATTCACCTGCCCAGTGGTGGTCACATGAACATCAATTACCAGGCGCAGAGTTATGGTTTTGTAGAAAATCAAGTACCATTTGCCATGCGTCATGTAACAGAAGTACAACCTGATGGAGATGGCTATACGCTTTTAAAGGTTGACGTTAGCGATTGCCCGGAAGGTTTAAAATTAACGAAGACAAGGGATGGGTTGAATAATGAAGTGCCTCTTCTCTCAGAGGGTGAGCAGGTTTATGGTGAGCTCACGTTCTATCGAAACACACTTCCAGGCAAAGAAGATGCAAAGAATGTAATTTTGATTTCCGAAGAATCAATCGTATCTACCATTTATAATCCGGAATATGATACGAATGATGGTAAATATTATCAGAAAGTCCGATTGACAGCTATAACCGGAACAGAGCGTCCTTTTATCGATCAGTGTCAAAATTATATGTATTTCGGATCCAATGAAGCCAGGGCCATAGGTGATGAAGTGAATAGCACCAGCCCTTGTGATGAAACCGTACAAGTTTTCCTGGATCGTTATGAAGACTTGTACAGGGATGTTCCAACAGATGCAATCCGTAAGATCATTGCACATGGCAATCACATGGTTCGTAGTGACATTGGTACAAAGAACCGTTTTAATAGTTGTTTTGGTGAACCGGCAACGAAAGTGTATGCGCATCAATCCTTCTTACGTGCACGTGTTAACAAAGCCAAATATACAGGTGCAGTGGTTAGTTCCGTGATCTTAAAAGATGGTTTTAATTATGCAAGTACTGGAACGATTGACAATCCTGGTGTTACTTCAAAAGACAATGAATACGGTAAGCGTTATTATTATGATTTAAATGGAGATGGTAATGGAACTTCTTCAGGTGTTGCAACATCAGAACCTGGAGGAGGAAAATCCTGTGTACTTGATCCGAATGCTACTACGGGTGCCGGTTTTATGGCTTCTCCATCCATTACTTATTCGAGAACCACACTTGAAAATAATTATGAACAAGCGGCATTGGGTGCTACCAAAGCTCCGCGCAAGAAAGGAAAAACAGCCTACGAATTTTATACTGCCAAGGACGAGGGTTACCAGTTCGCCAGCAATTTTAAACAGGAACAAACGTATGATAATCCTGGTCCTCTTAATGGTAACTTCTTCTTGTTTGGAGTAATGACTTTTTTAAAATTAAAATTTAAGTTATTTGGCAAGACCATCACCATCAAAATTCCACATTTGGTTCCCATCGTTTTGAAATGGGATCTAAAAGATCGTTATCATACGCGCTCCTATGCTTATACGGATCATACCGATATGTTTGGAAGAGTAAAAGCCATTCATCAGTTGGATGCCTCAGGGCAAGAATTGGGCAGCCAAACCTATAATTATTTTGGAAAAGATGAAGGTGTGAAAATGTATAACAAAGGTTTTCAAAACTCCAGTTTAAAACGTCCTGGGAAAATGGATCAGATCTGGTCAGAAGCTTATTATACAAAGGAAGATGAGATACAGCTCATTGCTGCACTATATCTACAGGCTAAGTGTGAAAAGAATTACAATTATACCACGATGAAATATTCTTACATACCACCTGTATTAAAGGAAGTAGTTTCCAATATGGATGGTTTAAAAATGACGGCCACCAATTTAGGCTTTGACTATTTAACGGGTATGGCTGTAGAAGTTAAAAGAAACGATTCTTATAACAACGAAAAAATAATAAGAACAGTTCCTGCTTATTGGGTATATGCTGAGATGGGAGTACCAACAGTATCATCACCTGGTAATATTAATAATCTAATAGAAAGTACAGCTTCTTATACGTATTTACAATCGGCAGACGATACACATGTATTGAGTGCTAGTGTATCAAAACAGACTTCTAGTAAGTCCGGTACCTGGAATACAACTCCTTACCTTCAACCGCAATTATTTGAAAGTAATGTAAATGAGAGCAGGTATTATTATACACCCCTGGCGAGTAATACAATAAGAAATGCCTACGCACTTACTTCCGGAAATAAATTTATCAAACATTATCCGGTCATTTATAAACCTTATGAAACATACACCTATGAAGTACCGCTAAATGATAATGGTACATTCAAAACTTTTACAAATTTTAATTTCCTAACAGGAACAACCAATCCTACCTGGAAAAAAGTAAACACAAATGAATTGTATGCACAGAATGGAATGCTTGTTCAATCTAAAGATGTACTGTCGAAGTATTCTTCCGAACTCATGGGATATAATTGTTCCAATACCATCGCAACTGCGTCTAATTCTACATGGGCAGGAGCAGCCTATGAAGGTGCAGAGAATACCTATGCAAAAGCAACAGGTGCATTAATGCTGGAAGATGATAAAGTAAAATTGCAGGAGGCAAAAGTGATCAAAGCTTGTGTTCCTACTTATATTACACGGGAATTCAATCTTTCAGAAATGAATTTTGGAGATATTATAACGGTTAAAGTTCCCACAACCTATACTCCTGATGTTCCTTTTACAGGATTTACAGCCACATTTGTTACAGGGGTGGTCAGAAATTTCTACGTGTCTATAAATTCAAACAAAGAGTTTGAGATTGTAACGAATAAGGGAGAATCGTTTGAAGGTTTTGTGGTGTTGAAACAATTGGACGGTACTTTTAAACTTATTTTTAATGATGCAGATTTTTCTTCTGTCTTTAATAATATTTTTTCTCCTTCTCCAGGTTTCATAGTAAGTTATGTAAAAAACGAAGCTATTCCTCCTTGTGTGGTATTACCTAAGAAGTATAAAATTCCTGTAGAAGATTGTATAGGACAGGCGCATACAGGTAGTTATGCATTTGTGTTAGATGGCAATAAAACAGGAACTGAATTTACCTTATCAACCAACACCCTTTCTGCTAACGAATTAAAACGCAAGTACAAAGCGTTGGTGTGGGTACATAAGTCAAGTACTGATAAAACAGAATTGGTAATGCAGGTAACTAACTCATCAGGTGCGGTAGATGAATTCAAGACCAGCAAATTAACTCCTTATGTCGTTGCAGGTGAGTGGATCTTGCTACGTCTAGATGTGGATCTAAGTACAATTCCTAATTCCTCGGTAGCCCGTGTATTTGTGCGTAACGCTTCACAAGCTGGACAATCTATTTATGATGATTACAGAGTGTTGCCTTATCACGCAGATATGAACAACTGGGTTTTTGACCATCAATTTAATCGTGTGGTATCAGGTCTAGATATTGACAATTATGCCAGTTACTCAGAATATGATGCACGTGGGCGTGTAACTGCTTCATCAATGGAGTTGCAAAATGAAGGCAAGAAACTGGTTCAAAAATTCTTACACAACGATCAAAAGAAAAACTAATGAAGAGCAGAAGATTTTATATTCGACATATTTTAATCGTGTTAAGTATAGTCCTTGGTTTTACGCAGACTGCATTGGCTCAGCAGGCAACTGTTTCAGCCGATGATAAAGCGTATACGATTTTGGATAAAGCCATTGGAGAAACCTTTACTTCTCAAAACATAGGAATTTATTTTGAATCAATTGCATTTGGAATAGACAAACCAGAATCAATTTTTACGCTACCTGTTTATAAAGTTTTTCGAGGAGGCTTTGTACTGATCGATAAAGATAAATATCAAGTGGAGTTAGGGTTAATGAAAAGTATGAGCGATGGAAAATTAATGGTGGTAGTTGAAGAGGAATCCAAAACCATGATCATTGATTCGGTTCGTAAAGGAACAAAAGAAGAAGAACAAGAAGAGATGGATGCTTTTTTAAAGGATGATTTTTTAGACGGTGTGTTGGAATACCAAGGAACAGTAATGGTGAATAATCGTTCCTGTCACAAAATTAAATCCACTTTAAAAAATGCAAAGGAAGACATGCATGTGATATACTGGGTAGATGTAAAAAGCGGTGAACTGTATTTAATGGCTGAGCATATGCACAATACAAACAATGTATACTGGGTAAGTAAAGTAGGCAAAGCACCGGAAAATCAGAAATACGATATTTATGTACCTAAGAAAGGAATTACCAATTTTCATGGATATAAAGTGATAGACAGACGATTTACAAATGAAGAGTAAGCCAGGGTACTCGCATATTACAGCGCAAAGAAAAAAATTAGTTAATACAACTCTTATGAAGGGATCTTATTTTTACAAAAACATTCTAACAGCAGCAATATCTTTTTTGCTGCTATTAAGTAGTCAGCAACTTATTGCTCAAACGTATACTGTTAAAACAACGGCAGACAGCGGGCCCCTTTCGCTGCGTGCAGGTATTGATGCAGTAAATGCTGGACTAGCGGATAGGATTGAATTTGAAATACCTCCTTCAGCGGGACCAGCGCCTTATCAAATTAATATAACAGGAAGCCGTTATACGGATATACTTAAACCTGTTACAATTGATGCAACCACCCAAAATCCGAATGGTTATTCCGGTGGTGAACCTTTAATTGAGCTACATAGGGCAAATGGAAATACAGCTAATAGCGGTTTTTATATAAGCTCTGATGGATGTACAATCAAAGGCTTCACAATATCTTCGTTTCTGTATGGGATTCTTATAAGTGAAACTACTACTAATCCGCATGCTGATCATAATACCATTCAGCAAAATGTAATTTACGGTTCAGACATCGCATTGTTTTTAGTGAATGCATCGAATAATACTATTATTGGAAATGTAATTGGAACAAACCGGGCCAGAACTCTTTCGAATAGCGATAATTGTACACAAGGTTGTAACACAGGAATTTCTATTTATTTTGGTTCTAGTAATAATACGGTAGGAGGGCCTTTGCCGGAAGATGAAAATATTATTGCAAATCATAAAACGGGAATTGAGGTATACAATGGCGTTTATAATAAAATCACAAAGAATAAATTTATAAATGACGGTTTAAAAATTTCTTTAAAATCTAATGGGAATTTCTTCCATACCACACCAAGTGTTCAATCCCTTTCTGAAACCTCCGCTTCCGGATATGGGGTTACTGGTGATGCAATAGAAGTTTTTTTAAGTAATTCCTCAAGAGACGCATTAACTCATTTAGGAACTGTCACTTGTACGAATGGGCAGTGGGCAATATCAGGCTTATCCTTGTTACCAGGCGCTTCCATTGCAATCACGGGAACCGACCCTGATCATAATACCTCTGAATTTTTTAATTCCGCTCCAATACCCAGCCCTTGTCAATTTGTTCAGGAAGATCAGCGTCCAAAAATAGAATTACTTTTTCCAATCAGTTCACAACAATTAACTCTTAACACTACTACAAATTTAAGTTATATAATTAATAGCGTACCTACGCTAGAAACGAGTGAATATACATTACGACTGGAAATAGCACCGCCAACAACAGAAACAGCAACCGGAAGAATTATCCCTGATTGGTCAAAGGCAAAAGGTTTTAATACACCATCCGGTACATCCATTACCACAGGCACATTTAATAAACTTTTATCAACCTATCTGAACGTATCTACCGACATAGGAGATTATTTTTGGCGGGTAGGTATACAGTATCAGGCACTTTTGAGTAATGGTTTTCAGCCTATGCTCTGGTCACCTGTTCAGCAGTTTACCTTGATCAAAGATTTAACGGTGCCAATTCCTGCAGCAGCTTATTTAACAGATAATACACAACATACAAATAACATTAATTGGGTATATGGTATCAATTATTTGGATGATGGAGTGACAAGTGAAGGGATTGCTTATGTAGATGGTTTAGGTAATAGCCGCCAGATACAATCCAAAGCGAACAGTGCCAATACGATTATTGGAGTAGAAACAGTTTATAGTGAAGAAGGTGGAGGAGTAGTTATGACGTTACCAGCCCCTATTCGTAACAGCGGAGGAGATCAGCGTTTTGGTTATGCTCATCGTTTCTTTGATGTGGTAAAGGGTACAACCCTAAAAGATTTTTCAACAGAAGATTTTGACAAAGAACTGAGATCAACGGGAGCATTGATTTCCCCTACACCAGTTGATCAATCAGCAGATGGGACGGTTGGAAAATATTATAGTTCTAATAATACAGCCCAACCTTATGTAGATGACGCTAAAGGTTTTCCTTATGCATACAGTGTTGATTATAAATCACCTTTGCAACGTACTATGCTTGGATCAGGCGGTGTAGGAGAAGATTTTAACGTCACCACCCGCGCCAATAAATTTTTTTATGGAAAGCCAACCCAAGAAGAGCTTGATCGAGTATATGGAGTTACCAAAGCCCCACTAGCGGAAAAGATCGCTAAAACTATTTCATACAATGTTGATGGGGTGGGCAATGTAAGCTACACAGACAATGAAGGAAAAGAAATTGCAACTGCTTTAATGGCTTGCCAATCCGACGTTCCTTCTTTAAAACCATTAGTTGAAGATGGAATGAATGGTTTTACTGTTCACGTAGATGCTGTCAATACGGATAAACTGGATGAAACTACGCTTATCAGAACCTCTTCCTCCAATTTTTTTGTTAATTGCTGCACCACGACGGTTACCCTTAAATACGATGCTGATCTGGCAGGTACTCAACTCAATTCAACTACCCCATGCCTAAGCTGTAAATACAACATGGAGATCATTGTTGTGAATGAAGCCACAGGAGAGGAAGTGTATCATTATCCGGAAGCTTCTGATTTGTTTCCTGATGGCAACTGTTCCACACCTACTCATGTGAGTATTACGAAAACACTCCCATTATGTGGTCCCGCTAATTATACCATTAACCGTATTATCAAACCCTTTTCAGATCCTGATAGTGATTTCTTAAGTACTACACTTAAGGATTATTATACGTATTTGGAGAATAATAAAACAACGTTGTTAAATGATTTCATAACAAAGTATACCACCAAAGAAGATTATTTTGTCTTGAGAAAACAACAAGTCATTACCTATAAATACACGTATGATGATATGTGTGAAGTGAACACTTCCTTATTTACAGGTACTGCAACAGGAGATGAATATTGTGGAAATGTGATCACCGCCAAATACGATGGCCCAACAGCTATTACCAAAGACCGAGAAGGAAATTTTTACATTGTTGAAAAAACGAAGAATCGTATCCGGAAAATCAACACGCAAGGAATTGTGCAGCCATTAGCAGGTGCGGATATAAACGGTGGATTTTTGGACAGTGATCCTACCGAAATAGCAGCCTTTTTCAATCAACCACTTGATTTGGTCTCCCGACCATTTATAGGAATTGGTGCAGATCAGTTTCCGGCTTGTGTACTTGTTGCCGATAGCTATAACAATGCGATCCGCATGGTGAAGACCTCCAACGGATATACGACCACGATTGCTACAGCAGCCGATGGGTTGAATGATCCTCACAGCGTAGCTATTGATGAATATGGGGCCCTTTATATTGTTAGCAGGGGAAATAACCGGATCTATAAATTATCCTTATCTACAGGCAGTCCTGTGTTAACCCGAATTGCAGCTTCCTATACTTTTAATGTGATCAATGATATCACCGTTGGAAAAAATGGAAATTTATATGTAATCAATCAGGGAACAAAATCGATTTTACAAATTGATCCTTCAGGTGTTGTTACCACAGCATATGCCTTCAGCGGTAATATTTATTTGGGTTCCCTTGACTATGCACAAGGCGGTAATTTGTTTGTTACGAAGGATGATGAACTTTATAAAGTTTATCCAGCTACTGCTACCGAACGTATAATAGCAGGACACAGTGTAACCAATAATTTTATAAGAGGTTGTCAGAATATCTTTGCAGACGGTGCCAGCATTATTTATGTTCCGGAATTAGCCGAGTCAGATATCAGAAAGATCGTACTTACAGATTGTTTTAATAACAATTCCTTAAATGGAATAGGTTGGTATCCGGATAAAGTCGATTTAAAACCCATTACCGATGGAAATTATACATTGGATATGGTGAACATGGATGGGCGTTGGGACGTAAGTAAAGCACCAGGAGAGGAGCATTATAAATTAACCGGTGTTACGCCTGGAGCAACGCTAACAGAGGAAGTCCGTGATGACTTCATCGAATCGTATTTACGGTTGAACCAGGTTGATTTAACTGGTAAAATCAACATGACCGATTCTAAATTATACACAGTAAACAGCGGTAGTGAATTGGGTAGTACCATTGCAAGAATGGATGAAGCCAATGTATTGAATGCATCAGGTGCACTGGAGTACTATTTAATTAAATTAAAATATAGTGATCCATCTTGTGAGGTGGCTTGTGCAACTCCAGAACCAGAACCGTGTGAACCAAGCTGTAAAGAGCAACAAGAAGCGCTTGCAGCTGATTATTTTGAGGCTTTTAAGAATTTATCCAAATCAACGTATACATATTATTCCAACCCGATTTTCTCTCACGAAAGTTTAACAACGTATGTGCTGCATAATTATCCGCTAAATGATATAAAAATTAGCAAATTAACCGAACCGGATATTGAATTGTATGGTGATTATCTTGCGAAGAGAACAGTATTGGAAGAATTTAGCATGACGGATTGTATCAATGCCTGTGAGGGCGGTCAGGCAGATATTTGTAAAGTTTGTGCGCAAGAATATGAATCGGGTGTGTTTGAAAACATGTCTGTTTTGATGAACGGTTATTCTTATTTTATAAATAAATGGGATGCTGCAGGTAGCTTCCCTTATACAATAGATAAACTTATTCATGGAACGGCACCCAATACCTACAAAGATTCGAAAGAAGAGGAAAGTTTAGGCACAGAATTGTTTAATTACATTGTAGCAAATATCAACAACACAACATTTAAAACAAGAAGCAAATGGAATGAATTGGGTGGCAGCTGCCAATCTTGCCAGTCTTCTGTAACCACTAGCCCAGCTTGCCCAGCAGGTGTACCAAGAGATATGAGCGAGTTTCCTTCCGTGTTGATTACGCCATTGGAACCAATGAATACAAAAAGTGCCTCAGATTACAATCGTTGTTTAAAATTAAACGGAGGTACCGCACAACAGGAACATGATTATTTGTGCGAGGATTTATATACAAATTGCATTGCAGAGTTAGGGCCAGAACCAACTCCTTCTAATAACAGCAATCGTTTCTGGGTAGACTGGAATATAGCCATAGCTTCCTGCAATACAAACCATAACAATTGTGTGAATAACATCTCTCCAAATTCTGTGGAACAGGAACGCAAAGCGATGATCTTAGAAATGTTGCGGGAGATTTATACATTGCCAAGTGACGAACCTACGATTAACACCTTGGTAGGACAGTTGTATACACAAACCTTAGATTTAACAACAGCCAAGCTGGAAAAATTCTTAGATGAATATAAGAATACACAGTCTTGTATTAAAACATGTCGCAAACAAATAACGGATGCATTTGATAAATACATCAAGGAGTTAAAACAAACGGCAGCAGAGAATATCAAACAATCTTTTAAAAATGGTTGTTATGCAAACATCCATGAATCTCTTGATATTAGCTATACACAAAGTATTTATCATTATACGCTGTACAATTTCGACTTTGCAAATAACCTCGTATCTACTATACCACCAGAGGGTATTGATTATATTGATTTAACAAATACTGATGAGTACAAAGTAACACCAACTCGATGGAGTCGCGAGCCGGAACATCGTATGATTAGTGTCAACAAGCCAACAAGTTTGTATACAATCACCGCATCATCACCTGATGGTGGTAGTACACGGTTTTTATATGATCAGGCAGGACGTATTCGCTTTTCACAAAGTGCTGAACAAAAGGATAGAAGTCAAAAATTGAATATGACTATTTTTTCCTATATAAAATATGATAATGAAACCCGTATGATTGAAAAGGGAGAATATCGTGATCAAGGACATCAGATTGTAAATTGGAGCTATGAACTTTGTAGCAGTTGCCCACCGGCTGCGCTTCCAAAATTCTATCTTAGCGATAGAGTAAATACGATTGATTGGCCAAGTGAACCTACTAATACGTATGAAGAAACGTATGTAGTATATGATAACCCTACTTTACCTGCGAATGCATCCTTAGCCGCATATAAACAAACCTACCTGGAAGGTCATATTGCAAAGACCTATATTCGAGATGCGGTAACCAATGAAATCAGCAATACTACACATTATAGTTACGACGGGCATGGACGCGTAAAATTTGTGGTTCAGGAAGCGAGCATATATAGTTTTGCAGCTAACCCTTATAAAACGATTGATTATGTTTATAAAAATCAAACAAGTCGGATCGAACAAATTATATATCAGCAGGGAAATAAGCAGGAAGAGTTCCGTCACAAGTATACGTTTGATGCAGATTACAGGGTGGCTAAAGTTGAAGTATCACGTGATGGTGGAACAAATTGGTTGCAAACTGCAGAATATGAGTATGATTTAGTCGGACTCCTAAAACGTAAGGGCCTTGGAAACAAGATACAGGATATAGATTTTGTATATAACATTAATGGTTGGATAAAAGCAATTAATAACCCATTGGCCACATCCTATAATAATGATGAAAATGAAGGTTTAACTTCTTCTAACTTTGCACCGGATGTGTTTTCGGAAGTACTCAATTATTATCATGGAGATTACAAACGTTTAAGTGTGGGACTCGATAATACACAAAAAACAGTTCCGCAGAATGGCAGTGATTTGTTTGTAAGTGCAAAAGATCTTTTTTCGAGTAATATCAGCAGTACAATTACGAATACCGCATATAATCTCAGATCAAACCCCCTAGACAATATCGACAATATATTGGCGCAAGGTTATCACTATGATTATTTGAATCGTTTAACTGATGTGTATGCTGAAACCAAACCAGAAAACTTTACAAATTTTGCGTCAACTGGTACAGGCACAGATATTTTTGCCAGTCATATTACATATGATGCAAACGGAAACATTGAGCATTTTGTGCGCAATAGTAAGTTAAGAAATGTGGTGGGTGTTGGTATGACTACCCAAATGGATGATATGCATTACAAGTATGCGCAAACGAAGAAGGATTACCACGATGTGCTAAAAAAAATAAATAATAAATTAGCGCATGTGAACGATGATGCACTTAGCGATATCGCAGACGGTGATATTAAAGATCAAGGAGCATTTAATGCAGACGATGAGACTACCCATAAT
>C688J18823_10000496_pt1 | contig 22794 bp, 30 predicted proteins | sample HopSoiMetagenom1_FD_18823 | JGI IMG/M metagenome (IMG submission 18823) | reverse complement strand
TTTGTCCGGTCAATCAACTCGACCGCAGAAATTTTGCCAATATCTGCTACGACCGGCGATGGTACTGCCGCTTGGTACGACTGGATCGAACTTTGCGCAAACCATCCCCATGTCACAACGACCCGTTGACAAGACATTCGCTCGGGAGTAAACCCAGAAATTGGCGCTGAAGAAGCCGGCGCACAAACACATCGTGCGATTAGGGGCCGCCCGCCCCGGCCCCAGAAAGCTGTGACGCATGCCAACCGAGGCAGCAGTCAAAGCGGAAGAGGCGCTGATTCACGTTCTATGGATCAACGCGGGGTTGAGTTGTGACGGTGATTCGGTGGCGCTGACTGCGGCCACCCAACCCAGCATCGAGGAAATCGCGCTCGGCGCGCTTCCCGGTCTGCCCAAGATCGCCGTCCACTGGCCCCTTATCGATTTCGAGTGCGGCCCCAATGGCGGCGCAGACGATTTTCTGGAGTGGTTCTTCAGGGCCGAACGCGGAGAGATCGATCCGTTCGTCCTTGTTGTCGAGGGGTCCATTCCCAACGAGCAGATCAAGGACGAAGGGTACTGGTGCGGGTTCGGTAATAATCCGGCGACCGGTCAGCCCATCACCACCAGCGAATGGCTGGATCGACTCACACCGAAGGCCACCGCCGTCGTCGCGGTCGGTACCTGCGCCACTTACGGCGGCATCCACGCCATGGCAGGCAACCCGACCGGAGCAATGGGTGTGCCCGACTATCTGGGATGGGATTGGAAGAGCAAGGCAGGCATCCCGATCGTCTGCGTTCCCGGCTGCCCAGCCCATCCTGACAATATGGCCGAGACGCTGACCTACCTGCTCTACATGGCGACGGAACAGGCGCCGATGATTCCGCTTGACGATGCGCTGCGGCCCAAGTGGCTGTTCGGTCAGTCTGTACACGAGGGGTGCGACCGAGCCGGCTACTACGAGCAGGGCGATTTCGCGACCGAATACGGGTCGCCGAAATGCATTGTGAAACTGGGCTGTTGGGGTCCGGTCGTGAAATGCAATGTGCCCAAGCGGGGTTGGATCAACGGGATCGGTGGCTGTCCGAACGTAGGCGGAATCTGCATCGGCTGCACGATGCCCGGCTTCCCCGACAAGTTCATGCCGTTCATGGACGAACCACCCGGTGCGCACGTCTCTTCGACGATGTCGGGCCTGTACGGATCGGTTATCCGTGGCCTGCGGCACGTCACCGGCCGCACCGCCGACAAGGAACCGCGCTGGCGGCACCCGGGCACCAAACTCGAAACCGGAGCGACGCGCACCTGGTAGTGCGGCCGCCTCGGCGCGCCCGGCTATTGCGGCCGCCAACCGCTGATTGTCTCGTGGCGCAGTGGATCAACCAGAGAGGGAAGTTCCATGACAACGACCATCCCCGAGCCGTCACATGTAAAGCGGGATCCTGGCCAACTGGTGGAGATGGCGTGGGATCCCATCACCCGGATAGTCGGCAGCCTCGGCATCTATACGAAGATTGACTTCGACAACCGCGAGGTCGTCGAATGCCACAGCACGTCGTCGATATTCCGCGGCTACTCGCTGTTCATGAAGGGCAAGGATCCCCGCGACGCCCATTTCATCACCAGCCGTATCTGTGGCATCTGCGGTGACAACCACTGCACATGCTCTGTGTACGCGCAGAACATGGCGTACGGCGTTCGTCCGCCTCACCTGGGCGAGTGGCTGATCGACCTCGGCGAGGCCGCGGAATACATGTTCGACCACAACATCTTCCAGGAGAACCTGGTCGGGGTGGACTACTGCGAAAAGATGGTCGCCGAAACCAATCCAAGTGTGCTCGCCAAGGCCGAGAATACCGAGGCGCCCCACGCCGATATGCACGGTTACCGGACGATCGCCGACATCATGCGGGCGCTCAACCCGTTCACCGGTGAGTTCTATCGGGAGGCCCTGCAGGTCAGCCGGTGGACGCGAGAGATGTTCTGCCTGATGGAAGGCAGGCACGTGCACCCCTCGACGCTGTATCCCGGCGGAATCGGCACCACCGCAACGGTTCAGCTCATGACCGACTACATGACCCGTCTGATGCGCTACGTCGAATTCATGAAGAAGACCGTGCCGATGCATGACGACCTGTTCGACTTTCTTCTACGAAGCGCTGCCCGGCTACGACCAAGTGGGGCTGCGCCGAACACTGCTGGGCTGCTGGGGATCATTCCAGGACCCCGAGCACTGCAACTTCGCCTACAAGGACATGGAGGACTGGGGCCGCAAGATGTTCGTCACCCCGGGCGTCGTCGTGGACGGCAAGCTCGTCACGACGTCCCTGGTGGACATCAATCTCGGTATTCGAATCCTATTGGGCCACAGCTATTACGATGACTGGACCGATCAGGACATGTTCGTCAAGACCGATCCGCTGGGTAACCCCGTTGATCGGCGCCACCCGTGGAATCAGCACACCAATCCCAAGCCACAGAAGCGCGACTTCGACGAGAACTACAGCTGGGTGATGTCGCCACGGTGGTTCGACGGCAAAGACTACTTGGCGCTGGACACCGGCGGCGGCCCGCTGGCGCGGCTGTGGTCGACGGCGCTGGCGAATCTGGTCGACATCGGATACGTCAAGTCAACCGGAAACAGCGTGCAGATCAACTTCCCGAAGACTGCGCTCAAGGGACCGGTTTCGTTCGAGTGGAAGGTGCCGCAGTATGGCAGCAATACGATCGAGCGCAACCGCGCCCGCACGTACTTCCAGGCCTACGCTGCCGCGTGCGCGCTGCATTTCGCCGAGAAGGCGCTGACCGAAATCCGTGCCGGCCGAACCCAGACGTGGGAGAAGTTCGAGGTGCCCGACGAGGGCATCGGCTGCGGGTTCACCGAAGCGGTGCGCGGAGTGCTGAGCCATCACATGGTGATCCGCGATGGCAAGATCGCGAACTACCACCCGTATCCCCCGACACCGTGGAATGCCAGTCCGCGCGACAGCTACGGCACGCCGGGGCCTTACGAGGACGCCGTCCAGGGCCAGCCGATCTTCGAGGAGAACGACAGGGAGCACTTCAAGGGCATCGACATCATGCGCACGGTGCGCAGTTTCGACCCATGCCTGCCTTGCGGCGTGCACATGTATCTCGGCGAGGGAAAGACATTGGATCTGTTGCACTCCCCCACCCAATCCGCGACCGGGGAATAGCGCATGGCCCATCGCCCGGACGAAACCCAGGATGACGCGCAATGGCGCACGGCGGGCGATCGGATACAGACACTGCTCGACGCCAGCGCCGCCGGTGGCGCGGTTGCGCGGGAGCGCGCCGAGCAGTTGGTCCGTGAAGTAACCGACCTCTACGGTGCCGGCCTCGAGCGGATGATGGGATTGGCCATCGCCGCGAATCCCGCACTCGCGGAGGCATTTACCCGTGACAACCTGGTGGCCAGCCTACTGCTGGTGCACGGGCTTCACCCGCACTGCGTCGAACGCCGGATATCCGACGCGCTGGACTCGGTGCGGCCCTACCTGGGCTCCCACGGGGGCGATGTGTCGTTGCTCGAGGTCGACGGCGATGTCGTCCGGTTGCAGTTCTCGGGGAGCTGCAAGAGCTGTCCGTCGTCGGCCGTGACGCTGGAACTGGCCGTCGAGGACGCCGTCCGTGCGGCCGCGCCCGAGATCTCCTCCATCGAAGTCGTTACAGCGGAAAAGGACTCGAGCTCCGAGGTAATTCCGGCGGAGTCGCTGCTCAACCGGGTGCACGCCAATGGGCATCGACCAGGATCGTGGCACCCCGTGCCCGAACTGGCCGAACTGCGCGATGGCGAGGTCGGCGGATTTCTGGTCGCGGGCGTCACGGTGCTGGCCTGCCGGCTGGGCGGGAACGTCTTCGCCTACCGAGACCGGTGCGGCAACTGCACGGGCTCGTTAGCAGGCGCCAAGATCGACGGTGCGGCGTTGCGATGTCCGAGGTGCGGCGCAACCTTCGACGCGGTCCACGCCGGCGCGGGCGTCGAAGGAACCAGTCATCTAGAGCCCATTCCGGTGCTCGTCCGCGAGGGCGTGCTATCGATGGCGGTCGCCGAAGCGGTGGCGCGATGAGCGCCAATGCCTACGACGTCCTCGCTCGTATCCGGGCCAATCGCCAGGCACCCGAGCCGGGAGAACGCTGCGAGATGTGCTCGGAACCCATCGCTTCCGAACATCAGCACGTCGTGAATATCGATGGCAGACAACTGATGTGTGTATGCCGGGGCTGCTATCTACTGTTCACCGACATCCATGCCGAATTGCGGTACCGGGCGGTGCCCGACCGCTACCTGGCGTTCCCAGACTTCGCCTTGGACCGGCGCCGCTGGGAAGCGTTACAGATCCCGGTGGGTCTGGCGTTCTTCTTCCGCAATTCCGTTCTTGGCCGCACGGTCGCGTTCTACCCGGGCCCGGCGGGCGCCACAGAATCGGAACTGGACATGGCGGCCTGGAACGACATCCGCTCGGCCGACCCGCGCGTGGACACGCTGGCCGACGACACCGAGGCGCTGCTGGTTCGGGTGCCCGACGGCGACACCGAGCCGCCCCAGTGTCACCTGCTGCCGATCGATGCCTGTTACGAGTTCGTCGGCCGGTTGCGGATGCTGTGGCGTGGGTTCGACGGCGGCCAGGACGTGCGCGCGTTTATGGCCGAGTTCTTTGATGCGATCGACGACCGCAGCAAGGTGGTCGCCCAATGACTGAGGTGACGTTCGCCGTCCTCGACGTGGCACCCGAACCGTACGCGGTGACTCCGATTCTCACCGCCAGGATCGGTGCAGCCGCGGTCGGTGACGAACCCGTCTACGCCATCGCACTGCGTTGCCAGGTCCGCATCGATCCGTTGCGGCGGCCATACTCCGACGCCGAGGCCGACGGCCTGATCGACCTGTTCGGGCCTCGCGAACGCTGGGCCAGCACGCAGCACACCTTTTTGTGGCAGCACTGTTCCGTCATGGTTCCCGGCTTCAGCGGCGCCACGCAGGTCCGCCTTGCCCTGGAGTGCACATACGACTTCGAAGTCGCGGCGGCCAAGTATCTGCACGCCCTGCGCGACGGGTCGGTACCGCTGCAGTTCCTCTTCAGCGGAACGGTTTTCGTCCACGGCACCAAAGGATTCGCCGTGCAGCAGGTGCCGTGGGATCGCGAGGACCGATACGACATGCCGGTGACGGTGTGGCGTGACCTCATCGAGCAGCATTACCCCAACACCGGCTGGCTGCGCCTGAGCCGCGACACCATCGACACGCTGGCGACCTATCGATCCTCGCGGGGACTGCTGTCGTTCGACGACGCGATCGCCTCACTGCTTCCCGCCAGCACAAGCGGTGACCTCCGATGACTGCGGACTGGGGCCGCGCCCGCGCCATCGCCGATGCGGTGCTCTACGAGGGGTACCTGCTGTACCCGTATCGGGCGACTTCGGCGAAGAACCGGTCGCGTTGGCAGTTCGGGGTGTTGGGACCGCCCGGTGCGGAACAGGCCGGAATCGGCGAGAACGACACGCTTTCCACGCAGGTGCTGGTGCAACCGCTCGATTCGCCAATGCTGTCGGGCGTTGTGCGTTTCCTGCAATTGCAGCACCGCGGCGCGCAGCGCGCGGCAGCCGGCGGCGGGTTCGAACCGGTCGACGAGTTGATCGCAGGCCCGCAGTCCTGGCTGAGTTGGGACGAGGCGGTCGAGTGCGAAGTCCCGTTCGGGCCGCTGGATTTCGCGAACCTGCCCTGCCGCCTTGATATCTCGATCTCTGGGGGCACCGATGTGGAGGCCGTCGAAGGTGGAAGGCTGGTACGCAGCCGTCGAGACCTACGCGGCCGACTCACCATCTCCGTTGAGCCGGAGGGCGAATTCGTCCGGTTGACGTTGGACGTGCGCAACACCGCGACGCCCGCCGCCGATAAGGATGAGGCCGTCGCCGCATCGATGATCGGCACACATCTGCTCGTCGAAGCCACCGATGGGCAGTTCGTGTCGCTGCTCGAACCGCCCGACTCCGCCGCAGACGCGGTGGCCACATGCCGTCAGCATCGGTGCTTCCCGGTGCTGGCTGGCGCGCCCGGCGAACGCAACGTCGTCCTCGTGTCGCCGATCATCCTCTACGACCATCCCGAAATCGCCGAGCAGAGCGAAGGCGCGCTGTACGATTCCACGGAGATCGACGAGATCCTCACACTGCGCGTGATGACGATGACCGACGAGGAGAAGGCCCAGGCCCGCGCCACCGATCCGCTCGCCGCACAGATCATCGACCGCTGTGACTCGATGTCGCCGGAGGCCATGCTCAACCTGCATGGCGTGCTGCGTGATCCACACGCGGCCAACCAGGACGCCGGCCTGATACCCGAGATTCCCGATGGCGTCGACTGGTGGGATCCGTCGGCAGACAACGCTGTGCACCCGGAGATCGACGCTGTCTTGGTCAACGGTGTCCGAATCACCCGAGGCAGCCGGGTCCGGCTAAGGCCGTCGCGGAGGGCTGATGCCCAGGATCTGTTCTTTGCGAACAGGGTCGCTCGGGTCACCTCGGTGCACGAGGACGTCGACGGTGAGCAGCACGTCGGCGTGGTCCTCGAGGACGACCCGGCGGCCGACCTACACGACTGGTACGGCCGCTATCTGTACTTCGCACCCGATGAGGTTGAACCGCTTATGGAAAGGAATCCGATATGGAAAAAGTAGGCTGGGCGGCCACCGTGATCGCAGGGATTGTGGTGCTCGGCGGGCTGGCGCTCGGCGTGCGCGCATTGCCTGATCTCAAACGCTATCTGCAGATGCGTCGCATGTAGTGCCGGAGGCTGATCACGTCCGACATCTTGGTAGCCGGCATCGGCAACATCTTCCTCGGCGACGACGGCTTCGGCCCCGAGGTCATCCGCCATGTTCCGGCGCATCTGGCCGACCCGCGGGTCCGGCTGACCGACTACGGGATTCGCGGCATGCACTTGGCGTATGACTTGCTCGACGGTTGGCAGGCGCTTGTGCTCATCGACGCCCTTCCGAGCCGCGGCGCGCCCGGCACCTTGCACGTCTTCGAGGCCGACCACCAAACACTGACCGCCGCAACAGGGCTCGATGCGCACGCCATGGATCCTGCCGCTGTCTTCGCGAGCCTCAATGCCCTTGGTGGCAACCCACCGTACACCGTGGTGATCGGTTGCGAAGTCGACAGGACGGAGGAAGGAATCGGCCTGTCGGAGCGCGTCAAAGCCGCTGTACCGCAAGCCGTGCAGGCGATCGAGGATGTCCTGGCGCGACTGCTGGAACCCGTGAAAGAAGGCTGAAGCATGTGTCTGGGGATCCCGGGGCAAGTCGTCCGGATGCTGGACGGCTACGGTGGACAACTCGCGCTCGTCGACGTCGCCGGTGAGCACCGCAAGGTCAACGTGGGGATGCTGCCCGAGCAGAGCTTTGCGCCCGGCGAGTGGGTGATCATCCACATGGGTTTCGTCGTCGAGAAGACTGACAAGGCCGGCGCGGATGCCGCGATGGCGGGACTCGAGCTCATGGGCCGGGGTCGCGATGTCGAGGCATCGCCATGACCGCACGCCAAAGGGTGCGTGTAAGCGTGCAAGGGGTGGTTCAGGGTGTCGGATTCCGGCCCTTCGTCTACACCACAGCCGCGTCGCTGGGCCTGACCGGCTCGGTTCGCAACGACAGCGCCGGGGCCATCATCGAGGTCGAGGGCAACGCTCGCGGCATCGACGAATTCCTGACACAGCTACGCGACCGGCCGCCACCGCTGGCGGTCATCGAATCCGTTGATGTCCAGGCGATCCCGGTCACAGGTGGGACGGGTTTTGCCATCGCCGACTCCTCACGCACCGACGGGCGCCGCACACTGGCATCCCCCGATGTCGCGATGTGCGATGAGTGCGCCGCCGAGCAACGCGATCCCCGTAATCGGCGCTACCGCCACGCGTTCGTCAACTGCACCAATTGCGGCCCTCGCTTCACGATCATCGCGTCCCTGCCCTATGACCGCTCATCCACCACGATGGCGGGCTTCGCGATGTGCGCCGAATGCGCTTGCGAATACGCCGATCCCGGAAACCGCCGGTTCCACGCCCAGCCCGTGTGCTGCCCTCGCTGCGGACCGACACTTGTCTACTGTGACGGCAGCGGCACCGCTCTGGAGGATGAATCGGGCTTGAGCGAAGCCCGTCGCCTGCTCCGTTCCGGTGGAGTGCTGGCTGTCAAGGGCATCGGCGGGTACCACCTCGCTTGCGACGCCGGCAACGACCGCGCGCTGGACGAACTGCGCGCCCGAAAACGTCGCGGCGACAAGCCATTCGCCGTGATGGTGCCTGACTTGAGTACGGCTTGCAGCATCGCTCACGTCGACGACGCTTCGGCGCAGTTGCTGACCGGACCGCAGCGTCCGATCGTGCTCATGCCGCGGCTGCCCGGCGCAGTGGTGACCGACTCGGTCGCGCCGCACAACCCGGATCTCGGCGTGATGCTGGCGTATACGCCGTTGCACACACTGCTGTTCGGGCTGCCCGGTGATGAGCCGGGACCAACCGTTCTGGTGATGACCTCGGGCAATCTCGCCGGTGAACCCATCTGCTTCGACGACGACGATGCGCTCGACCGGCTGTCGCATCTGGCCGACGGTTGGCTGATGCACGACAGGGCGATCCACGTGCCGTGCGACGATTCCGTCGTCCGCGTCGTCGACGGTATCGAGTTGCCCATTCGGCGCTCGCGCGGGTATGCGCCATTGCCCGTCGCGTTGCCGGTGCCGGTTCCGCCGACACTGGCGGTCGGGGCGGATCTGAAGAACACGATGGCTGTCGCCGACGGAAAATACGCCTGGCTGAGTCAGCACATCGGCGACATGGACGACTTGACCACCTTGTCCGCGTTCGATTCCGCACAACAGCACCTGCAGGCGTTGACCGCGGTCACCCCCGAGATCCTTGTCGCCGACGCCCATCCGCTGTACCGGTCCAGCAACTGGGCACACCGTAATTCCGCGGGCCGTCCGGTGCGCACCGTGCAGCACCACCACGCCCACATCGCAGCGGTGATGGGCGAACACGGCCTCGACGGGTCGCAACGCGTCCTCGGATTCGCCTTCGACGGAACGGGCTATGGCCCCGACGGAGCCGTGTGGGGCGGCGAGGTGTTGCTCGCCGATTACAAGGACTATCAGCGGTTGGCGCGCCTGAAGTATGTGCCGTTAGCCGGTGGCGACATCAGCGTGTTGAGGCCCTACCGGATGGCGTTGGCGCACCTGTGGGCCGCCGGTCTGCCGTGGGATCACGATCTGCCGCCCGTGCAGGCTTGTCCCGCCGACGAACGCCGCGTGCTGATGCGCCAGCTCGAGACCGGGCTCGGTTGCGCCCCGACGTCCAGCATGGGCCGGTTGTTTGACGCCGTCTCCGCACTGGTGGGCGTTCGGCAGATTGTTGCCTACGAGGCACAGGCGGCGATCGAATTCGAAGGCCTTGCACGCTATGCCGACGCCGGGACCAGAACCTACGCCTTCGCCGTCGACCGCTCGCAGTCACCTGCCGACATCGATCCGGCTCCGGTGCTCAACCCAGTCGTCGCGGACCTGCACGCCGGTGTGCCTGCTGCGGTGATCGGTGCACGATTCCACCGTGCGGTCGCCGACTTGATCGTCGATCTCGCCGAAGCCGAGAGCCAGGCCGCTGGTGTCCAGACCGTCGCCCTGTCGGGCGGCGTGTTCCAGAATGCCCTCCTGTTACGACTAGCGCGGGATGGCCTGCGCGGTAAAGGCTTCGAGGTGATCACTCATCGGCTGGTGCCGCCCAATGACGGCGGCATCGCCTTGGGGCAGGTATTGGTGGGCAATGCCGGATAGACAAACACTGATGAGTGCACCACCCCCGCAACGGATTCCACTAGGACACTCGTTGTTTGCGCGCTACGCCCTGCCGCCGAACGAGCTCGGATACTGTGGGCCGGCAGACACGAGCGTGACGGACATCGCCGCGCACGCGCGCGAGTTCGACGGGACATGGCCCTACCTGATGGCGATCGCGGAGGCATCCGGCACCGACGACCCGCTTGACGTCGGTGTGGTCGAAAATTATTGGGTCGGCGGGCCATTGCTGGACAGGGTCGATCCCGCGACACTGCTTGACAGACTCCGCGATTCCTTCGCAGGACAAGTCACCGGCCTGCTCGACGACCTGACGGATTGCGCTGGTGTGCTCGCCCACCACAGCTTCCACGTCTTCGTCGTCTATCCATGGGTGCGGTTTCTGAGCAGAGACGCCACGACAGCGCTTCGAGTGATGCAGAGCTGCCGGATCCGTTGGGGCACAGTGGAATCTGTCGACGACGACACCGCCGTCATAGTCTCGCGCCCACTCGTGATCGACGCAGACGTTATCGCACTCGGAGACGCCACGGCCGAACGGGTGCAATGGAGAAACGACCGAGCGTCATCGATTCACTCGCCGCGCCCGGGCGACACAGTTTCGGCGCATTGGCACCGCATCTGCGACACGCTCACCGACTCTCAAACCGGCGCGTTGGCCACCGCGACACAGACCACCCTCGACCTGGCCAACGCTGCCAGAAATGGAATGTGAACTGCACCGACAAGCAACGTAGCCGCAACAATTCACCCATGATGAGGAGAGGTTATGACCGGACCGAGCGAAAACAGAATCGAAGAACCACAATCCGAACGCGGGGAGCCGGGTTCACGGGACACGGGCTCTGATGAACCATCGGGCGGACCCACAGACCGGCCGTCGGGAACGTACCGAGGAGACGAGACTGTGCCCGCGCATGACGAGCACGGCAAGCCGGATGCCGCGGCCAGCGACACGGAGGACCGCCCGCCGTCCGACACCAAGCCGGCGGTGCCGCCCTACGAAGGCCGTCAGACGAGCGCTAAGCCAGCGGGCGACCAGGGCGAGGGCCAAGGTGCGCGCACGGGAGGCGCCGTGAAACCCGAAGCCGATTCCGGCTACAAGTCTGCGGCACCGGGGGAAACGGCCGGCGGAGCCACCGCTTCGCCGGCCAACGAGCAACCCGCGGCGCAAATATCGGAGGGCCAGCGCGATGACGACGCAGTCGGACCATCGCATACTCCAGGCGTCGGCAAGGGCGAGCAAAAGCGGTAAAGGCGCAAAAGGAACATTTGGTCATATTCACGTTGGCAATTCGTTCTCGACGAGCACGCCGCCGAGGCGTTGCAAGTTGAGTTCAAACAGGATTCGCCAGTCCGTCAAAACCCTTGATTCGTTGGGCTACCGGAGGAGACTGGGAACCATGACGGCCACCGCACCGCCAGCCAATGGGGCCTTCGTCGACGAGAATTTGTCCGCCGACTTGGCTGCGGCCGCACTCGACTTGGCCCGCAGGTTCCACGACGGCGCGACGCTGTGGGTGATCTCGCCGCAGTGGGAGCCGCACGCCCATCACGTCGCAGTCGAATTCGTCCACCCGGTGATCGTGGGCAAGCGAGCCCTGCCGTCGGTCGCGCTGGTCGAGCCCGATCCGGTGGCCCAGGCCCGCGTCGCCACCAGCCCCGGTGATCTGCTGTTGGCCGTCGCCTCGGCCGACGAACCCGCTGTGATCGACGCCATGCGCCGTGCGCCCGCGTGGGGCGCGGTGACACTGTGGATCGGCTCAGGGCCGCGGCCGCCTGCGGGTGCCGCCAACCACGTGCTATGGATCGACTCAGACGATGCGATGGTGCCGGCGACCGGCAGGTTTGTGCTGCTGTATCACCTGTTGTGGGAGCTCACACACGTCTGCTTCGAGCACCCCGGCCTGCTGAAGCGCAGCGGCCAGGATTGCACCGACGAGTCGTGCATCACCTGCGGCGACGAGGGCCGGCTGGGTGAGATCGTCCTGGAGCCGTCCGACCCGACCGCACAGGCCCTCGTGCGCACCGCCAAGGGGGAGGAATGGGTGGACACCAGCCTGCTCGGGGTGGTCGGTGCCAACGACCTGGTTCTGGTGCACGCAGGAGCGGCGATCACCCGTCTGGAGGAGGCGTCGCGATGACGCAAGAATCGGAAAGCACCAGCTTCCTCTACCCCTTCATCGAGTCGGAGGAGACGGACGCCAGCAGCCTCCTCGACGACCTCGCGGCATCAGCTCGTGGAAAGGCCGCCGAAAGCGCACGGCTGCAACGGGAATCGCTCGACGTGTATGCGGCCGGGTTGACCGCCGCGGGAACGGCGATGGCCCAGCGGTTCCTTCGCGGCGGCCGGCTCTACACGCTGGGTAACGGCGGCAGCTCCACCGACGCCGCGACGCTCGCATCGTTGTTCAGCCGTCCCGCCAGGGGCAGGCCTGTGGCGGCGTGGTCGCTGGCCGCCGACGAGGCGGTGGTCACGGCGCTCGGCAACGACGTCGGATTCGATCTGATCTTCAAGCGCCAGATCATCGCCCACGCCCGTGACCGCGACGTCGTGATCGCACTGTCGACGTCAGGAAATTCGGAGGACTTGATGACCGCAATCACTGAGGCCAAGCAGCGTGGGCTGCTGACCATCGGGTTTTCCGGCCACGACGGCGGCAGGATGGCAGTCGCCGACGACCTCGACTTCTGCTTCACGGTGCACTCGCAGAGTATTCACCGCATCCAGGAGAGCCATGCGATGCTCGGATACCGGCTCTGGTCGGTGACCCAGGAACACATGGCCCGACCGCTCTCCGGTGCCCGCGCATGAGCACCACCGCGGACCGCGAAGACCGTGTGCTGGAACGGATCGACAAGTTCCGGCAGCGCCGGCCACGGCTGCTCGACGACGTGGTGACGCTCGCACACGGCGCGGGCGGTAAGTCGTCGGCGGCGCTTGTCGACGCGGTGTTCCTGGAGGCGTTCCGCAACGATGAACTCGAACAGCTCGGCGATGCCGCGGCGCTGGTGACCCCCTCGGGAGAACGACTGGCGTTCTCGACCGACTCGTATGTCGTTCAGCCGCTGCGCTTTCCGGGCGGTTCGATCGGACAGGTCGCGGTGCACGGTACCGTCAACGACCTTGCGGTGTCGGGCGGGCGGCCGCGATGGTTGTCGGCGGGCTTCGTCATCGAAGAGGGCTTTCCAATCGCCGAACTACGTGAAATCGTCGCGGACATGAGCGAATCCGCAGCGCGCGCGGGCGTTCAGATCGTCACCGGTGATACGAAGGTCGTCGGCAAGGGTGCCGCCGACGGGCTGTACATCACGACGACCGGCGTCGGGATCATCCCAGAGGGCCGGCGGCTCTCACGCGACCTCGTCCAACCGGGAGACAAGGTGGTGTTGTCCGGCACGATCGGCGAGCACGGCATGGCGGTCATGCTGGCGCGGGGCGATCTTGCGATCGACGCCGATATCGCCTCGGACACCGCGCCTGTCAACGAGCTCGTCGAGGTGCTGCTGGACGCGGCGCCGTCGACGCGCTGGATGCGGGACGCAACCCGTGGTGGTGTCGGCACCGTGTGCAATGAGCTCGTCAAGGATTCGCCGTTTGCGCTGATTCTCGACGAAGCCTGTCTTCCGGTCGAACCGCAGGTGCTTGGCGCCTGCGACATGTTGGGCATCGACCCGCTGTATGTGGCAAACGAGGGCAAGTTTCTCGCGATCGTCGCACCAGAAGAATCCGAAGCGGCGATTGCCGCGATGCGCGCGCATCCGCAGGGGGCCAGGGCCACCGTCGTCGGCGAAATCGTGCCGGAACCGCCCGGAATCGTGGCCCTGCGAACGTCATTCGGCGGCAGCCGCATTGTCGACATGCTGGTCGGCGACCCGCTACCGCGAATCTGCTGAAGAGGAGAACGACGATGTGTTTGGGAATACCGGGTCAGGTCGTCGAGATCGTCGACGCCGAACAACATCTGGCCAAGGTCGACGTCAATGGGGTTCGCCGAACCATCAGCGTGCGGCTGCTCGCCGACGACAATCTGAGAGTGGGTGACTGGGTGCTCGTGCACGTCGGTTTCGCGATGGCCAAGATCGACGAGAGCGAGGCGGCGATGACACTGGATCAGGTGCAGAAAATGGGCGCCGACTACGTCAACGAGATCGAAGCGTTCAACGCCTCGGAAATAGCCTGAGGGGGTTGGCAAATGAAGTTCGTTGACGAATTCCGCGACCCGGCGGCCGCACGCGCACTGGTGAAATCCATCACCGAACTGGCTGGCGGTGACCACTTCAAGTTCATGGAGGTCTGCGGCGGCCATACCCACACCATTTACCGCCACGGCATCGAGCATCTGCTGCCCGAGTCGGTCGAGCTCGTGCACGGGCCGGGATGTCCGGTATGCGTCATCCCGATGGGCCGGGTGGACGACGCGATGTGGCTAGCCGAGCAGCCCGGCGTCATCTTCACGACGTTCGGCGACATGATGCGTGTCCCCGGTTCCAAGGGAAACCTGATCGAGGCCAAGGCCCGGGGCGCCGATGTGCGGTTCGTGTACTCCCCCCTCGATGCGCTCAAGGTCGCCATCGACAATCCGGACCGCCATGTGGTTTTCTTCGCGGTGGGTTTCGAGACCACCGCACCGTCAACCGCGGTGACGCTGGTCCGCGCCCGCAATCTGGGCGTCAAGAACTTCAGCGTGTTCTGCAACCACGTCACGATCGTCCCGCCGATCAAGGCCATCCTGGAATCGCCCGATCTGCGGCTGTCGGGGTTCCTGGGCCCCGGCCACGTGTCGACGGTGGTCGGCCTGCGGCCGTACCGCTTCGTCCCCGAGATATACGGAAAACCTATGGTGGTGGCGGGATTTGAGCCACTCGATATCCTCGCGTCGGTGCACATGCTGCTGCAACAGATCCGCGATGGGCGCTGCGAAGTCGAGAATCAGTACACCCGTGTGGTGCGTCCGGAGGGCAACACCCAAGCGCTCAAGCTGATGGCCGAGACCTTCGAGTTGCGGCCGCATTTCGAATGGCGCGGGCTGGGCTTCATCTCCCAAAGCGCCCTGAAGGTCCACCCGGATTACGCCGAGTTCGACGCGGAGCGCACATTCGAGATGCCCGGTGTTCGGGTCGCCGATCCCAAGGCATGCCAGTGCGGCGAGGTGCTCAAGGGCGTGATCAAGCCGTGGGAGTGCAAGGTGTTCGGCACCGCGTGCACACCTGAGACGCCGATCGGCACATGCATGGTCTCGCCCGAAGGCGCCTGCGCGGCCTACTACAACTTCGGCAGGCTCCACCGCGAAACGGCGCAACTTCTGGGCTCGCGCTAAGAAGGTCGCCAGAGTTGGTCGGTGGTCGTCGCCCCGCCGGGTAGTTCGACGAGTTCGATCGGAGTGGCATCGGGGTCGTACAGGAACATCATCCGCACCCCGCCGATGTCCACGGGCGGCTCGCACCGCACGTCGCCGAAAGCCTGTAGTTGTGCATAGGTCGCGTCGATGTCCTCCACGCGCAACGAAATGTTGGTGTAACCGATGTGGGGACCTGCCGGAATCGCCGGAACGTCACCGAGTGCGAGCAACTCGACCATGGCGCCGGCGATCAATCCGCCGATCATTCGTCCCTTGTCGCCGCCGCGCCCAGTAACCGCCTCGAGTCCAGCTCCTTCAAGCTCCACGTCGAACACGACGTCCATGCCAAGCACGCCCGTATAAAACGCCAGCGAGGCCTCGATGTCGGAGACCCCGATGCAGACATGCGAGAAATTCGCGATCGAGATCGGTCCGCCTTCGGTCATCTGCGTCTCCAGATTCGGTCGTAATCGCGGAACGTCATGATGAAGCCTATTGCTGCGGCGACAGCGGCTAGGACGCAAATGGCGATGGTGAGCCAAAGGATGTGGATCGACGAGGCCAGCCATAGCGAAAGGTATGCGCCCATCAACAGCAGGACACCGTAGAAGGGCGTTCGTTGCGGATGGTCACCGCGGGCCATGCATTGACAATTCCCGACCGCGGCGCCAGGAAAACCTCACCACTGATCGCGCGGGACGTCGAAGTCCGCGCACAACGCGCGCCACACGTCGCGCGGGTCGACGCCGTCCTCAATGGCCTGGGCGGCGGTTCGTCCTCCGAACTGGCTGATTGCGTGGTCGACGAGCATGGACGCGCCACGGACCGCGCCGAACTGACTCTCGACGAGTTCATTGAATTCCGTCAGACGCACGCGACCCAACCTACGCCGACGGCGTCAGCGCTTCATGGCACACCCGTACCGGATCTTCGACCTCAGACACCGAAGCCCCAGCCCGTCGCGCCGCCTCCCGATATCGCGGCGACGACAGCACTTCGGCGACTGCATTCGTCAACGCCACGGCGGTCAACGGCCGCACCAGTTGCGCACTGCCTTGGCGCACAAGGCGATTCGCGATCTCCCACTGATCGCCACCGCCGGGAACCACCACCATCGGCACGCCCGCCAGCAGCGCCTTGGACACCAAGCCGTGCCCGCCGCCGCAGATCACCAGATCGGCGCGCGCCAGCAGTTCGTCCTGTCGGCCGAGGCCGATCACCGCCCACGGCGGCGTCACCACGTTGGACCCGCCCAGCCGAGACACCACCACTCGGGCCCCGTCGGGCAGCGTCTCCCCCGGTATCAGCGCCTCCAGTGCCACCTCCGTCAGGCCGCGGGCGCCGGTCAACGCCGTCGACGGCGCGACGACGACCACCGGGCCTGACCCCCGTGGCACCTCCAACACCGTTTCGGTCGGTTCGAAGTGCAGCGGTCCGACCACCACCGCCTCTTCCGGCCAGTCCGGGCGCGGCACCTCCAATGCAGGCAGGGTGGCGACAAGACGCCGCAACGGTCCGGGATCGACTGCAGGCAAACCGATTCCGACTCTGGCCGCCGACCGCTGGCGCAGGCCCTCGCGCCAGGACCGCGCGGTGAGCGCCCGCATGACCGAATCACGCAGACGCCCCCGAAGCCCGACGCCGGGAGCCAATCCGCTACCCACCGGCGGCAGGCTCTTCGACGGCCGGTAGAGCGGGGATGGGCTGAGCTCGATCCACGGCAGGCCTAGCAGCTCCGCGGCCAGCCCTCCGCATGCGGTAATCACATCGGACACCACGAGATCCGGCGCCAGGTTGCGCAGCCGCGGCACGTTGAGCGCCGCCATCCGCGCAGCCCGCTGGTGAATCTTCGCCCCGGCGTCGGTGTCATCGTCGGCCGCAGTCGGGTCAAGCCCGTCGAGCTCGACAGCCTCCACCCCCGCGCGACGTGCGGTGTCCAGCCGTTCGACGCCCGTCAGCAGCGTCGGGGTGTCCCCCGCGGCGAGGAACCGACGGCACAGCGCAATGGCCGGAAAGGCGTGCCCGGGATCCGGTCCGGCAACCACGGCGACCCGCACGCGCCTACCCTGCCACAGCGCCTGCCGACTACGCTGGCAGCCATGACCGACCAGGCTTCCCGAGTGATCTCGGACGTCGACAACGCCCGGACCGTTGAGACCTTTCTCTATGCCGTGCAGGACGAAGACTTCGACACGGCCGATTCCGCGCTGGCAGACACCATCGTGTGGCAGAACGTCGGGTTCCCCACATTGCAGGGTCGCCATCGGATCGTGAAGCTACTTCGCCGCGGTCAGGGCCGGATCGGGTTCGAGGTGAAGATCCACCGCATTGCCGTGGAGGGCAACTCCGTGTTGACCGAACGCACCGATGCGCTGATCATCGGCCCGCTGCGCCTGCAGTTCTGGGTGTGCGGCGTGTTCGAAGTGCACGCAGGACGAATCACGCTGTGGCGCGATTACTTCGACCTGTTCGACATGACCAAAGCCACCCTGAGGGGGCTGGTCGCGACCGTGTTCCCGTCATTGAAGCCGACGCTGTAATGACCGACGACACCCCCCGCACCAAGCCGAACCTCTGGCAGTACATCGGTTACAGCTACGGCAAACGGCTGCCCGATTCGATGCGCGACTGGGTCAGCAACGACTTGGCCGGCAAGGGCGCCACCATTCGGACGATGGTTCGCGCCGCAATTCCGGCCCTGCTGGTGCTGTCGCCGTTCTGGTTCATCCCGATGTCGCTCTATCTCCACCTGAGCACGACGCTGCCGATCTTCATCCCGTTCGTGCTCTTCTCCCACGCGTTGAACAAGGTGTGGCGTCGGCACCGGCTTCGTCAGCACGGCCTGGACCCCAATCTTGTCGACGAGCTGTCCCGCCAGAAGAACGCCCATATTCACCAGGCGTACATCGACAAGTACGGTCCTCGGTCAGGACCCTCCAGCTCGCACGACGTCTAAGCCCCGCGCAAGCGGCCGAGTTCGTCGAACGCCTGCGCCCAGCCCAACAATCGGTCGGTGGCGTTCACCAACTCGTCGCGGTAACGCTGCTGTGACATCGGCGAGCTCGATATCGGTCCGGTGTTGGCCGCTGACACCAATTGTGCTGCGGCGGTGACCATCTCGTTGTACTGACGGGCACCGTGGTCGAGCTGCGTGGTGAACGCGGTGATCGTGGGCGCCAGGTGAGATCGCGACTGCGGCGCCGAACTGATCGCCCGCTCCATCGACACCACCTCGTTGGCGGTCGCCGCCATGGTGGCGGCGGTGTGGTTGGCCGCCGCGGACAGCTCACGCAGCTCGTCGGCGGGCAGCATCCGGCCGCGCTCCATCACGCCGAGCAGGGAGAACAACCCTCGCTCGGAGGCGGCAAGGGCGGCCATCGGTTGTCGCGCCGCCGATCCCCACGGTGGCAGCCGTCGGGTAGCCCTGGGCCGCTGCGGCGGCAACGGTGAACCCTTCAGCCACCGGTAGCGGAGGAACGACAACGTCGCCAGGAACGCCGCCCCTACCGCGATCGGCGCGGGGATGAACATCGCCCACACTGGCGTGCTCCACGACGCCAACAGGCCCGTGACACCCACCCAGAACACGCACGAGACGGTGAAGAACAGCCCAAGGCGCAGCGCCCGCCGCCGTTTGCGCATCAACTTGGCGCGCGGATCCGCTGCCGCATTGAGCTTTTCGGCCAGCACATCCGACCATTCCGCGGCCGTATCTACTCCGCGCTGCACCAACGTGCGCCAGGCTTCTGGTCGACCAGCGCGTGAATTCACAGCCATGCCTTACGAATGCTATTGCGACAGCGGGTTTTCCGGTGCCGGCTGCTGGTCGGTGACCGGCGTGGCCGGGGCGATCGCGGTCGTGCCACCCGCAGGCAGCTGATCGCCGCGCATCGAGGCGCGGATCTGCTCCAGTCGGGAATGCCCGGCCATCTGCACACTGGCCTGCTGCACCTCCATCATCCGGCCCTGCACCGAATTCTGCGCCAACTCCGCCGAACCCATGGCGTTGGCGTAGCGGCGCTCGATCTTTTCGCGGACCTCGTCGAGACTCGGGGTGGTGCCCGGCGCGGCGATCTCACTCATCGACCGCAGTGACGCACTCACCTGCTCCTGCATCTTGGCCTGCTCGAGCTGCGACAGCAGCTTGGTGCGTTCCGCGATCTTCTGTTGCAACACCATCGCGTTCTGCTCGACGGCCTTCTTGGCCTGACCGGCGGCCTGCAGCGCCTGATCGTGCAGTCCCTTGAGGTCCTCGACGCTCTGCTCGGCGGTCACCAGTTGCGCGGCGAACGCCTCGGCGGCGTTGTTGTACTCGGTGGCCTTGGCGGCATCGCCGGACCCGGCGGCCTGGTCGGCAAGGGTGAGCGCCTGGCGCACATTGACCTGAAGCTTCTCGATGTCGGCCAGCTGGCGGTTCAGCCGCATCTCCAGCTGGCGCTGGTTGCCGATCACCTGGGCAGCCTGCTGCGTCAAGGCCTGGTGCTGGCGCTGCGCGTCCTCGATGGCCTGCTGGATCTGCACCTTCGGATCGGCGTATTCGTCGACCTTCGAGCTGAACAGCGCCATGAGGTACTTCCACGCCTTGACGAACGGATTGGCCATGGGTTCATTCCGCCTTCGTGTCGTTGAGTTGCTCTAGTGCCAACTTAGTGGTTTCCCGCAGATCACCACAGCCCTGCGGGTGATTTCCAAGATCGGGCGACGGGGGGTTCAGGCCACCGCCATCGAGACGACCTGCGGGATGACAACCTTCGTGGTCGCGTCGATATTGGCGGCGCTCGCAGGGGTGATTGCGGCCAGTTCCTCGCGGGCCATCTCCTCGCCGGCGTCCGAGAGCACGCGCGACAGCGGAACGTCCAGGGCACCGCAGATGGCACTGAGCAGTTCGCTCGACGCCTCCTTGCGGCCGCGTTCCACCTCGGACAGGTAGCCGAGGCTGACCCGGGCGGTATCCGATACCTCACGCAGGGTGCGGCCCTGATCGGTGCGGGCACGACGCAGCACGTCGCCGATCACCTCGCGCAGCAATGCCGTCATCGTGCTCTCCTCCCTCGGTGGTTATTAGGGCAACGCTGCGCGGCGGCGGGTTGGTTCCCGGATGGCGCAGATCAATGTGCGCTGCTCTTCGCGCAAGCGCTCATCGCTGTCCCTCGACGAGCGCGCGCAGCCGCGCGACGGCCTCACGCACAGCGGCGATGCGGATATCCCAGCGGGAACCGGACAACGCCAATTCGACGACCTCGGTATCGACAGGCCCGGCAAGGCCGAGGTACACGGTCCCCACCGGATGGCCGCCGTGCGGTTCGGGGCCGGCCACCCCGGTGAGGCCTATGCCCCAGGTCGCGGCGCAGCGCTGCCTGGCGCCGACGGCCATCGCCCGCGCGATGGGGGCGGCGACAGGGCCCACCGCATCGAGCAGCTGCGGTGCCACTCCGGCCAGCGAGATCTTGGTGTCCTCGATGTAGGTGACCAGGCCGCCCCGCAGCACCACACTCGCGCCGGCCACCCCGGCCAGGGTGGCGGCCAGCAGGCCCGCGGTCAGCGACTCGGCGGTCGCGACGCTCTGCCTGCGCACGGTCAGGTCGGCGACCAGCGCGCGAGCGTCCTCAGTGACCAGCGGGTCGTCCACGCGAATCCCTGATGGCAGAGACGACATAGTCCACGCCGGTGAGCACCGTCAGCACCACGGCGGCCCACATCACCACCCAGGCGGCGGCCAGCCAGGCCCCCGAGAGCGGCAGCACGAAAAGGCCGATCGCGACGGCCTGAACGAGCGTCTTGAGCTTGCCGCCGCGGCTGGCCGGGATGACTCCGTGACGCAACACCACGAATCGCAAGACGGTGACGCCGATCTCGCGCGCCATGATCACCACAGTCACCCACCANGGCANATCNCCCANNATCGACAACCCGATCAGCGCCGCACCGATGAGCGCCTTGTCCGCGATCGGNTCGGCCANCGTGCCGAANTCNGTCACCATNCCGTAGCTGCGGGCCAGCGCNCCGTCGAACCGNTCGGTGATCACAGCNACCGCNAAGACGATGAATGCGGCTATCCGCCAAAAAGTTTCATGGCCGTCGCCGACGAACAGCACGACCAGGAACACAGGCACCAACACCAGCCGCACGCCGGTGAGTAGGTTTGCGATATTCGCCACACGGGCGCGCGGAACCACCGGATCGATATNGGGTTGGCCCGACACCGCAACAGAATATAGGTTGCCCGAGCCGATACCCTCGCACGTGTGAACGCTGTGCCCGATGACTNCTCGCCCGAGGGCTCGTCGGTGCCCGAGCGGCTAGTCGTCCGGCGTGCCCGCACGTCTGACATCCCAGCCATGAAGGCGCTCGTCGACATCTACTCCGGCAAGATCTTGCTGGAGAAAAACCTCGTGACGCTCTACGAGGCGGTCCAGGAGTTCTGGATCGCCGAACTCGACGGTGAACTGATCGGCTGCGGAGCGTTGCACGTGTTGTGGTCGGACCTCGGCGAAGTGCGCACGGTCGCAGTGCACCCGAAGGTCAGGGGGCGAGGCGTCGGACATGCGATCGTCGATCGGTTGCTCGACGTGGCCAGGGAACTCCATCTGGAGCGGATCTTCGTGCTGACCTTCGAAGTCGAGTTCTTCTCCCGGCACGGCTTCCAGGAGATCGACGGCACGCCGGTCACTGCGGAGGTCTACGAGGAGATGTGCCGGTCCTATGACACCGGTGTCGCGGAGTTCCTCGACCTGTCCTACGTGAAGCCGAACATTCTCGGCAATACCCGAATGTTGTTGACGCTCTAGCGATTTGTGTGCGTTTAGGAGCGGTGAGCGCAACAAGACGCACACAAATCGCTACTCGGCTAGTCGGCCTCGTCGCCGTCGCCGCCTGCCGCGTCCGAGCCGCCGCGGATCAGCGCCAGCGTCCCCGCAAGCTCGTCGGGCTTGACCAACACCTCGCGCGCCTTGGAACCCTCGCTGGGCCCGACAATGCCGCGGGTTTCCATCAGATCCATCAACCGGCCGGCCTTGGCGAAGCCCACCCGCAGCTTGCGCTGCAGCATCGAGGTCGAGCCGAACTGGCTGGACACCACCAGCTCGACGGCCTGCAGGAAGACGTCCATGTCATCGCCGATGTCGGGGTCGACGTCGGTGCGCTCGCTGTTGGTCTTGGCCTTGGTGACGCCCTCGGTGTACTCGGGCTCCGCCTGGTCCTTGCACGCCTGCACGACGGCGTGGATCTCTTCGTCGGATACGTAGGCGCCCTGCAGCCGAATCGCCTTGTTGGCCCCCATTGGGATGAACAGCCCGTCGCCCATGCCGATCAGCTTCTCGGCGCCCTGCTGATCGAGGATGACGCGGCTGTCGGTCAGCGACGACGTCGCGAACGCCAACCGGGACGGCACATTGGTCTTGATCAGGCCGGTGACCACATCCACGGACGGCCGCTGGGTGGCCAGCACCAGGTGGATGCCCGCAGCACGGGCCTTCTGGGTGATCCGCACCACCGCGTCCTCGACGTCGCGCGGCGCGGTCATCATCAGGTCCGCAAGCTCGTCGACGATTGCGACGACATACGGGTATGGCCGGTACTCGCGCTGGCTGCCAAGCGGCGC
>C688J18823_10000495_pt1 | contig 22804 bp, 24 predicted proteins | sample HopSoiMetagenom1_FD_18823 | JGI IMG/M metagenome (IMG submission 18823) | reverse complement strand
GAGCGGCCCGTATTTGTAGCCGTACAACGAGCGCTCCCGCGCCGCCGCGGCATTTCCGGCGGGAGCGGGAGGAACCAATGCGGCCCTGGCGGAGGGATCCAGGGACGACCACCAGCGCCCGGCCAGCCCGTGCGCGAATCGGGGGTGGAGCGTCACCAGGCCTGCCTGCGCGCGCTGGGGGGCGCGCGTGAACCACGCCTCGAGATCGAGCAGCTGACCCTGCGCGTACGGATCCTCGCCGCGCAGCAAAAGGCGCGCAGCGCGCAGCGTGTTCTGGCCCTGATCGAGCCGGATCTCCCCGGTCGACGCGGCCAGGGACACGCTTTGCAGCCCGCTGCGCGCGTCGAGCCCCAGGGCGACGAGTGCGGCGGCCCAGAGCACGGCAGCAGCGGCCCTCGAGCGGAGGAACGCCGAAGCGGAAGGACGCGCGACCAGCACCAGCACCGCCGCGGCCGCCAGCAGCGCGCACCGCTGCCGGCCCCATTCCCAGTCGTGGACCTCGAGGAACCGCCCGATCAGGACTGGACCGAGGAGCAGCACGGCCAGCCATGCGAAGCCGGCTGCGGCGGAGGATCTCGCGCGCTGCCGCGTCAAACCGGCGTCACGCTCCGGCGCTTGGGCGTGACGGGCCGGTCCCGCTGCGCGGCCGCCTCGAAGCGCCGCGCGATCTCGGCCCGCAGCCGATCGCCCGGCACGATGGAGTCGACCACCTGCTCGGCGGCGAGCTTGTAGATGTCGATGTCCGCGCGGTACTCGTCGCGCAGCTGCTGCACGTAGGCGGCGCGCTCCGCCTCCGGCTTCTCCTGGATCTTGTTGAAGTAGACCGCGTTGACCGCGGCCTCCGGACCCATCACGGCGATCATCGCCTGCGGCAGGGCCAGTGTGGAGTCGGGCTCGAAGGCCGGACCGCCGAAGGCGTAGAGGCCCGCGCCGTACGCCTTGCGCACGATCACGCAGAGCTTGGGTACGGTGGCCTCGCTCACCGCCATGATCATCTTGGCGCCGTGGCGGATGATGCCCTCGCGCTCCACCTTGGTGCCGATCATGAAGCCGGGCACGTCGGGGAGATAGAGGATGGGAATGCCGAAGGCGTCGCAGAGCCAGATGAAGCGGGCCGCCTTGTCGGCGCTGTCGACGAAGAGCACCCCGCCCTTGTGCTTGGGCTGGCTCGCGACGATGCCGATGGGCCTGCCGTCGATGCGCGCGAAGGCGGTGATCACCTCCTGTGCGAAGAGCTTCTTCAGCTCGAAGAGGGAGCCTTCGTCGATCAGCTCGCGGATGAGCGCGAACATGTCGAAGAACTTGTTCTGGTCGGGCGGGATGATCTCCTCGAGGCGCTTGCCGCTCGCGGCCGGGGCCTTCGCCGGCTGGACCGGCAGCGGCGAGGCGAAGTTTTCCGGGAAGTAGGAGAGGTAGCGCTTCGCCGCCTCGATGGCCTCCTGCTCGGTCTTCACCAGCACGTCGCCGCAGCCGGAGACGGAGCAATGCATGCGCGCGCCGCCCAGCTCTTCCAGCGTGACCTTCTCGCCGATGACCATCTCGGCCATGCGCGGCGAGCCCAGGTACATGGAGGCGTTGCCGTCCACCATCACCACGATGTCGCAGAAGGCCGGGATGTACGCGCCGCCCGCCGCGCTCGGGCCGAAGAGCAGGCAGACTTGCGGGACGAGGCCGCTCATCTGGCACTGCAGATAGAAGATGCGGCCCGCGCCCCGGCGGCCGGGGAACATCTCGATCTGATCGGTGATGCGCGCCCCCGCCGAGTCCACCAGGTAGAGCATGGGGCAGCGCAGCTTGAGCGCCTGCTCCTGGATGCGGACGATCTTCTCCACCGTGCGGCGGCCCCAGGAGCCGGCCTTCACCGTGGAGTCGTTGGCCATGACGGCGACGACGCGCCCGCCCATCTTGCCCAGGCCAGTGATCACGCCGTCCGCGGGCAGGTCGACATCTTTCGCGTTGGCAAAGGCCCCGTCCTCGACGAAGCTGTCCGCGTCGAGCAGCATGCGGACCCGGTCGCGCGCGAACAGCTTTCCCGTCTCGGCGTTTTTCTGGTGGTACTTCGGCGCCCCGCCCTTTTCGATGCGCGCCTGCTCGGCCTTGGCCTTGTCGTCGAATCCCATCGCGGGCGCGCTTCTAGCGCATCCACCCGTCGGAGGCTACACTTGTCCTCATGCTCCGCCCTCCGGTCGCGGACATGACCTTCGAAGCACGCGCCGGCGTCTCATTTCGAGGCTCCCGTTTCCGGCCCGCCTGTCCACAACGCTCCGGCTGTGGAAAAAAAATAATTTTTTTTTCGCATCACCGGATCGGGGCTGTGTGGCGCGGGTGGTGAGCCCAGTCGGCGGCGGCCGACGCGGGCTGCTGCCCGTCTATTTGCCGAAACAAGGCGCCGGAACCGGGATCGCCTGGCCGTCGTGGCGTGGGTCGGAGGCGCCGAACTTCACCCCCGACTTGCGATCGTAAAGCACGGCCTGCCCGTATCCGAAGCCTGAGGTGCGCAGCGGGCGCACGTCGAGTTGGTGGCCCAGCGCGGTCAGCTCTTCCCGGGTCTTCTGAGGCACCGACGCTTCCACCGCGACGTCGCAGCCCTCGAAGTTGGGCTTGGTGAAGCGGCCCGCCTCCAGCGCCTGCTGGATGTTCATCCCGAAGTCGGCGATGTCCGCCACGAACTGCGCGTGCGCCTGCGCCTGGTTCCACCCGCCCATGATGCCGAAGCCGAGGCGCGCGTCGGCCTTCCTCAAGAAGGCGGGGATGATGGTGTGCAGCGGACGCTTGTGGCCGGCGATGGTGTTGGGCTGGCCGGGCTGCAGCGTGAAGAGCGCGCCGCGGTTCTGCAGCATGAAGCCGGCTCCCTTGGGTGTGAGCCCCGAACCGAAGCCCTCGTAGTTGCTCTGGATGAGCGAGACGATGTTCCCTTCGCCGTCGACCACCGTGAGGTAGATGGTGTCGCTNCCCCGCGANGTGGTCACGCCGGGAAGCTGNGAAGGCTCNACCCTGTGCGCGGCCTTCTTCGGGTCGATCAGGNGGGCGCGCCGGGCGCCGTTCTCCTTCGAGAGCAGNTGCTGTACGGGGATGCGCGCGTGCTTCGGGTCGCCCACGTATTGCAGCAGGTCGGCGTAGGCGAGCTTCTTCGCCTCGATCATGACGTGCAGNGCGCGGGCGGAATGGAAGCCCCATTCGCCCAGCGGAAACTGTTCCATGATGTTGAGCATCTGCAGTGCCGCGATGCCCTGCCCGTTGGGAGGCAGCTCGCTTACCGTCCAGCCGCGGTAGGTGGTTTCCAGCGGCTCCACCCACTCCGCGCGGTACTGCGCGAGATCGTCGAGCGTCATCACGCCGCCGCGGGCGCGCATCACTTCGACGATGGCCTGCGCAGTGGCGCCCTTGTAGAAGCCGTCGCGCCCCTGCTCGGCGATGCGCTGCAAGGAGGCGGCCAGCGGCGGGTTCCGGAAGACGTCGCCCGCGTGGGGCGACCGGCCGTCAACCAGGAAGGTGGCCCGGGACTCCGGGTCTTCCGACAGCAGCTGCACCGAGGACGCCCAGAGGCCGGCCGTGACCTCCATCACCGGAAAGCCATGCTGCGCGTACCAGATGGCCGGCGCGAGGTCCGTGGCCAGCGGAAGCGTGGCGAAGCGCTCGTGGAGGGCCGCCCACCCAGCCACCGCGCCGGGCACCGTCACCGTGTAAACGCCGCGATGCGGCAGCTGGCCCTCCACGCCCTTGGATTTCAGGAAATCCAGCGACATGCCCGCGGGCGACCAGCCGCTCGCGTTGAGCCCGTACAGCTTGTCCTCCGCAGCCACGTAGACGAGCGCGAAGAGATCGCCCCCGATTCCGTTGGAAGTGGGCTCCAGCAGGCCCTGGGTGGAATTGGCGGCGATTGCCGCATCGACGGCGTTTCCGCCCCTCTCGAGGATCTGCACCGCCGCCTGTGCGGCGAGGGGCTGGCTGGACGCCGCGACGCCGTGTTGCGAGGCGGCGACGGAACGCCCGGGGACGGGCAAGGTGGCGGCCACGGCGGCGGCGAGGCTCATCGTCGGGGTCTTCTACCACCCGGACCTGCGCTACTGTAGGGTCCGATGCCCAGGGGGAAGCCTCGCGAACAGGGTGACACGGCCGTCGTCACCGAGAAGAAGAGCAAGACCCAGAAGCCAAGGCTCTGGAAGGTCATCCTTCACAACGACGACTTCACCACCATGGAGTTCGTCATCCACGTGCTGGAGACCGTCTTCAACAAGGAGCCGGGGGAAGCCCACTCCCTGATGTTGCTGGTACATACGCGTGGCATGTGCGTCGCGGGCGTTTACACTTACGAGATCGCCGAGACCAAGGTGGCCACGGTGGAGCACATGGCGAGGGCGGCGGAGTTTCCTTTTCTCTGTACGATGGAACCGGAATGAGCTTGTCGATCACCAAGGAACTGGAGTCCTCGCTGCGGCTGGCGTTCGCGGAGGCGAAGGCACGGCGGCACGAGCACGTCACTCTGGAGCACCTCCTCTACGCGCTGCTGCGCGATCCCATCGCCACCCGCATCCTCCGCTCTTGCGGGGCGCGGTTGCCGGAGTTGAAGCGCGACCTGGAGCAGCACCTGCTCGAGTCCCAGCCCCAGCTCCCCGAAGGCAGCGAGCGCGATCCCGAGCAGACCCGCGCCTTCCAGCGCGTGCTGGAGCGGGCCGCGATGCAGGTGCAGTCCAGCGGCAAGGAGACCATCGACGCGGGGTCGGTGCTGGTGGCCCTCTTCCGCGAGCGCGACTCGCACGCCCTCTATCTGCTGGAGAAGCAGGGCGTCACGCGGCTGGACCTCTTGCGCTTCATCTCCCACGGCGCCCTCAAGGTGCGCGACGAGAGCGGGCTGCGGCCGCACACCGGGGACGACGAGTTGCACGCCGACCCGCAGGGACCGGGTGCCGAGGAAGAGGACGGCGGGCTGGCGGACGATCCGCTCGCCGCCTACTGCGTGGACCTGATCGCGCGGGCCGCCGAAGGGCGCATCGACCCGCTGGTGGGACGCAAGGCGGAGCTGGAGCGCACCATCCAGGTGCTCTGCCGGCGCCGCAAGAACAACCCCATCTACGTGGGCGAGGCGGGCGTGGGCAAGACAGCGCTGGCCGAAGGGCTGGCGGTCGCCATCCAGGAAGGCAAGGTGCCCGACGTCCTCAAGGACGCCCCGCTCTACGCCCTGGACCTGGGCGCATTGCTCGCCGGAACCAAGTTCCGCGGCCAGTTCGAGGAGCGCCTCAAGGCGGTGGTGAAGTCGCTGGGCGAGAAGCCGGGGGCCATCCTCTTCATCGATGAGATCCACATGCTGGTGGGGGCAGGCGCCACCTCCGGCGGGTCGATGGACGCCTCCAACTTGCTCAAGCCCGCCTTGGCCAACGGCGAGCTGCGCTGCATCGGCAGCACCACCTTCAGCGACTTCAAGGCCAGCTTCGACCGCGACAAGGCGCTGGCGCGCCGCTTCCAGAAGATCGAGGTGCTGGAACCCTCGCGCGACGAAGCGGTGGAGATCCTCAAAGGGCTGAAGACCCGATACGAGGAACACCACGGCGTGCAGTTCAGCGAGCCGGCGCTGGAGGCGGCAGTCGATCTCTCTGCCAAGCACCTGGTGGACCGTCACCTGCCCGACAAGGCCATCGACGTCATCGACGAGGCCGGCGCGCTGCAGCGCATGAAGCCGGCCAACGAGCGCGTGCCGGTGATCGGCGTTCCCGAGATCGAGCAGGTGGTGGCGAAGATCGCCCGCATCCCGCCGCGCAGTGTGTCCAGCGACGACAAGAGCGCGCTCAAGTCCCTCGCGCCCGAGCTGAAGAAGGTGGTCTACGGCCAGGACGCGGCCATCGAGGCGCTGGCCAGCGCCATCCTCCTCTCGCGCTCCGGCCTGGGCTCGCCCACCAAGCCCATCGGAAGCTTCCTCTTCTCGGGTCCCACCGGCGTGGGCAAGACCGAGCTGGCCAAGCAGCTGGCGCGGATCATGGGCGTGCCGCTGATCCGCTTCGACATGTCCGAGTACATGGAGAAGCACACCGTGAGCCGCCTGATCGGCGCGCCCCGGGCTACGTGGGCTTCGACCAGGGCGGCCTGCTCACCGACGCCATCCGCAAGCAGCCGCACGCGGTGCTGCTGCTCGACGAGGTCGAGAAGGCGCACCCGGACGTGTTCGACATCCTGCTTCAAGTGATGGACCACGCCACCCTGACCGACAACAACGGCAGGCAGAGCGACTTCCGGCACGTGGTGCTGATCTTCACCACCAACGCCGGCGCCCGCGACATGACCGCGGCTCGAGTGGGCTTCGGCGCGGCGGCGCGCAACTTCATGGTCGCGGGGAGCAAGCTGGGCGAGAAGATCGCCTCGTTCGATCTCGACTCGGGCCCGGGCGGCGACGCGAAGAAAGCCATCGAGCGCACCTTCAGCCCCGAATTCCGCAACCGCCTGGACGGCTGGATCGCCTTCTCCAGCCTGCCGATGGAGGTGGTGGAGCGCATCGTCGACAAGCAGCTCGACGAGCTGCGCGCCCAGCTCAAGGAGAAGAACGTCGAGCTGGAGCTGACGCCCGAGGCGCGGCGGTGGCTGGCCGACCGCGGCTTCTCGCCGCAGTTCGGCGCTCGGCCCATGGCCCGGCTCCTCCAGACCGCGCTGAAGAAGCCGCTGGCGGAGCGCATCCTCTTCGGCGATCTGGAAAAGGGCGGCAAGATAGTGCTGGACGTGGCCGACGACCGGCTGGAGCTGCGCAAGGACTAGGGATCAGCGGCCCTTCCACTTCGGGGCGCGCTTCTCCGCGAAGGCCTTGAGGCCCTCGAGGCGGTCCTCGCTGAGCAGGGGCTTCTCGTAGTGGGCCCGCTCCCGCTCGAGTGCGACATCCATCGCCAGGTCCCAGGCCTCGTCGATCGATGCCTTGGCCGCCGCGATGGCCACCGGCGCGTTGGCGGCGATCTCCCCCGCCAGCGCCAGCGCCGCCGAGACCGAGTCGCCCGCCGCCGAGATGCGGTTGGCGATGCCGAGCTGCAGCGCCTCCGGCGCATCGACCCGGCGCGCGGTGAGGATCAGATCCTTGGCGCGGCCCAGGCCGACGAGGCGGGCCAGCCGCACCGTGCCGCCGCCGCCCGGGATGACGCCGATCTTCGTCTCCGTGAGACCGATCTGCGCGGCCGGATCCATCACGCGCAGGTCGCAGGCCAGCGCCAGCTCGAAGCCGCCGCCCAGCGCCAGGCCGTTGACCGCCGCGATCCACGGCTTGGGGCAGCGCTCGATCTCGCGCAAGCCCGCGTGCAGCTCCACCAGCCAGCGGCGCACGTCGTCCTCGGTCCAGCCCTGCCGCTCTTTCAGATTGGCCCCGGCGCAGAAGGCGCGGTGGCCGGAGCCGGTGATCACCACGCCGCGCAGCGAAGGCGCAACCGCCGCCTGCCGCGCGTGCTGGGCCAGCTCGGCCACCAGCGCGCGCGAGAGCACGTTCATCTGCTGCTCTTTGTCGATGGTGAGCACGCGGATTACGCCGCGGTCTTCGCTCTTGATCTCGGGCATGGTCAGGTGGCGCCCGCCGGGCGGGCCTCTCCGGGATGGCGCCGGCCGAGGGCGGCCTGCAGTCGGCGGCCCGGCAGCTTGCGGTCCACCAGCTCCTGCGCCAGGGCACCGGCCTCGATGAGCTTGTCGAGGTCCACCCCGGTGGCGATGCCCATGTCGGCGAGCATCGAGGCCAGATCCTCGGTGGCGAGGTTGCCGGCGGCGCCCGGCGCGTAAGGGCAGCCGCCCATGCCGCCGATGCTGGTGTCGAAGATGGTCACGCCCAGCTCCATGCCCGCGAGGCAGTTGGCCAGCGCCGTCCCGTGGGTGTCGTGCATGTGCAGGGCCAGCATCGAAACCGGAACCTCGCGCAGGAAGAGCTCGACGATCTCCCGCGTCTGCCGCGGGTTGCCCACCCCGATGGTGTCGCCGAGCGAGAGCTCGTCGCAGCCGATGTCGCGGAGCTGGCGCCCGATGCCGGCAGCCCGGACCGGATCCACCTTCCCCTCGTAGGGACATCCCCAGACGGTGCTCAGGTAGGCGCGCACGAACAGGCCCCGCTGCTTCGCGGCAGGGACGATCTCCCCGAAATGCTCCAGCGACTGCGCGACGCTCTTGTTGGTGTTCTTCAGGTTGTGCGACTCGGTGGCCGACATGAACACCGCCACCTCCCGCAGGCCGGCGGAGATGGCACGGTCCAGGCCGGTGCGGTTGGGGACCAGCGCCGCGTAGCGCACGCCGGGCGACCGAGGCACGCGCCGCGCCAGCTCGTCGGTGTCGGCGAGCTGCGGAATCCAGTCGGGCCGCACGAAGGACCCCAACTCGATGCGGGAGAGCCCCGCGGCGGCCAGCGCGGTGACCAGCCGGAGCTTGCTTTCCAGAGGCAGCGCGGCGGCCTCGTTCTGCAGCCCGTCGCGGGGGCCGACCTCGTAGAGCGTGACGCGTTTGGGGAGCATGCGCTATCCGCGCGCCCGCACGTTCTCGCGCACCCACTGGGCGATCGATCGGGTGGTCGCGCCCGGGGTGAAGATCTCCTTCACGCCCAGCTTCTTCAGCTCGGGGATGTCCGGGTCGGGGATGATGCCTCCGCCGAATACCACCACGTCCTGCGACCCCTGCTGCTTGAGTAGATCCAGCACCGCGGGAAAGAGGGTCATGTGCGCGCCGGACATGATGGACAGGCCGATGCCGTCCACGTCCTCCTGCACGGCGGCGGCGACGATCATCTCCGGGGTCTGGTGCAAGCCGGTGTAGATGACCTCGAAGCCCTCGTCCCGCAGCGCGCGGGCGATGATCTTGGCCCCTCGATCGTGGCCGTCGAGGCCGGGCTTTGCCACCAGGATGCGGATCTTGCGGCTGCTGTCTGCCATCAGGAAGCTTTCTCCAACAGGGCGATGAGCTGCGGGGTCTCGTTCGTCAGCGGCGTGTCCGGCTCCAGGCGCCGCAGCGAGAGCCCCGCGGTCCGGGCCAGCTCGGCCAATTGGGGCGGCGCATAGTACCTGATGGAAACTGTGGCCGAAAGCCTCTCGCCGCCCGGCGGCGCGAGGCTGCGCGTCACGCGGTCGACATTGGCAGCCGGGTCCCAGCTGCTCTCCTCGACCACCCGGCCCAGGCCAGGGACGTCCTCCGCAAAAGACGCGTCCGGGTGCTCGGCCATGCGCAGCGGGTTGTCGGTGGTGAGCACCAGGCTGCCGCCGGGCCGCAGCACGCGGCAGGCCTCGCGCATCGCGGCGACGGCGTCGGCGTGCGTGCCCAGGAACATGGAGCTGTAGAAGCAGAAGGCGGCCGAGAGCGAGGCCGCGTGCAGCGGCAAGGAGCGGAGGTCCGCCTGCAGCAGGCGCGCCGAGGGCGCCTGGCGCCGTGCCTCCGCGAGCAAAAGAGCGCTGCGGTCGATGCCCAGCGGGTGCGGATGGCCGGCCTGCGCCAGCGCGCGCAGGTGGCGGCCATAGCCACACCCCAGATCGGCGAGCGGCTTGCCGGGCGCAACCTGGGCCAGCCGCAGTGCCGTGCGCACGTCCTCCCCTGCCAGCCGCGGCGAGGCAAACCGCCGGGTCAGCTCGAGGAAGAGGCGGTCGGCTACCGCGTGGGCTCCGGGATCCATTCCTCTGCCCAGCGCTCCAGCCCGCCGATCACCTTGGCCAGCGCGCGGCCCTTCGCGGTGAGCTGGTACTCGACGCGCACCGGCTGGTCGTCGATGACGTTGCGCAGGACGACGCCGGCGCCCTCCAGCTCCTTGAGGCGTCCGGAGAGCATGGTCTCGTTGACCACCTCCAGCTCGGCGCGGAGATCGCTGTAGCGGTGGGGGCGGCGGGAGAGCACCTGGATGATGAGGGCGGTCCAGCGCTTGCCGATCAGGTCGGCGGCGCTCTGGAAGCGGGGGCACAGCCGGAGGGAGAACGGGACCGCCATGGGGGCAGTATAGCGCCCCGAATCCCGGGGCGCATGAAAGCATCAGTTACTACGGAAACTGTAGTTACTCTACTTTCTGGAGCTACTCACATGGCAAGCAGCACCTGGAACATCGACCCCTCCCACTCCGCCATCCACTTCTCCGTCCGCCACATGGTGGTCTCGAAGACCCGCGGCCGGTTCACCAAGTGGAGCGGCCAGCTCAAGTTCGACCCGGCCAACCCGGCCGCTTCGTCGGTGGAGGTCACCATCGATCCCGCCAGCATCGACACCGCCGACGCCCAGCGCGACGGGCACCTGCGCTCGCCCGACTTCTTCGACGTGGAGAAGTTTCCCAACGCGTCGTTCAAGAGCACCGGCGTGCAGGACCTGGGCGGCGATCGGCTCCGCATCACCGGCGATCTGACGCTGCACGGCGTGACCCGCAGCGTGGTGCTGGAGGCCAGCTACGAGGGCACCGGCAAGGACCCCTGGGGCGGGGAGCGCGCCGGCTTCAGCGGCACCGTGAGCGTGGACCGCAAGGACTTCGGCCTCACCTGGAACAAGGCGCTGGAGACCGGCGGCCTGCTCGTCGGAGAGAAAGTGGAGCTGACGCTGGAGGTCGAGGCGGTCAAGCAGGCAGCCCAGCAGGCGGCATAGTCGCCGCGCAGGCGCGTCTCCCTGGGCGTTGACGATATTAAGCCCCTGCGCTAAATGTCGTCCCCACCCAAGGAGGCGTGCGTGGCCAGGTCCGCTCCGGTGCTGACGCTCGTGACGTACCAACCGAAGAAGGGAAAGGAGGCCGAGCTCCTCGCCCTGGTGCAGAAGCATTGGCCCGCGCTGCAGAAAGTGGGCCTGGTCACGGCGGAGCCGGCGAAGATCTGGAAGGCCACCGACAAGCGCAAAGGGACGGTCTCGTTCGTCGAGATTTTCTCCTGGCGCGACGGCGAGGCCTCCGGCATCGCCCACCAGACGCCTGAGGTGATGGCGGTCTGGGAGCCGATGGGCGCGGTGATGGAGGACATGAGCATCGAGCAGCTCGAGGCCGTCTGAAGCGCGGCGCCGACCCTCGCGGCCGGCTCGAGGCCCTGGAGGCCGTCTTCTCGGCGCTGGCGCACCCTGCCCGCCGACAGATGCTGCTCACCGTGCACTTTCGCGGCGGCTCGATGACGGCAGGCGAGATCGCGGGGCGGTTCAAACACGCGTGGCCCACCACCACGCGGCACCTGCAAGTGCTGGTTGACGCCGGCTTGCTACAGGCGCACCGCGAGGGGCGGCAGCGGGTCTACCAGCTGAACCGCGACAAACTCGAGGTGATTCTCGATTGGATCGGGTGGTTCAAGAAGCCGGCCGTGTCGCGCTGACTTCCTGCTCCCGTGCTCGTGCTGGACGTCGTGCACGCGCACAGGCACGGCTCTTAGAAAGTCCCCTTCTCCCTGTACGCGCCCCACACTTTCCGGAACACGTCGCACACCTCGCCCAGCGTGCAATAGGCCTTCACCGCCTCCAGCACCGGATACATGAGGTTCTTGTCCCCTCGGCAGGCGTCCTCCACGGCCCGCAGCTTGTCCTGCACGTCCCGCTGCGAGCGGCTCCGCTTCACGGCATTGAGGCGCTCCACCTGCCCGTGAACCAGTTCCTCGTCGATCTTCAGCGTGGGGATGGGCTCGTCCCGATCCTTCCGGAAGGCGTTGACCCCGACGATCTTGCGATCGCCTGCGTCCACCTCGCGCTGCCACTGGTAGGCGCTCTCCGCGATCTCGCGCTGCGGATAGCCCTCCTCGATGGCGCGGATGATGCCGCCGAGACGATCGATCTTGCCCAGGATCTCCAGGCACCTCTTCTCCGTCTCGTCGGTGAGGTACTCCACCAGATAGGAGCCGGCCAGCGGATCCACCGCGCGGTCGACGCCGCTCTCGTGAGCGATGATCTGCTGCGTGCGCAGCGCGATGGTCACCGCCTCCTCGGTGGGCAGCGCGTAGGTCTCGTCCAGCGAGTTGGTGTGCAACGACTGCGTGCCGCCCAGCACCGCGGCCAAGGCTTGGAGAGCGGTGCGCACCACGTTGTTGTAGGGCTGCTGCGCGGTGAGCGACACGCCGGCGGTCTGCGCGTGCGTGCGCAGCGTCATGCTGAGCGGCTTCTTCGCGCCGAACTTCTCCTTCATCACCCGCGCGTAGATGCGCCGCGCCGCGCGGAACTTGGCGATCTCCTCGAAGAAGTCGTTGTGCACGTCCCAGAAGAAGCTGAGCCGCGGCGCGAAGTCGTCCACGTCCATGCCGCGCTTCTTGCACTCCTCCACGTAGCCGAAGCCGTCGGCCAGCGTGAAGGCCAGCTCCTGGATGGCGGTCGCTCCAGCCTCGCGGATGTGGTAGCCGCTGATCGACACCGGATGCCACCTGGGCATGTGCTTCGCGGTGTACTCGATCATGTCCACCACCACGCGGGTGGCCGGGCGCGGACCCACCACCCATTCCTTCTGCGCGATGTACTCCTTGAGCACGTCGTTCTGGATGGTGCCGCCCAGCTTGTCCTGCGAGATGCCCTGCTTCTCCGCCACCGCGACGTAGCTGCAGAGCGCGAAGATGGCGCTGGCGTTGATGGTCATCGAGGTGGTGACGCGGTCCAGCGGAATGCCGCTGAAGAGGACCTCGAAGTCCTTGAGGGTGGAGACCGCCACGCCCTCCCTGCCCACCTCGCCGCGCGACATGGGGTGGTCGGCGTCGTAGCCCATCAGGGCGGGCATGTCGAAAGCGGTGGAGAGGCCGGTGACGCCGTGCTCGAGCAGGTACTTGAAGCGCTGGTTGGTGTCCTCCGGCGTGCCGAATCCGGCGAACTGGCGCATGGTCCAGAGGCGGCCGCGGTACATGGTCGGCTGCGGCCCGCGGGTATACGGGAACTGGCCGGGGAACCCCAGGTCGCGCTCGTACTTCTCGACCTCGGCGTCGCTGGGCTCGCCCACGTCGGCGGGAGTGAGCAGGTCCGGGATGGGGATTCCGGAGTCGGTGTGGAATTCAGCGCGGCGCAGCGGGCTCTTCTGCGCCGCACTCGCCAGCTCCGTCTTGCGCCATCGTTCCTCTGCGGCGTTCAGCCGGTCCTTCGCGCTCATGGGGGCCAGATAACATGGCTCGCCGCGCGGCGCGAGGGCGGCGGCGCTTGGTTGCGACCATCCTGTTCAACACGCACGCCCGAGCCGCCCTCGGCGCTCGGGATTAGATTGCAAAACATGGTCGAGATTCACGGAAAGCGGGAATGCCCGTTCGCCTGGCGGGTGCGGATCTGCGCCCGCGAGAAGGGCATCTCCTTCGATTGGGTCCCCTTCGACGTCCCCTCTCCGGACGAGCGGGCTACCCGAAGCAACCCCGAGCGCGAGTCCCCGAAGCTGGTGAACGGCCACTTCCAGCTCACCGAATCGCTGGTAATCATCCAATACCTGGACGAAGCCTACGCGGGCCCGGCCCTGCAGCCGTTGAGCGCGCGGGATCGGGCCCTGATGCGGCTGCGGCTCTACGGCCTTTCGGGCATGGAGCAGCACGTCACGCCTCGGGATCCGCCCGACGAGCAGCGCCTGCGCGCTGCCTGTGCCGAGTTGGAGCGCGGCCTCGCCGACGGCCGCGCATGGCTGGGCGGCACCAGCCCCGACCTCTCCGACGTGGCGGTTTGGCCGTTCCTCTGGACGCTGGAGAAGGCAGGCGTCCCGGTGGGGCCGGCCGCGTACCTGGACCGGGTCCGCAAGCGCCCCTCGCTGCTGGAGACGCGCCCCCGGTGAACGCAGGTCAGTCCTTGAGGATCTCCCGCGCGATCACCACGCGCTGGATCTCGCTCGTCCCCTCATAGATGGTGGTGACGCGCGCGTCGCGGTAGTGGCGCTCGGCGGGGAACTCGTCCAGATACCCGTAGCCGCCGTGCACCTGGACCGCGACGTCGCAGGCGCGGTTGGCCTTCTCGGTGGCGAAGACCTTCGCCATCGATCCCTCCCGGGTGAACGGCTTGCCCGCCTCCTTGAGTCCCGCCGCGCGCAGCGTGAGCAGGCGCGCCGCCTCCAATTCGGTGGCGACGTCCGCGAGCATGAACCGGATGGCCTGGTAGTTGGCGATCGGTTGGCCGAACGCCTGCCGGTCCTTGGCGTAGCGCACCGCCTCCGCCAGCGCCACGCTGCCGATACCCACGCCCTGCGAAGCGATACCGATGCGTCCGCCGTCCAGCGCGCTCATGGCGACGGCGAACCCGCGCCCCTCCCCGCCCATCAAGGCCGAGTCGGGCACGCGCAGGTCCTCGAAGGAGAGCGAGACGGTGCTGGAGGCGCGCAGGCCCATCTTGTCCTCGTGCCGTCCGACGGACAGCCCCTTCGTGCCGCCCTCGACCAGGAAGCAGGAGATGCCCTTCGAGCCAGGCTCGCCCGTGCGCGCCCAGACGACGATCACGCCGGCGCGGTCTCCGGAGGTGATCCACTGCTTGTTGCCGTTCAGCACCCAGTCGCGGCCGTCGCGGCGCGCCGAGGTGCGCATGCCGGCGGCGTCCGATCCGGAATGGGGCTCGGAGAGCCCGAACGCCGCCGCCTGGAACCGGCCGGAGGTGATCTCCGGGACGTACTTGCGCTTCTGCTCCTCGCTGCCGAAGCGCACGATGGTCTCGGCGACCATGTTGTTCACCGCCATGGTCACGGCGGTGGAGGCGCACCCCTGGGCGATCTCCATCATCGCCACCGCGTAGGCCACCACGCCCGCCGCCGCCCCGCCGTACTCTTCGGGGACGTTGACGCCCATCAATCCCAGCTCTGCCAGGGCGGCGATCTGCTCGCCGGGGAAGATGCGCTCCCGGTCCAGCTTCGCGGCCACCGGGAAGAGCGCTCTCTGGGCGTAGTTTCGCGCGGTGTCCCGGATCAGCGCCTGCGCGTCGGACAATTCGAAGAAGCCGTCAATCATTCGCCGCCGGTGTAGCAGGCGGCGCGCTCGGACGCGAGTAGACTTTGTAGGTCTTTTCGAATTCTGCCGCAAAGTGATCCAGGCCCTTGCGCAGCACCGCCCGGTCGATGAGCACGCCGTCGTTGGTCACCAACTGGAACTCGCGCGCCACGGCGAACCCCTTCTCGGTGATGCTCCACTTCGCGTGCCCGTCCTCGTGCAGGATCCCGAGCCGCACGAAGTCGTTGATGGCCCTCGCCAGCGAGGTGTGCCAGCGCGCCAGCCTCCGCTCCAGTGGATTCGACTCCCAGTCGCGCGGGCTGAGCGGAACGATGTCGCGGATGTGCACGTAGAGATCGCTGATGCCGGCCCCGCCGCCCCCGAAGAGCAGCGCCGAAAGGATCGGCGCGCAGAACATCTGTCGGGGGGTCAGGCGGTCGGACGAATCCGCGCCCATGCCCCAACCTTCCTTTGGTACCGCACCTTGAACGACCATCGGATCCCCCCACCCGGGTCGATTTTTCTTACTTCAACAGCGCCGAGGAGATGACGATCCGCTGGATCTCGGACGTCCCCTCGTAGATCTCGGTGATGCGCGCGTCGCGGAAATGGCGCTCGACGTCCAGCTCCTTGGAGTACCCCATGCCGCCATGGATCTGCACGGACTTGTCGCAGACGCGGTTGGAGGCCTCGCTGGCGTAGAGCTTTGCCATCGCTGACTCGCGCGTGTGCCGTGCGCCCGCATCTTTGAGCGTTGCGGCCCGCAGCGTGAGCAGCCGCGCCGCGTCCAGCTCGGTGGCCATGTCGGCGAGCATGAACTGGATGGCCTGGTGCTGCGCGATGGGCACGTCGAAGGTCTTGCGGACCTTGGCGTACTCCCGCGCCTCCTCGTAGGCCGCCACCCCGATGCCGATGGCCTGGGCGGCGATGCCGATGCGGCCGCCGTCCAGCGTGCTCATGGCGATCTTGAACCCCTCGCCCTCCTGGCCGAGCCGGTTCTCCACGGGAACTTCCATGTTCTCGAAGAAGATGGTGCAGGACGGGCTGGCGCAGATGCCCAGCTTCTCGTCGGTCTTCTGGCGCAGGAAGCCCGGCGTCCTGGTGTCGACGACGAAGGCGGTGATGCCCTTGGTTCCCTTGCTCAGGTCCGTCATGGTGAAGAGCACCATCGCGTCGGCGACCGGACCGTTGGTGATCCAGTTCTTCGTGCCGTTGACGACGTATTTGTCGCCTCGTCTCACGGCCGTGGTGCGTTGCTCGGCGGCGTCGCTGCCCGCCTGCGGCTCGGTCAGACCGAAGCACCCCAGCTTCTCGCCGCTGGCGAACGGCTTGAGCCACCTCTCTTTTTGACCGTCGGTGCCGTACTTGAGCACCGGATCGCAGTAGAGCGAGTTGTTGACGCTGAGCGTTACGCCCACCGAAGCGTCGCCCCGCGAGATCTCCTCGATGGCCAAGGCGTAGGACACGTTGTCCATGCCCGCGCCGCCCCACTCCGCGGGGACCGCCACGCCGGAGAGGCCCAGCTCGAACGCCTTCTTCACCGCCTCGGCAGGGTATTTATGCTCGCGATCCCAGCGCTTTCCGTTGGGCCGCAGCTCGCGGTCGGCGAACTCGCGACACGTGTCGCGGAGCAGCCTCTGCTCTTCGGTGAACTCGACTTCCATCGGGTGCCGGTCTTTCGAGGCTGTTGAAGAACGGATGAAAGATGCTACACGCCCCGCTCGGGCGGAGCAAATGCGCTCCGTCACACCGCGGGGCGGCTTTCAGCCCTTGTCCGCGTACTTCGACGGATCCTTCACGAAATCAGGCTTGCAGTCCGGGCAGCAGAACGCGTAGACGCGGCCGTTGTAGGTGGCGAAGTCCGTGTCCGGTCCCACCTGGAAAACATCCCCCGAAACCGCGCACTTGGCCCACGTCCCCTGCGCGGGCTGCTTCTCGAAGCTCTTGGGGGCGTCCTTGTGCTCGGTCTTGGCGTGCCCGGCGTGATCGTCGTGCTTCGCGTCTTTCGGGGCGTCGTGGGCGAAGGCGGGGGCGGAGGCGAGGGCCAAGGCGAGGACGAGGTTTTTCATGGTGGATCGTTCTACCGCTAACCTGCCGCCTGGGCCAACAGATTGCGGGCGATCACCATCCGCTGGATCTGCGAGGTGCCTTCGTAGATCTGCAGCAGCTTGGCGTCGCGCATCAGCTTCTCCACCGGGTACTCCTTGGTGTAGCCGTACCCGCCGAAGATTTGGACTGCGTCGGTGGCCACCTGCATGGCGGAGTCGGCTCCGAAGGCCTTGGCGTACGAGGACTCGATGGCGTCGAGCTTGCCCTGGCCGATGCTCCACGCCGCCTTGTGCATGAGCAGCCGCGTGGCCTCGTACTTCATCGCCATCTCGGCGAGCATGAACTGGATGGCCTGGAACTGCGCGATGGGCTGCCCGAAAGCCTTCCGCTCCAGCGCGTAGCGGCGGCATTCGTCGAGGGCGCGGCGCATGATCCCGCACGCGCCGGCGGCGATCCACGGGCGGCTGCGGTCGAAGGTCTTCATCGCCACCTTGAAGCCCTGGCCCTCCTCGCCGATCAGGTTGTCCCGGGTGAGCTTCACCTCCTCGAAGAGCACGTCGGAGGTGTCGCTGGCGCGCTGTCCCAGCTTGTCCTCCTTCTTGCCCACCGAGACGCCCGGTGCGTCGCGCGGCACGACGAAGCAGGTGATCCCCTTGTGGCGATCGCGCGGCTCGCCGAGGCGGCCGAAGACGGTGTACCAACTGGCGTAGCGTGCATTGGTGATCCAGCGCTTCTGGCCCGTCATCACGTACTCGTCGCCGACCTTGCGCACGGTCGTTCGCATGCCTGCCACGTCGGAGCCCGCGTCAGGCTCGCTGCAGGCGTAGGCGGCGAAGATGGGCGCCTCCACCAGCTGGGTGAGCCACTTCTTCTTCTGCTCGGCGGTGCCGGCCAGCATGATGGGCATGGCGGCCAGGTTGTTGCCCAGCATGGTGGTGCCGATGCCGGCGCAGCCGTAGTTGATCTCCTCGCCCATCAGCACGTGGTCGAGCGTGGAGAGGCCGAGGCCCCCCACCTCCTCGGGGATCTCGGCGTTCATGATCCCGAGCTCCCAGGCCTGCTCGCAGATCTCCTTGGGGAAGGTGCCGTGCTCGTCCAGCTTCTGGGCGACGGGGATGATCTTCTCGCGGGTGAACTTCCGCGCCGTCTCCACCAGCCGCTGCTGCTCGTCGGTGAGGCTGAAGTCCATGGGCTATTTTCCTGTGAACCGGGGCGGCCGCTTCTCCACGAAGGCGCGCATGCCCTCGCGGCGGTCGTCGGTGTCGAAGAGGAGCGCGAACGACTCGGCCTCCTGGCGGTTGGCGGCGCGCAGCGGCATGTCGTAGCCGCGCTCCACCAGCCGCTTGGCGCGCGCCACCGCCAGCGGGCCCTTCTGCGCGATCTTCAGCGCCATCGCCTTGCAGTGGTCGAGCAGCTTCTCGCGCGGCAGCACCGCGTTGGCGAGGCCGATCTCCACCGCGCGATTCGCGTCCACGTGGTCGCCGGTAAAGATCATCTCCTTGGCGCGCAGCTTGCCGACCAGGCGCACCAGCCGCTGCGTTCCCCCGAAGCCCGGCGTCACGCCCAGGCTCACCTCGGGCAGGCCCAGGCGCGCGTTCTCGCTGATGAAGATCATGTCGCACGCCACCGCCAGCTCCAGGCCGCCGCCCAGCGCGTAGCCGTTCACGGCGGCGATGGTGGCGGCGGGGATGTCCTCCAGGAGCGCGGTGACCACGTGGCCCAGCTCGCTGAACTCGCGCGCCTGCCAGGGACCCATGGGCGCCATCTCGGAGATGTCGGCGCCCGCCACGAAGGCGCGGTCGCCCGCGCCGGTGAGGATGAGCGCGCGCGCGTCGGCGCATTCGCGCACCGCCTGGGTCAGCTCGCGCAGCGTCCGGGAGTTGAGCGCGTTCAGCGACTTGGGGCGGTTCACCGTGATGGTGGCCACCAGGCCGTCGCGCTCGAGCAGGATGTTCTCGTAGTTGGACATGGTCAGTACCGGTAGAAACCGCGCTTCGTCTTGCGGCCCAGCCAGCCCGCGTCGACATATTGCCGCAGCAGCGGCGCGGGCCGGTACTTGTCGTCGCCCAGGCCCTNGTGCAGGACCTCCGCGATGTAGAGGCAGGTGTCCAGGCCGATGAAGTCGGCCAGGGTGAGCGGCCCCATCGGCACGTTGGTGCCAAGCTTCATCGCCGTGTCGATGTCCTCGGCGGAGGCGAGGCCTTCCTGCAACGCGAAGCAGGCCTCGTTGAGCATGGGGATGAGGATGCGGTTGACGATGAACCCCGGCATGTCCCTGGACAGCACGGTGGTCTTGCCCATCCGTTCGGCCAGCGCGCGCGTGGTGGCGTAGGTGGCGTCGCTGGTCTGGGCGCCGCGGATGATCTCGATCAGCTGCATCACCGGCACCGGATTCATGAAGTGCATGCCGATGACGCGCTCCGGGTTGGGCACGCTGGCGGCGAGGCGGGTGATGGGGATGGAGGAGGTGTTGGTGGCGAGGATGGAATCCTGTGACATGACCCTGGCCAGGTCGGCAAACACCTTCTTTTTCACCGATTCGTTCTCGGTGACCGCCTCCACCGCGAACTGCGCGGAGCGGGCGTCGTCCGGCGAGCCGCCCTTGAGCCGGCCCAGGGCGGCTTGCGCATCCTCCTGCTTCAGCTTGCCTTTTCCGACGGCCCGGTCGAGCTGCGCCCGGATTCCGGCCACCCCTTTTTGCACCAGCTCCGGGCTCACGTCGAGCAGCACCACCTCGATGCCGCTCTGGGCGGCCACCTGGGCGATTCCGGCGCCCATCTGGCCCGCGCCCACCACCGCCAGCGTCTTCACGTCCACTGTCCGACTCCTGCTCCAATGAAATGGCTGCGCCCCACGGAAGGGGGTGCGGACATAGCCAGCTTAGGAGTCGGAGTCAAATGCGGTAACGTCAGAGCGTGGAGCAGCGTGTCTGCCAGGGGATCGTCGACGACGCAGCCGCCATCTGCGGCGCGCTGATCGCCGAATTGCGGCTGCGGGACGACCTGGTGCGCGACCAACCCGGCAAGGCGGAGGCGCTGGTGCAGGCCGCGGTCGGAGGCGCGCTGGCCACACCAAAGGCGCGCCGCGACCAGACGGCGCGCAAGCTGGAGGACCTGGTCGTCGCCGGCAAGCTGCCCGACGGGCCCGGAGTCGAACGCAACGTCCACCTCGCACGCTGCCCTCCCGAGGTGGCGCACTCGCTGGATCTGGACGGCCTGGCCCCGGCTGATCTTTGGTGGGCGGACGTCCCCCTGACCGTGGAGAGCGAGTCCGCGGGGATCCTCCGGCTCGTCCTCGACGGCGAGCCACGGCGATCGCTGCTGCGCGCGCTGCGCGGCGTGGGGCACGAGGCATCGCTGCAGCTCAACCAGGAGCGCGGCAGGCAGCGCGCGGTGGCCGAGCTGGCGCGCGCGCGGGAGAACCTGGCGGCGTTGGCGGCGGCAGCGGCCCGCCTGCGGCGCGAGACCGAGCGGCGCGACGTGCTTCACGCCATCGCCGACGAGCTGCGCAGGCTTGGGTTCGAGAGCGCGGTGTTCCTGGCGCAACCCGAGGGGCTGCTGCTGGCGCATCTCTCGCACAAGCGGTCCGTGATCGACGAGGCGATGAGGCTGCTCGGCGTGCGCAGGATGAGCGAGGTGCAGGCCGTCGATCCGGGGCGGTCGCCCTTGTTGGACACGCTGATGAAGTCGCCGGAACCGGTGGTGGAAGTGCAGCCCAATGCGCTGCTGCGCGCGCTGTGGGGGAAGCGCGCCACGCAGCCCGTGCGCACCAAGCTCATCGAGGTGCTCGGGCTGTCGCATCTCTTGGCGGCCCCGCTGCGGGGCGCGGCCGACCGCGCCATCGGCTTGCTGGTGACGGCGCCACAGCACGACGAGGAGCCCGATCTGGGCGTGCTCGGCTCGCTGTCCCTCCAAGCCTCGCTGGCGCTGGAGCGGTCGTTGATGCGGGAGCGGATGCGCGAGCAGGCCGCCATCATCAACGGAGCGGTGGAGGAGCGCACCCGCGTCCTGCGCGAGGCCAACGAGCGGCTGCTCGAGGCCGACCGGCGCAAGGACAACTTCCTCGCCAACGTCTCGCACGAGCTGCGCTCGCCCCTGGTGACGATGATCGGCTACACGGACTTGTTGTTGGCGGAGCGGATGGGCGCCATCAACGAGCGGCAGCGGCAGTGTCTTCAAGTCGCGCGCTCCTCGGGCAAGCGGCTGCGCCAGTTCATCGAGGAGCTGCTCGACTTCTCCCGCTTCGAGCTGACCCGCGAGTCGATGACCTTCCAGCCCTTCGATCTCACCGACGCGGTCACGCAGGCGCTGGCGGGCCTGGCGCCCCGCTTCGTGGAACGGCGCCTCAACATGCGGCAGCGCGTGTCGCGGGAGACGCCGGCGGTGCTGGGGGATCGGGATCGCATCCTCCAGGTCCTGACCAATCTCCTGACCAACGCGGAGCGGCACTGCCGCGACGGAGGGAAGATCGTCATCTCTGCCCAGCAGCGAAGGGGATTCGTGCTGGTGTCGGTGAGCGACAACGGCTCGGGGATTCCGCCGGCGCACGTGGCGAAGATCTTCGACCGGCTGTACCAGGTGGGGGACGTGAAGGACGCGCGGTCACGCGAGCAGGGGTTGGGGCTCGGGCTCAACATCGTGAAGAGTATCGTGGAGGCGCACGGGGGAGAGGTGTCGGTGGAGAGCGAGGTGGGGAAGGGATCGACGTTCTCGTTCACGCTTCCGCTGGCGGATGTGAAGGGGGCGGAGGGGGCGGTGAGGTAAGGGCGAGCCGCCGGAGCATCAGGAGTGCCCCGCGCCCGCCCTGGCCTGCCCAGGGCTAAACGCCTCCGGTGAAGTCGGTGACGATGCCGCCCCTGAAGCTCTTGGGGTCCAGCCCTTCGCTGCGGCGCGGCGTCCCCCCTGGCCAGACGTTCTCCCAGCCGTCGAAGGTCGGCGGCCACTCGTTCGCGCGCAGAATACGCCCAACGGTGTCATCACCGAGCCGCTCGAAGAACCAGTAGTCGTCCGAGGTATCGCAGCCGACGTGCCAGTGCTGCCTGCAGCGACGTCCGCCAGACTGTCCGGCAACGCGCGCTTGATGACGTCTTCGTTCCCGTAGACCGAGTAGCCGAATTCGTCATGTGGCGTCTGCTCGCGGACCCACCTCCAGACCTCGCAGGGGATGTCGTTCGCCTTCCGGGTCTGGTCTGCGCTCACGACGACCGGACCTGCGCCGCCAGCATCAGGCGCGCGCTCACAGCGAGAGCGTCGGCGCGGTTGTTCTCGACGTCCGCCCCGTGGCCGCGCACCCACCGCCACTCGACCACGTGAACCTCACGAAGCTCCAGCAGCCGCCGCCAGAGGTCCTCGTTCTGCACCGGCTTCTTCTCCGCGGTCCGCCACCCATTGCGCTGCCACTTCTCCACCCACTGCTTGTCGAACGCGTTGTGGACATACTGCGAGTCGGTCCACAACTCGACCCGGCAGGGCTGGTTCAACGCCTCCAGACCCCGTATGGCGGCGAGCAGCTCCATGCGGTTGTTCGTGGTGTCGGGCTCCGCTCCCGACAGTTCCTTCCGCGCACCGCGGTGGTCCGCAAGGAGCACGACTCCCCAGCCTCCGACTCCAGGATTCGGCGAGCAGGCGCCGTCGCAGTAGATGCGGACCTTCTGCATCAAGCCAGCGTAGCAGGTGCGCCCGGGTTGAGCCGCGTTTGAGGCTGCGTTTGGTGCGCTCATGCCGCGGGGCGGAGTCCTCGTTCGGTCGATCTGATGGCGATGCTGAGGAGCCATCCCTCGGGCGGCACCGTCAGGGATGGATGGGTGTCGCGCCAGGCTGTGGAGCAATAGGGATCCACGACGTGCTGCTCGACGCCGGCCGCGCACAGCTTGTGCACGCGCCAGTTCTCGAGGACGTAGCGGACGGCGTTGGCGGCTTCACGGGGCGACTTCAACAAGTGGGCGTGGTAGCGGTCCGCGAAAACCG
>C688J18823_10000494_pt1 | contig 22805 bp, 26 predicted proteins | sample HopSoiMetagenom1_FD_18823 | JGI IMG/M metagenome (IMG submission 18823) | reverse complement strand
ATCGAACCCCTGACCTCCTCCTTACCATGGAGGCACTCTGCCGACTGAGCTACTCCGGCGGCATGCGGCGTCGATACTAGCGCGAGCACCGGACGGCAGCCCGGCAGCCGGCGCGGCGCATGGCACGATGGTCCCGTGCGGCATCCATGGGCCACGCTCCTGTTGCTCGTCGTCGCGTGCGGCGGCGGCGTGCCGGGGTCGCCCGCCTCCTGCCCCGGGGACCAGGGAACGGCCTCGTTCTCGAAGCGTGCACACCTCGACGTGCAGGTCGCCGACGACGATGCCGAGCGCGAGCAGGGCTTGATGGGGATCACCAACCTTCCCGAGAACCACGGGATGGCGTTCCGGTGGGACGGCCCGACCGACGCAACCTTCTGGATGAAGGACACGCTGATCCCGTTGTCGATCGCCTTCGTGGACCAGGATGGGAAGGTGATCGCGATCCGCGAGATGACGCCGTGCACCGCGGACCCGTGCACGACCTACGGGGCGGACACCTCGTACACGATGGCGATCGAAGCGAACGCGAACTGGTTCGAGGATCACGACGTCGCGGTCGGCGACCCGGTCACCTTCCAAGGCCAGCTGTGCTCATGAGCGATGCCTGCATGCTCTGCGCGGCGGAACCCATCACCGATCGCCACTACGAGGACGCCGTCTGCTGGGTGGGCGACTGCGTCGTGTGCATGACGCCGATGGTCGTATGGCGAACCCACGGGCTGCCGGATCCCGAGTTCGAAGCCACGCTGCTCGCGCACCTCGAGCGCGTGGCGGCGGAGCGCTACGGCGCGGACGGCTACTACGTCGACGGCGAGCGACGACGCATCCCCGACCATTGGCATGCCCACGCGCGGCCGGCGGGCGGCTTCTTCGACCCGCGGAGCTCGTTGTACGAGGCCTACGAACCAGAGGGCTGATCCCGCACGCCCTCGCCGGGCAAGAGGCTCCGCTGATCCATCGTGTAGAGCAGGAGGAAGCTCGGCCCAAGGAGCGCCACCGCGAGGCCGGTTGCGACCAACACCGCCGCGATCGTTCCGGACGGGGCGGCGGCCTGCGCGACGGTGAGGGTCTGCGGCAGCACGTAATCCCATTGCGCCATCCCCCACCCGAGCACGATCGTCCCCACCGCCGCCGCGGCCAGCACCCGGGCGCCGTGCGCGGCGCGCCGGAGCAACAGCACCAACGATCCGAGGCCGCACAGCGCCGAGACGATCACCGCCGGCAAGCCGCGAGAGGTCAGCCCGTTGTACAGGAACGGATCGTCGTGATGCAGCACGAAGATGCCGGCGAAGGCGACGACGCCCGCAACGATCGCGGTCACGACGGCCCGCCGGCGGAAGTACTCCACCATCTCGTCGTCGGCGGTTCGGCGGGCGTCCCAGACGAGGTACACCGACGCGAGGTAGGCGACCATCACGACCGCCATCACGCCCCCGAGGATCGAGGTCGGGTTGATCCAGCTGCTCCAGGGATCGCCGGCGACGCCGCCAGCCGGGATCCGGCCCGTCGCGATGGCGCCGACGACGGCCCCGAGGCAGAACGGCACGATCACCGACGACGACGCGAATGCCGCGCCGAAGTTCCGCTTCGAGCTCGTCCGCGTGACCGTCTTGCGGAACGCGAACCCCGACCCGCGCAACACGATCCCGAATGCGGCGATCGTGAGGGGAACGAACACCGTCAGCGTGATCGACGCGTAGGCCACCGGGAAGCACGTCCACAGGACCACCCACACGAAGATCAGCCAGACGTGGTTCGCCTCCCAGACCGGCCCGATCGCGTGCTCGATCACCGCCCGCGGCCGGGCGCCGCGCTCCGCTCCCCCGGCGATCAGGTCCCAGAACCCCGCGCCGAAGTCGGCGCCGCCGAACACCGCGTACGCGAGGATCCCGATGAACAGGACGACCGCCGCGGCCGTGCTCATCCGACGGTGCTCTCATCCAGGTCGGGCGTCGACCGCGGCCCATACGGCACGTCGTCGTCGCCGCCGCCTTCTTCCCCTCGATACCGCCTGCTCATCAAGCGCAGCACGAGGATCAGCGTCACGGCGACGCCGGCGTAGAGCGCGAGCACACCGAGGAACGTCACCCAGACGCCCGCGTTGCCCGTCGCGGCGGCCTCGACGCGCATCAGGTTGTAGACGATCCACGGCTGACGCCCGACCTCGGTGACGATCCAGCCGGCCTCCATCGCGATCACGGAGAGCACGCCGGTTGAGGCGGCGATCCGCAGGAACCACCGGCTCTTCGGCATGTCGCGCTTGATCAGCCAGGAGAGCGCATACCACGCCGACAGCAGCGCGAGGAACGTCCCGAGCCCGACCATCACGTCCCACGACAGGTGGACGACGTTGATCTCGGCGATCGTCGGTTGGTTCGCGACCGGCACGGTGTTGAGACCCTGGACGACCGTCGCCTTGCCGGTCCCGGGGTCCGACAGCCATGAAGCGAGGCCCGGGATCGGGATGCCGCCCGTGACCGTGCCGTCCGCGTTCAGATGCCCGAGCAGCGTCTCGGGCACGTCGCTCGACGTGTTCGGCTCGAGCTCGATCGCCGCGAACTTCACGGGCTGGTTGCTGTAGACCCACCGCGCGAGCGCGTCGCCCACGAACATCTGGATCGGCGAGAACACGATCGCGACCGTGAACGGGATCAAGAACCCGATCCGGTGGTAGCGATCCCGGCGTCCGCGCAGCATCCCCATCGCGTAGACCGACGCGATCAGGAAGCCGCCGACCACGTACGCCGCGACGATCATGTGCAGGGCTTGGAGCGGCATCGCCTTGTTGAAGATGACGCCCCACGGGTCGACGGCCGTGATCTGCCCCGACGCGTCCATCGTGAACCCCGACGGCTCGTTCATCCACGCGTTCGCGGCGACGACCGACGCGGAACCGAGGATCCCCGACAGCACGACGGGCACACCCGTCCAGAAGTGGGTCCACGGCTTCATCCGGCGCCAGCCGTAGATGTAGATCGAGATGAAGATCGCCTCGAGGAAGAAGAAGATGCCCTCGAAGGCGAAGGGGATGCCGAACGCCTCGCCCCACTGGCCCATGAACCGCGGCCACAGCAACCCGAACTCGAAGGTCAGGACGGTCCCGCTGACGGCCCCCACCGCGAACGTGACGGCCATGTACTTCGACCACCGCTGCGCCAGCGCGAGCGATTCGGGCTCGTTCTTCTTCAGGCCGCGGTAGTTGGCGATCAGAGCGATGAACGCCCACGACACACCGAGCGGAACCAGGATGATGTGCATCGCGAGCGTGAACGCCATCTGGGCGCGCGCCCATGGCACCGGGTTGACCGCCACGAGGGCGTCGGCAGCGAACAGGATGGCCATGTCAGGTCGGCTCGGCGATCCGTGCGATCGTTCTCGATCACCGGAAGCGGCGGCCGGATGCCGCTACTCGCGCAGCCGCTCGACCTCGCGGCCGTGCGCCGTCAGCGCCCAGATCACGGCGATCGCGGACACGATGATCGCGACGCCCCAGATCGGATACCACGGCAGCCACGCGAACGCGGCGATCCCACTGACGATCGCCATGATCACGCCGACCGTCCGCGCCCACACCGCGCCGGTGAAGACGCCGAAGCCGGCGAGCACGACGATGATCCCGACGAGCAGATGGATCCATCCCCACGTCGAGCGGTCGAACTGGAAGATGTAGTTCGCCGTCTTCGTGTAGAAGGTGTCGTCGAAGATGCCGACCAGACCGGCGACGGCGTGGAACGATCCGAGCAGGATCATCATGAACCCTGCGAACGAGATCCACCCGGCCGCCCAGGCACTGCCTTGACGTTGCGACATCGAGTTCCCCCTCCTGTCGTTGCGAGCCTATCTCACGTGTGGCTGAACCCTGCCGGTGAGGACCCCGCGCGGGGCGGCGCCTCGTTCAGCTGGTCGACCACGTCGCCGAGGTCGTCGAGNAGCGCCTCGGCGAGGTCGTAGCTGAACCCCTCACGGATCACGACGCGAAGGACGGCCACGTCGGTCGCGTCGTCCGGCATCGTGTACGCGGGTACCTGCCAGCCCTTCGAACGAAGCCGGTCCGAGATGTCGAACACCGAGTACGGCACGTCGTCGCGCAGCGACATCGCGAACACGGGGATCGCGGTGCCATCGCTCACCAGCTCGAACGGGCCGAGTTTGGCGATCCTGCCGGACGTGTGCACCGCGAGGTCCCGCAGCGCTTCCATGATCCTGCGATAGCCGGACATCCCGAGCCGGAGGAAGTTGTAGTACTGCCCGACGATCTGGTTGCCCGGCCGCGAGAAGTTGAGTGTGAACGTCGGCATGTCGCCGCCGAGGTAATTCACGTGGAAGACGAGATCCGACGGCAGATCCTTCGCGGAGCGCCACACCACGAATCCGACTCCGGGATACACCAGCCCGTACTTGTGCCCCGACACGTTGATCGACACGACGTTGGGCAGCCGGAAATCCCACTTCAGATCTGGGTGCAGGAACGGCGCTACGAACCCACCGCTCGCAGCGTCGATGTGGACGGGAACGTCAAACCCGGTGTTCTCGTTGTTCGCCACAACGGCGTCATGGATCGCCTCGATCGGCTCGAACTCGCCGGTGTAGGTCGTGCCCAGGATCGCGACGACGCCGATCGTGTTCTCGTCGATCCGCTCGATGACCTCGTCGGGCTCGATCACGTAGCGATCATGCTTGACCGGGATGTACCGCGGCTCGACGTCCCAGTACCGGCAGAACTTCTCCCACACGACCTGGACATTGGAGCCGAGGATCAGGTTCGGCTTGGTCGTGTCCTTCTTCTCGGCTTCACGCTTCGCGCGCCACGTCCACTTCATCGCGAGGCCGGCGAGCATCACCGCCTCGCTCGACCCGATCGTCGAGGCGCCGACCGAATCCGCGTCCGGGTCGTCGGGCGCGTGAAACAGGTGGGCCACCATGTTGACGCAGCGCCGCTCGATCTCGGCCGTCTGCGGATACTCGTCCTTATCGATCATGTTCTTGTCGAACGCCTCGGCCATCAGGCGGTCGGCCTCGGGCTCCATCCAGGTCGTGACGAACGTCGCGAGGTTCAGGCGGGAGCTCCCGTCGAGCAGCAGCTCGTCGTGGATCAGCCGGTAGGCGGCGTCGGCAGGCGCACCGTCGTCGGGCATGCGGTACTTCGGGATCGGCTCCAGGTCGAGCCGCTGCGTATATGCCGGGGCGAGCGTGCCGTCGGCGTCCGGGTCGTCCTTCGACACCTTCTTGTGAACCACGGTCCCCCCTCATGTTCGCGTTCCATTCGGACGACCCTAGCCCGTTCGGTCCGTTTCGGCGTTGGCGGTCAGATGTACTCATGACGCCGTAGCCAGCCCATCGCGAACCCGCCCCAGACCGGCGGCAAGTAGTAGGTGGCCAGGCGGAACGTCATCGCGATCGACAGGGCCGCGGTGTGCGGCAGGCCGAATGCGACAAGGACCGCCGTGTAACCGGCCTCGGCCACGCCCATGCCGCCCGGAACCGGCATGAACCCGGCGAAGATCGTGACGACGGTGTAGGTGAGGATCAGGTCGGCGAACGTCAGGTGATGCCCGAACGCCTCGACGCAGAGGCCGAGCACCACCGCGTACAGCAGCACCGCGCACAAGTTCCCGCCGAAGATCATCACGACCTTCGCCGGCGACCGGAACACGCCGAGGCTGTCGCCGATGTCCCGCTTCACCGCCGTGGCCTTGCCGGCCACCATCCCGCGGAGCTTCGGGATCGCGATCACGATCGTGACGAGGATCGCGAGCACAACGGCGCCGATCAGCAACCACTTGCCGTTGAACGTGATGCTCGCGCCGTCGGCGCCGTGCACGTGCAGGCTCGACATGCCGGACAGCAGGATCAGCGCTATCAGCGTGACCTCGACGATGAAGCCCGAGACGCTGTCGATCGCGCCGACGGCCACCGCGCTCGCGGACGACAACCCGAGCCTGCCGAAGAACCGGATCTCGAGCGCGATCCGCGCGGCGGAGCTCGGGACCGCCAGCGCGATGAAGGCGATGGCCCACTGCAGGGCCAGCACCGGACCGAACCGGATCGGACGGATACACGAGCCGATCGTGCCGAACGCCTGCGGCACGCCGACCATCGGGACGGCGACGAGCGCCGCGATCAGCCATGCGAGGTCGGCGGCCTGGAACTCCTCGATGAGGTTCTGCAGACCGACGTTGGCGATCGCTGAGATCACGGCCCACGCGACCAGCCCGATCACGACGACCATCACGATCGAACCGATCGTCACGCGCCGGAGCTGCTCGAGCTTGGGCACGTCGACCTCGGCCGCGCGCGCCGCCTCGGCGCGGAGCGCGTCGAGCTTCCAGCCGCTGTCGGACAGCGCGCGCCGCGTCTCCCAGCTCAGCGCCGCCGGCTGCAGGTAGGGCAGCACGGCGGCCATGGCGTCGCCGCCGAGCGCGGCGTGCGCCGCGCTCACCGCTCGGTCGAAGCCGACGGTGAGGGCAGTGGCGACGAGTAGCTGCGCCCGGTCGGCCTGAAGCGCGATGGTGGCCGACGAAACGCTCGCGTCGCCGAGGTCGCCGACGGCCGGCGTCCCGTCGGGCCGGACGACGATGGCGTCGGCGTCGAGCCGGCCGTGCGCGATCCTCGCGCGGAACAACTTGGCATCCAGCTCCCAGATCCTAGTGAGCGTCGCGTCGTCGATGTCGTCCGCACTCAACACCGACAGTGGCCGCGCGTCGCCGGTGTCGATCACCAAGATGGCGTCGCGACCCTCCGCGAGGCCCGCGGTGACGACCGGCTGCACGGTGACGCCGGCGCGTTCGGCGAGCAGGGTCACGAACGCCTCGTGTTCCACTTGCTGGAGGCGCCCGCCGACGCGCGGCGTCTCGCCGCGGTTCCACAGCGATGACCACACCGACGTGATGAGCTGGCCGTCCCAGGCGTCGCGCCCGTAGACCTTCACGCGGATCGACCGTCCGTCCGCGGTTTGGCCCAGCACGATCGCGACGCCACTCGGACCGAGCGGCGCGTACCGAAGGTCGACGGCGCCGACGCCCAGATCGGCCAGCGCGATGCGAACCTGGTCGAGCGACAGACGCCCGCCCGGCGATCCGAGGAGCAAGTGGACCAACGCCGCAGCGCCGATGCCGACGGCGAAGCCGGCCGCGATGCCCGAGGGCACGGCAACCCCGACCGCGACGCTCGCCGCCGCGCCGAGGACGAGCACGATGCGGCCGATCCGGCGCAGCGGCCGCGAGACGTGCGGCGACGCCGACACGACGACTGCCGCGGCGATCGCGACCCGCATCGCGGGATACCGGGCCGGCGGGTTCGACGACGCGATCGCTCGGACGCTTTCCGAGCCGGACACACCTGCGAGTCCCGCGACGGCGGAGCCGACGACGAACGTGATGCCGGCGGCGAGCAGCTCGCCGACGAGCATGCGCGTTCGCTTGCGCGCCACGATCGGGATCGCGACGAGCACGATCGTCCACAGGAACAGGGCGTCGTACGCCGGCTCCCAGAACCAGCCGAACAGGCCCGGGAGCGCCTGGACGAACCGCTGGGTCGCCGTGTCCAGGTGCCCCGGCCCAGGCGCGACGAGCGTCATGCCACCGATCACGAGCAGCGTCAGCGCGACCAACATCACGTCGGTTGGCCGCCGAGCGCGCGGCGCATCGCTCGCCGACGAGAACACCCGCACGTCGAGGTCGCCGACGGCGCGGAACCCCGGGTGCCCCGGCGCCCGTGCGTCGCCCTCGGGAGGTGGGTCCGTCGATGTGGTCGATCGATCCATCGCTCGGCGTCAGTCTGCCCGACGTGCGCCTGGGCCGGTGGACCTCGTTGGCTCGAACGATGGCATGATGCACCGGCGCGCACGCGGGATGTCCGAACGGAGGCAGCGCAGATGAGCACTCGCGGATCGCTCCCCTGGCCGGTGCGAAGCGTGGTCGCCGGCTTCGCCGGGACCGCCGCGATGGTCCTTGCGTACCGCCTCGGGCACGAGCTCCGATCCGACATCGATCGCCCGCTCGACTACGACGACAGCCTGATCCCCGGACAGATCGTCGCGAAGGTGCTCGGGATGGGCGACGTCGATCAGGCGACACAAGCCGAGCTCCGCCGAGCGCTGCTCTGGGGCTACGGCTCGGCGTTCGGCCTGTGGCACGGGATCTTGCGCAGGCGCCTGCCGGAGCCGTGGGCGAGCATCGTGTTCGGCGCGACGCTGATGAGCGCGACCTTCTCGCTGTTCCCGGCGCTCGGCGACACGCCGCCGCCATGGGAGTGGCCGCCGGACGTGCTCGCGACGAGCGTCGCGACGCACGTGGCGTACGTCGTGACGGTCGCGGTCGTGGACGACGCCGGCTAGTCCTTCGGCGGCGGCTTCTGCCCGGGCAGCAGGTCGATGTCCGACGGGTGGTACACGGGATGGTCGCCCGCGGTCCGCACGTTGAAGCCGTAGTCGAAGACCAGCGACCCACCGATCGTCGCGCCGATCGCCGTCAGCCCTGCGATCACGACAGACAGAACCGCGAGCCCGACCGGTGTGCTGAGGTCATCCCACACGCTGATCCGGATCACGATGTCGATCAGCACGAGGGCTGTCACCGTCAGCATCGTCCACGCATGCGCGTTGATCGTGCGGCGGACCTGCGTGCCCTTCGGGCTCGACTTGAGCCAATCCCAATAGCCCGTGAGCGCCGCGCCGAGCGACACCACCGCGCCGCCGATCATGACCCAGCCCGCGGCGTGGAACATCCCTTGCGACCAACTCTCGTTCTTCCAGATCGCCGAGATCACGTCGAACGCGGCGGCGAACATGTACGCCGCGATCGGGATATCGGTCAGCGGTGGATGGGCCGGCTTCCCGGCCCACCCGCGCAGGGGGCCGAAGAACTTCCGGCCTTTCAGCGTGAGTGCCGGCCGGAACGTCAGACGGTGCGCCATCTGTCCCCTCCTCTTTCCTCAGCCTATGTCCTCGGCCTGTTCCCTTGGCTTGTTCCTCGTGCGTTCATCCACGCCCCGCCCACACACCGACGGGCGTGTACGTCGCGGGCACCTCCACCAGGATCAGTTCGCTGTCGGCCGTCGCGTGCAGCGCGAATGACTCCGGGCCGAAGACCTTGACCGCGTCGCCCGTCGCGAGGTCCTCGCCGCCGATCCGCAGCGCGCCCGCGATCAGATACAGGTACGCAGAGCGGCCGCCGTCCACGTCGTGCAGCACCTCGTCGCCGGGCGCGAGCGAAGAGACGTAGGCGGCGGCGTCCTGGTGTACGGAGATCGCCGGCGGGTCGCCGCCGATCACCCGCAGCAGCTGTCCGGTGCGGTCTTCCTTCGTGAACTGCTTCTGCTCGATGCTCGGCTCGAGGTTCGCCTCATCAGGCAGGATCCAGAACTGCAGGAACCGCATCGGCTCGGTGTCCGAGCCGTTCCGCTCGGAGTGGAGCGCCCCGGAGCCGAGCGTCATCCGCTGGACACCGCCCGGCTGCAGCTCTCCGCCGTTGCCCAGCGAATCCGCGTGGGCGAACGTGCCCTCGACGACGTAGGTCAGCCCCTCGACGTCGGCATGGGGATGCATCGGCCAATCGGCCCCGGCGACCAGTCGGTCGTCGTTGAACACCCGGAGCGGCCCGATGCCCATCTGCCCCGGATCGCGGTACCGGTCGAACGAGAAGTGCCAGCGTGCCTCGAACCACCCACCCTGCTCTCGGTGGATGTCTGCGTCGCGGCGGATCTCCAGCATCGGCCCCTCCTCCTGGCTCACGCTACTCCGGCTCGTTCCAAGCCGTGCGCTCCCAGTCGTCCATCGCGCCGGCGGGCCGGAGGAAGTCAGGCAGCTCCATCTCCACGCGGCCGGACAACACGTAGACGTACGGTTCGTACTTGGCGCGCAAGGGACGGAGACGCGCTTCGAGATCCGGATGGACCACGATGCCGGCCTCGTCGAGGGTCCGTCGCGCGCGGGCCAGCGCTTCGTCGTCGAGCCGGTCGGCAGCCATCGGCCGCGGCGGCATGTGCAGCACCTGGGCGAGGTCGACCACCGCGTGTCGCGAGATCGCGAACGTGCGGCGGGCCTGCCACGTCGAGACGCCGTCCACACCGGCGAGGACGAGCGAGGACAGATCCAGGATCGACGTCAGCGCCGACAACCACGACTCATGCTCGTGCTGCGAGCGGAAGTACGCGAGCACTGGGTAGGACAGATGGCTCTCGAGCAGCTCCGCCGACCACCGCTCCCAGGTGCCGAGCAGCTCCGAGACCGAGTCGAGCGCGTCGTAGGAGGCCGCGCGCCGCAGTAGCTCGACCGCGCTCGGCGGCGACCCCGCCCACTGGTCGAGCATCGAGATCCGGACCTCGCGCCGCGAGAACGCCTGATACAGCACCGGCAGGTACGAGATCGTGAGGGCGAGGAAGGCGAAGCCGGCCGCGGCCTCGATCGCGACGATCGCGTGACCGGCTCCGGAGGTCGGCGCGTAATCGCCCAGGCCGAGCGTCACGAACGAGGTCGCGCTGAGATACAGATGCGTGCCGAACGCGGCCGACCCCACCGGCGCGATCGGCGTGTTCAGCCCCCACTGGATCAGGGCGAACCCGACGATCACCCCGATCACCCACAACCCCAGCAGCATCAGCATCGACAACGGTGCGAAGACGCTCAGGTAGAGCTCGCGCCACTGCCCCGCCTTGCGAGGTCCGATCCGCGTCCACGTGCCCCACAGCACGCGGTAGTAGCCACGGGTGAAACGCAGCCGACGCGACACGCGCCGCGGCAGGACGAGCGTCTCGAACGACTCCCATAAGACGAGCACGGCGAGCGCGATGCCGACGATGAGGGCGGCTATGCGCATGGCGGCACACCGGCGTTCGCCGTGCGCGAGCCCATCGTTCCCATGCCGCCTCCCAACAACGTCGCGTCCGGGTTCGTTCCCACCCGGCGAGACCGAGAGGCACACCCTATGCTGGCGCGTCGATGGACCTGTACCTGGTGCGCCACGCGATCGCCGAGGATCGCGACCCGAGCCGGTGGCCCGATGACGGCGACCGGCCGCTGTCCGCGAAGGGCATCGAGCGGTTCGAACGTGCAGCGCGCGGCCTCGCGACGCTCGCCCCGACGGTCGACATCGTGCTCACGAGCCCGTACGCACGGGCGTGGCACACCGCCGAGATCCTCGCGCAAGAGGCGGGATGGCCGCCGCCGGTTCGCAGCGACGCGCTCCGCTCGGAGCGCACCGCCGACGGATCGCTCGCGGCGATCGAGGCAGCGCACGGTGCGGAGGCGATCGCCGCCGTCGGTCACGAACCCAACCTGTCGGAGCTCGCCTCGCTCTGCGTGCTGGCCACGATCGACCTGCCGGTCGAACTGAAGAAGGGCGCGGTGCTCGCCCTCACGTTCGAGAGCGCGATCGCGCCGGGTCGGGCCTACCTGCGCTGGCTGCTGCCGCCGAAGGCGCTGCGCTCGCTCGGCTGATCCCCGGCGGGCTCGCCGTTGGCAACGGGGTCGGGCATACCGAACGCCTCGCCGATCTCGTTCGCGCTCTCGCCCGCTCCCATGGCGCCTTCGTCGGACCCGAACGCGCCGATCTCGAGGTCAGACTGCTCCAGCACGACGTCGAGGACCGGGTCGTCGAGGGGCATGCCACGCACGACCTGTCCGACCTCTTCCTTGAGCGCGCGGAAGATGTCGGCGGCAGAACCGCGCGCGTCCACGACTGCGAACCCGTATCGGTCGGCCAACCGCCGGAACTCCGCCAGCAACAGCCGTTGGTAGGTCACGAAATTCTGGAACATGTCATGGCCGCGCAGGAAGTCCTGCCCCGATTCCCAGTAATCGAAGCCCTGCGTCGCGAGCACACGCGGGACGAGGTGCTCAACGTCGATATCGAGGTAGATCACGCGGTCAGGGACCAGCGCGAAGCCGTACATATCCTCGAGCCACTTCTGGGACACGCCGCGGACCGCGGCGCGCGCGAGCAACGAGAACATGTACCGGTCGGCGATCACGACCATCCCGGCGCGGAGACCTGGCAGGATCCGCCGCTCGATCCGGTCCCAAAGGTCGGTCGCGTAGAACAGATTCAGTGTGATGGGGTCGAGGAAGTGCCCTTCCTTGGCCAGCTGGATGCCGGGGCCGGCGAGGTCGGAGCGGCGCAGGCCCGTGTCCATCACCGCGTAGCCCTCGTCTTCGAGCCATTCCTTCAGCAGACCGACGTGGGTCGACCGGCCGGCGGCGTCGGTCGCCTCGATCACGATCAGCCGTCCCGGCAACACGTCGGTCTCGATGCCAGGGGGGCGGTGCCCGAAGAAGTTCATCTCGGTCATGGCATCACCGTCGCCGCCGGCTGCACGTACCGGCCGAGGAGATCCTCGGAGGCGAGCGCCTCACGCACCTCGCCGGTCGACACCTTCATGATGTCGTTCAGGTGCGGCCGCACGATCTCGCGCATCAGCCGTTGCTGACGGATCAACGTCTGCGTGGCGTCCATCCGGATCAGCCCGAACTCGTCGACGAGCTGCTCGTACTCCTGACGGATCAAGCCTTGGAAGCGCGCGAACGACACCTCGGGATCGGATGAGAGCCCGAGGTCGAGGCCGGCCTCGTAGTACTTGAGCTGCGCACGGCCACCGCGGATGCGAGTGATGGCCTCGGCGAGCGTCACGTCGAAATAGAAGGCGAGCGAGGGCTGCACCGCGAAGGAGTACAGCTCGCGGAGCCACTCCCGATCGACGCCGCGAACCGCGTCGCGCGCGAACGCCGTGAACACGTACCGGTCGGCGAGCACCACCGCGCCGCCCCGGAGCGCCGGCAGGATCTGCTGGTAAGTGCGACTCGCGAAGTCCGCCGAGTGGATCAGGCTGAACGACATCGGGGTGAGCAACCGGCGCTTCTTCCCGCGCCTGGTGGTCTGTTTCACGATCGAGGCGGAGTTCCACTCGGTGGCGACAACGAGGTAGCCCTCGCTTATGAGCCACTTGTGGAGGAGGTCCAGCTGCGTGCTCTTGCCAGAGCCGTCGATGCCTTCGACGATGAACAGCTTGCCCGGCAGGTCGAGCTCACGCACCGTGGGTCCCCGGACCTTCCAACGTGATCATGCCCCTGTCGCGATGGAGAACGAGGGCCAGGGCGTCGCGTCGCTGGGGACATGACCTCCGGCGCCTCGAGCGTGACCCGACGGTCCCGCTCCCCCCATGGAACCACAGACCGAGGGCTCCGGGGAGTCCTCCGTTGGGACCTCCATGCGCCGTAAGCGATCCCGCGTCGCCTGAGGTCACCGAACCCGCCGAAGCATCGCCATCGCGGCCACCACGAAGGCGAGCAGGACGGCGGCGCCCATGGGGTCGACGAGTTTGGCGCCGTCGACCCCGGCGTTCGTCTGGAAGGCGCCCGCGGCGGCCAGATTCGCCTGGTACGCCGCGCCGAAGACGCAGAGCGCCGTCGCGAGCACGTATCCCGAGGGCTTCCGGCGCCAGAGCCAGACTCCGCCGATCGCCATGCTCGGGGCCATGAGCGACAGGTCGAGGGCGAACACGAGGTGCATGCCGGCGAGCGTCGCCGAGCCGAGGGTGAGGCGGCCCGTGACGGCGTACGCGAGCGAGAACGTCGTCCACAGGGTCGCGAAGACGCCGGCGACGGCGAGCAAGAGGACGGCGACCGCGCGGGCGGGTGTCCGGACGTCGAACCGCGCCGCGATCGCCGGTGCGTCGAGCTCGGTCGCCCATGCGATCAGCGCGAAGATCGACGCGGAGAACCCGACCACGTGGGCGAGGAACAGGTCGTTGAACGCGGCGCCGAAGACGTAGAACGCGAAGTTGTAGACGCCGTACCCGAGGAGACCGCCCCAGATCAACCGCGCGCGGACGGAGCCGCGTCGCGCGAGGAGCGTCGCCGAGATCAGGCCGGGGACGACGAGGACCAACGTCACGAGGTCACCGCCGCGGAGGGCGGCCGTCGCCCACGCGGTGTCGTCGGTGTAGAGACCGTGCACCGCGAGCCCGCCGATCGATGCGATCGTCGCAGCGATGATGGCGACGAACGTCAGCGTCGTCGCGGTGCGCGATGCCGCGCCGACCCGCACGGTGGTCGTCGGCTTGCGCAGGGTTGTCGTCATCGTTGGTCACCTCCGTCGATCGGGCGGGATCTCGTAGAACCGGCGCAGCGATGGCGCGGCGCAGATCGCAACCATCGCGGCGCCAACGGCCAGCAGGATGGGCTGCAACACCATCCGCTCCGTGAAGATCGTGAACTCGTAGAGGATCCACGCGACGAGCGTCACGCCCATCGCGATCGTGCCGACCCAGGCCCAGTGGTGGTGGAGCGTCGCGTCGATCGGCCGGAGGACACCGGGCGCGGGCCGCCACACGAGGCCGACGATCAGCGTCACGCTCCCGATCGCGTACACGACCAGAAGGAACAGACCGGGCAACAAGAAGTCGCGCACGGGCGTCTTCTCCAGCCACGCAAGCTTCGCGCCAAGCCGGGCGCCGGTCGGGTCGATCACGAAGCTCAGTCCCCCGGTGAACCCGCCGATCGCGAGGAAGGCCAGAAGTGCCGCCTCCAGCCACACCGTTGCGGGTCGTCGAGTGCGCATCGTCGTCGCCTCCATCCCCATCTCACCGCCGGCACGCCTCCAATGTCGGGGTCATCGGTCCCGCTTCCGAGGGGACCTCCGCCCGTGGAGCGGTGGGGAAGGCCACCTGACCGCGGGAGTCCGGTCCGGCGCAGCCCAGCCGGGCTGCCGCGCTTGACGGAGATGAACGTTCGGCGACCCCGACCAACGGCCCTCTTCTCGGATGACCGGCGCGGTGGTAGGAAACCGGTATGCCGGGAGGGGAACAGGGGGGTCGCATCGCCCGCGTCGCCGTCGTGGTCGCGATCTGCGTCGTCGGCGCGATCGTGGCGCCGGCGGCGTGGGCGGCGCAAGGCACGACGCTGCGGGTGAGTGTCGCCGCCGGAGGCGGCGACACGTCGGCGAACAGCGACTGGCCGTCGGCCTCGGCCGACGGCCGCTACGTGGCGTTCTCGTCGTGGGGCGACAACCTCGTGCCGAACGATACGAACGACAACTCCGACATCTTCGTCCGTGACCTGCAGGCGGGCACCACGCGGCTCGTGAGCGTCGCGTCCGACGGCACGCACGCCAACGGGCCGAGCTTCACCCCGTCGATCTCGGCGGATGGCAACGTGATCGCGTTCCGCTCCGACGCGACCAACCTCGTCCCTAACGACGCCGAGGGCCACACCGACGTGTTCGTCCATACCGTGTCGACCGGCGAGACGATCCGCGTGAGCCAGAAGCCGAGCGGGCTCGGGGCGAACCGGGACAGCATCGAGCCGTCGATCTCGGCCAACGGGAAGGTCGTCGCGTTCAGCTCCCTCGCGCGCAACCTCGTGCCGCAGCCGGTCGACGCCACCGGGTTGTGCTGCGACATCTTCGTTTCGCACCTCGCGACCGGGCACATCGCGCTCGGCGACCCGATGCTCACCGGCGGCGGCGCCTCGGACAGCTTCCTCCCCGTCCTGTCGGCGACCGGCCGCTACCTCGCCTTCGCCTCGTGGGGCTGTGGCATCGCCAAGAACATCGAGTGCCTCGACGAGAGCAACGTGTACGAGCTCGACCTGAAGACCGGCACGATGTCGCTCGTCAGTCGGGCGTACTCCGGCACCGTCGGGTTCGGCTGCGGCGCCAACCCGGCGATCAGCGCCGACGGCACGAAGGTCGCCTTCATCTCCGACGGCGACAACCTCGTGCCGAACGACACCAATCAGTCATACGACGTGTTCTTGCGCGACATGACGACCGGCGTGACCCAGCGCGTGAGCCTGACGTCCAAGGGCGAGCAGACCAACGGCGGCCTCGGCCGCGTGACGATGTCGGGCGACGGACGCTACGTGGTGTTCCCGTCCGACGCATGGAACATCGTGCCGAACGACACCAACGGCGTGTCGGACATCTTCGTGCACGACACCCGGACGGGGAAGACGTTCCGCGCGAGCGTCTCGAACACCGGCGCCGAGGCCAACAGCTACAGCGGTAACGCCATGATCTCCGCCGACGGGCACCTCGTCGTGTTCGAGTCGGACGCATCGAACCTCGCCGGCAGGGACAAGAACGTCACCACCGACATCTACGGCCGCACGCTCGGTTGAGCCATCCGAGAACCGCTGGCGCGCGTCTGCGCATCAGCGACGGCTAGTGTCTTGCGCATGTCCGACCAGGAACTGACGGCTAAGCAGGTCGACGACCTGGTCGACAGCAAGTCGTTCGCCGTTCTGCTGCTGGTCGCCTCGGTCGTCGGCCTCGTCGTCTCGCTCGGGTCGTGGGCGTTCCTTGAGCTGACGACGCGGATGCAGACCTGGGTGTTCGTCGACGCACCCAGCGCGCTCGGGTTCGGAGCGGGCGAGCCCACCTGGTGGCCCGTGCCCGTCCTGCTCGTGGCCGGACTCATCGTGGCCTTCGCCATCACGCGCCTGCCGGGGAACGGCGGGCACGTGCCCGCGCATGGGTTGGCGAGCGGGACGCCCGAGATCCGAACGCTGGCCGGGGTCCTCGTTGCCTCCGTGGCGTCGATCGGCCTCGGCCTCGTCGTCGGACCGGAGGCTCCCCTGCTGGCTCTCGGCGGTGGGCTCGCTCTCCTCACGTTGCGGCTGTCGCGGCGAGAGCAGCCGCCCCAGGTGCCCGTCCTCATGGCGGCTGTGGGCGCGTTCGCGGCGTTGACAGCGCTGTTCGGCAACCCGGTGGTCGCCGCGGTCGTCATCATCGAGGTCGCGGCGATCGGCGGCGCCCGTCTGCGTCTGGTCCTCCTGCCGGGCCTGGTCGGTGCCGGCGTCGGGACATTGGTCACGATCGGGTTGGGGGGGTTCGAGGGGCTCAGCACCAGCGTGTATGCGATCACCCCGCTGGCATTGCCCGCCTTCCCGCGGCCCGATCTGGTCGACTTCGGCTGGGCGATCCTGTTGGCCGGCGTCATCGCGGTCGGGGCGCGGCTCCTCATGCACGGGGGGCTGTGGACCGAGCGCGTCGCCGTGCGGCGCCCCTATGTGGTGGTGCCCGTCATCGGCGTCCTGGTCGCGCTGCTGGCGATCGTCTTCGACCTCATCACCGGCAAGGGCCAGGGCCAAGTCTTATTCGATGGCCAGGCGGCGCTGCCCGGACTGGTCTCGACCGCCAGCTCATGGTCGTTGGGCGCGCTCGCGTTCCTCCTTGTCTGCAAGGGCATCGCGTACGGTCTGTCGCTGGGCAGCTTCCGTGGTGGTCCCACGTTCCCTGCCCTGTTCCTGGGAGCAGCTGCAGGAATCATGGCGTCCCACTTGCCCGGGTTCTCCATAACCCCCGCCGCCGCCGTCGCGATCGGCGCGGCAACGGTCGCCATCCTCAAGCTGCCCTGGACCGCGATCCTGCTGTCGTACTTCTTGTGCGCCGGCGGCGGTCCGGGGACGATCCCGCTCGTCGTGGTTGGGGTGGGGGTCGCCTACATCACCACGGTGGCGATATCGCGTGCCCTCGAAGGCCGCGGACATGCCTCCACCGCTGCAGCGGTTCCGGTTTCGCCGCGCGCCGGTTAGAGATCCGTTTGCGTTCGAGCAGCGGCCCTGTGGGTATGCGGTTGCCGGAGTACGGTGACACCCCTTCGCCCTCAAGGAGGCCGGCCCGTGGAGCGATCGCGACGACGCGCGGTGCTCGCCGCGCTCACGGTCGTCGTGGTCGCGGTCGCGATCGTCGCCTGGCGACGGAGCGACCGTGCGGTCGCGGCCTCGTCGCCGGCCCCCGTGGCGTCGCACGGAACGCCCTCGCCCGCGATGACGATGCCGATGGGGCCGATGCCGACGCCGTCCGCGCACTCCGCGCCGGCGAAGAGAGCGGGCGGGACGAACATCTACAAGGCCATCACATCGAAGACCTTGGCGCCGCAGGTGCGCCACGACCCGGAGTACGTCTACGTGCCGAACGGCGACCCGGGCACCGTCGAGGTGATCGACCCCTCCACCTACAAGGTGATCCGCCGGTTCTCGTTCGGCTTCCACAGCTATCCCGAGCACGTGACGCCGAGCTATGACCTGCGGTGGCTCTACGCGGACGTCGACGGTGCGAACGCGCTCGCCAAGATCGACCCCCGCACCGGCAAGCTCGTCCGACTGATCCATGGCATCGAGCGCCCGTACAACCTCTACTTCACGCCGGACGGCGCGCGTGCGATCGACGTCGCCGAATACGACAACACCCTCATCTTCATGAACCCACGGACATGGAAGCCGATCAAGGACGTGAAGATGCCGTGCAACGGCTCCGATCACGCCGACTTCGGGCCGCCGGGGACGAGCTACCTGTTGATCAGTTGCGAGTACGACGGCCACATCATCAAGGTCGACTGGAAGACGATGCGGGTGCTGCGCGTGCTCAACGTCGGCGGCATGCCGATCGACGTCAAGCTGACGCCCGACGGCACGCATTTCCTCGTCGCGAACCAAGGGCTCGGCGGTGTCTCGGTGATCGATCCGAAGAAGATGAAGCAGGTCGGATTCATCCCGACCGCGCGCGGGGCCCACGGGATGGCGCTCAGCCGCGACACGACCCACATGTACGTGACCGACCGGCTCGCGGGCGAGATCTCGCTGATCGACCTGAAAACGCTGACGGTGACGGCAACGTGGAACGTCGGGGGGTCGCCGGACATGGCGCAGGTCTCACCGGACGGATCGGAGCTCTGGGTCACCAACCGCTTCGGCACGACGGTGTCGGTGATCTCGACGAAGACGGGCAAGGTGATCCATCACATCGAGGTCGGCCAAGATCCGCACGGGCTGACGTACTTCCCCGAGCCGGGCCGGTTCAGCCTGGGTCACAACGGCGTCTACCGCTAGGCTCCGCTCGTGCGTCGCGTGCTCTACCTGTTCAGCACCGGCATCGCCTTGCTGCTCTTGTCTCTGCCGTTGTGGGCGGCGGTCCGCATGGCCGAGTGCTCGTACTCCAGCGAGCAACCAGGCGATGCGGTGTGCGAGCGGAAGGTGCTCTACCCGATGGGTGACCTTGCGCTTCTCGTGACGTTAGTCGGCGCGATGGCCGTGTTGGTCGCGTGCTGCTGGTGGTTCGCCCGGCGCGTACGCCGAGCGCCCACGAACGCGATCACACCTCGGTCTGACTGAACCGGTCGAGGAACACGCCGTGACGAAGACCGCGGTCGCTCACGGTGAGTGCGTCCGCGCGGAGAACGTCCATCACCGTTCGCGCGATGCACGCGCCCGCGAGGATGACCTCGGCGCGGTTTCGCTGCAGTCCAACGATCGATCGCCGGTCATCGGCGTGCGTCGATCGGTACCGCTCGATCTGACGGTCCACCTCTTCGACGCTCAGGGTGGCGCCTTGCACGCGATCGGCGTCGTACGGGTCCAACTCGAGCATCACCGCGGTCATGTTCGTGACCGCTCCGCCCATGCCGACCAGCCGCTCGTTCGCCTGGTGGGCCCGGAGCCGCTCGAGGTCCGCGCCGATCGCGGCGCGCGCCTCCTCGATCACACTCTCGGGAACCGCCTCGTCGAGGCCGAATGCCTCCGCGCATCCGGCCGAACCGACGAGAACGCTGAACCGCTCGCGCACGCGGTCGCCCTCGCCGAACGTGAACTGGGAGCTGCCGCCGCCGGTATCGAACACGACCAGCGGGCCCTCCGCGTCCGGGAGACCCGACCGCACCGCGAGGTATGCGAGCCGGCCCTCCTCGTCGCCGGAGATGACCTCCACGTCGAGCCCCGACCGCTCGCGGATCGTGGCCAGCACCTCATCGCGGTTCGTCGCCGCGCGCAGCCCGGCTGTGCCGATCGCCGCGATCGCACGGACGTGCTCGCGGCTCGCCTCCTCGGCCATCGACGCGATCGCGTCCGCGGTGCGCGCGGCGGCGACCGATGCGATCGCTCCCCGGGCGAGCACGCCTTCCCCGAGCCGCGTGACCTCGGCACGATCGACCACCGCGGTCCAGTCGTCGCCGTGCCGCTCGGCCACCCGGAGCTTGACGGAGTTCGTGCCGACGTCGATCACCGCGTATCGCGGGCCGGCGTCCTCACGCCCGCCTACTGGACGCAGAACTCGTTGCCCTCCGGGTCCTGCATCACGACCCAGAACTCGCCGCGCTCCTCCATCTCATGGACCGTAGAGGCGCCGGCCTCGGTGAGCCGCCCCACCTCGTCCCTGATCGTGCGCATCCGTTCGTCGCCGTCCGTGATGCCGGCCGCAGCGTTGATGTCGAGGTGCACGCGATTCTTGGCGACCTTGCCCTCGGGCACCTGTTGGAAGAACAGGCGGGGACCGACGCCGTCCGGATCGATCACCGCGCTCCGCGAGTTCCACTGCTCCTGCGGCACATCCCACGCCCGCAGGGCGTCCTCCCATGAGTCGAACCCGCCGGGTGGCGGCTGCTCCTGGTATCCGAGCGCAAGCCCCCAGAACCGCGCGAGGCGCTGCGGATCGGCGCAGTCGATCACCACCTGCACACGCGTCGCCATGGGCACCATGGTGGCACGGATCTCGGACAGCTGTTCGTTCGCTAGCCCGACGACTGCACCGCGGGCGGCGTGCTGCCGTACACCGACGGGCTCAAGCGATAGGCGTCGGCCTCCTGGGCGAGCGCGGCATCCGCGCCTTCGCGAGCGCGTCCGCGTCGAGCGTGACCCGTTCGGTGAGCACCAGCACCTCGTGCTCGTCCTCGTTGGGGCCGCCCCAGCCCACCCGGACGTTGCCCACGCCCGGCGCGTAGTACTTGAGCTGGAACGCGCGCGGCTCCCCCCGGCTGAACTCGCGGTTCACGAGCACGCCGTCGTAGCAGTGGACCTCGCTACACGTCTGCTCGCCCATCGCGTACGTGTCGCCGCGGTCGTCCCATCCGACCCGCGGTCCCCAGCCTTGGGCGCCGCGACCGTGTACAGCGCAACCAAGAAGCCGAACGACGCGAACGAACGGAAGTAGCCGAGCATCGAGTAGACGAACAACGACGACGTGATGACGCCGAGGACGAGCACCGGCGCCTTGCGTCGCCAGACCAGGGCCGTCTGCAGCAGCAGCGGCGAGATGCCGAGGCCGTCGATCGTGTGGCGCATCTCATCGCCGCCGCCCTCCGGGAGATCGACGTACAACCTGGTGAACAGGCCGATGAGGGCGATCGCGGTCAGCGCCCCCGCGATCAGGGCGTCCTGCACGATCGGCCGGCCGAAGAATCGCCGCAGCCGGTCGCCCGCGGGCGGTCCCGCCGGGTCTGCGCGCACGGCCGGACGGCGGGCGACGGTCGTCATCGTTCCGCTCATGATCCGGCGCCCAGACTGAGGAAGACGGCGGCATCTGGCCCCTCCCGTTGCCCAGCCGGAGAATCGTATGCGCTTGGGTGGAACCTTGCATAGTCGGCTTCGCGCTGTATCCCCGGCGCCCAGCCAGTCTCGAGCGCGTTCGTGCCCCGCGCGGTAGCGTCCGCACCGTGCATGACGACGGCTACTTCGACGAAGCGGTCGCGGCCCGCTACGACGAAACGGAGTCCGGGCAGTTCTCGCGCGGCGAGATCGACGCGGCGGCGGACCTGCTCGCCGGGCTCGCCGGCAGCGGTCGTGCCCTGGAGTTCGCGATCGGGACGGGAAGGATCGCGCTGCCGCTCGCCGCGCGTGGCGTCGACGTCGCCGGCATCGAGCTTTCCAACGCGATGGTGCAGCGTCTACGCGACAAGCCGGGCGGGGATGCGATGCCTATCGTGATCGGCGACATGTCGACGACGACGATCGATGGACCGTTCTCCGTCGTCTACCTCGTCTATAACGCGATCATGAACCTCACGACGCAGGAGGCGCAGGTCGCGTGTTTCCGCAATGCCGCGGCGCACCTGTCGCCCGGTGGTTCTTTCCTGATCGAGGTCGGCGTGCCCGGCCTGCGGACGCTGCCGCCCGGGACGATGCACCAGGTGTTCCACGCGAGCGAGGACTACTGGGGCGTGGACGAGTACGACGTCGCGAACCAACGGCTGATCTCGCATCACATCGAGAACGCCGACGGCGCCTACCGGCGCACATCGATGCCGTTCCGCTACGCGTGGCCGGCGGAGTTCGACCTGATGGCGCAGCTCGCCGGGATGACGCTGCGCGACCGGTGGGGCGGCTGGCGCCGAGAGCCGTTCACCGAGGACAGCACGCAGCACGTCTCCGTGTGGCAGAAGCCATCCTGACCCGCGTTTGCACGCAACCTCGAACGGGCATCACTTCTCCTTCGAGAACCAGGGGGGATGCCGCCATGTCCTCGAGACAGGACGAAGACGAGAAGGAACGCCTCGATCGCGAGCTGATCGAGCTGCTGAACGAGCTCCGGGTCGCGCTGCCGGGTGTGCAGGTGATCTTCGCGTTCATGCTGGTGGTGCCCTTCAGTCAGGGCTTCGCGAAGCTTTCGTCCGTGGAGCGGTGGATCTACTTCGCGGCGTTCATCGCCTCTGCGCTTGCCGCGGCACTGTTGATCGCGCCCTCGTCGTACCACCGGATCCAGTTCCGCCAAGGCGACAAGGAGAAGATGATCCGGCTCGCGAACCGCCTCTTGGTGAGCGGATTGGTGCTCGTCGCCGTCTCGATGTCCCTGTCCGTCGGGCTGATCAGTGAGTTCGTGTTCGGCACCGCGATGGCGCTGATCGCCGGCGTCGGGATCGGCGCTGCGCTCGCGTGGTTCTGGTTCGGTCTACCGCTCAGTCGCCGGGCGCAGGCCTAGGCCGCTCGGGAAGCCCGACCGCGGGTTCGACCCGCGAAGCCGCCGCGTACGCGGACGTCCTGCGGCAAGCGGGCCTATCGACCCTCATCCCTCGACGTCTGCACGACGAGACTGGCGCGAGACGGA
>C688J18823_10000492_pt1 | contig 22810 bp, 30 predicted proteins | sample HopSoiMetagenom1_FD_18823 | JGI IMG/M metagenome (IMG submission 18823) | reverse complement strand
TCTCGCGCAAGGCGAGGCGGCGGCGCCCCGGGACGCGGGCACCGGCCTGCGCCTCGATCATGATCGCCAAGGCGCCGAACCGGGCGACCGTGTCCGCACCCCCGAAAGCAGCCGGATCGAGGGCGACGATCAGCTGGCCGGTCCCGGGCGGGCCGCCCTTGTCGTCCAGAAAGGACGACGCGTCGGCGGCGTAGCTCGCGCCGGTGAGACCTGCCGCCAGCAGCTCGACCATGAGAGCGAGCGCCGTTCCCTTGGCGTCGCCAAGCGGCAGCATCGTGCCTTTGAGGGCCGCTTCGGGATCGCTCGTCGCCTTCCCGGTCTCGTCGAGGGCCCAGTCGTCGGGGATCCGTTCGCCGCGCTGCTTTGCCGCCAGGATGTTGCCGCGCGCGACCTTCGAAAGGGAAAGATCGACGACGATCGGCGGCCCCTCGGGCAGCGGGCAGGCAAAGGCGATCGGGTTCGTGCCGAACACGCCCTTGCGGCCGCCCCAGGGCGCGATCGCCGCCGGCGTGTTGGCGAAGATGAGGGCGACGATGCCCTGCGCGGCGAGGCGCTCCACGGCATGTCCGGCGGCGCCGCAATGATGCGAGCGCCGGATCGGGGCCGCGGCGATGCCCTGCGATCGCACCACGTCGGGCAGGGCCGCCAAGGCGGCGTCGAGGGCCGCAAAGGCGAACCCATGGGCCGCGTCGACGGCAATCACGGCCGGTCGCGGCCGCGACAGCACCGGTTCGGCAAAGCCGTCGACCTTCCCTCTCTTCGCCTGCGCCGCGTAGGTCGGCAGACGCGAAAGGCCGTGGCCCTTGAGGCCGTCCGCCTCCGCGGCGGCGAGCGCCCGCGCGACGCTACGCGCGTTCGCCTCGCTCGTCCGGCAGCGCACGAGCGTGCGCAGGATGAGCGCTTCGGCTTCCGCAATGGTGAGAACCGGCACCTCAGGCCCCGCCCAAATGCCGGCGGACCTTCTCGGCGATCACCCACGACACCCGAACATTCGACTCCTGCGTCACGCCGGCGATATGCGGCGTCAGGATGAGGCGCGGGCAGCCCGCAAAGAGGGCAGCCCGCGCGGCCGAGAGCGGCTCCTCTGCGAAGACGTCGAGCGCCGCCCCGCCGAGTTTCTCGTTGCGTAGAGCTGCGCAGGCCGCGGCCTCGTCGACGACGCCGCCGCGCGCCGCGTTGATCAGGATCGCGCCCGGTTTCATGCGGGCGAGCGTGGCGCCGTCGACGAGATTCCGGGTGCTCGGCGTCAGCGGAACGTGGAGCGAGATGACGTCGGCGGTTGCGATGAGCTCGTCGAGGTCGAGGCGCACGACGCGGCCCGTCGGCTGGTTCCAGGCCGGGTGCTCGGGCGGCACGAACGGGTCGTTCGCGGTGACCGCCATGTCGAGGGCCGCGGCGCGCTTTGCGGTCTCGCGCGCGATCGAGCCGAAGCCGATGAGGCCGAGGCGCTTGCCTGAGATCTCATGCCCCATCAGCCGGTTGCGGGGCCAGGCCCCGGCGATCACGTCCGCGGTCGAGGCATAGGCGCCGCGCAGGAGCATCATCGCGGTCCCGACGACGTATTCGGCGACGGCGATGTCGTTCGCGCCGGTCGCCGGGTAGACCGCGATGCCGCGCGCCTTGCAGGCGGCGAGGTCGATATTGTCGAGACCGACGCCGAGGCGGCCGACGCACTTGAGCTTGGGCGCGCCCTCGAGCAGCGCCGGTCCGACGAGGGTTCGGTTGCGAACGATGAGCGCGCGCGCATCGGTGACGGCCGCCGCGAGGTCGGCCGGCCGGTCGACAAGGCCGGGATCGTAGAGCGCGTCGAAGCGCGCGAGGCCCTCCCGGATCGCCGTTTCATCCATGAATTCGGAGATGACGATCTCGGCCATCGGCTCAACCGATCAGGACAAGGCCGGCGACGGCGACGATGAGAACGACAAGCGTCGTCGCGGTGACGGTCGCGACGTGACGCCAGCCGAGCTTTGCCATCGCGGTGAGCGACGTGCCGAGCCCGAGCGCGCCGATCGCAATAAGGAGCCCCCAGCTCGACGCCTCGACCAGGACCGCCTTTGCGGGCCCGTACACGGACGACACCGCCGGCATCTGGCCGGCCAAGCTGTTCAGAACGCAAAGCGCCAGGAAGACGAGCGCGAAGACCGGCACCGGCACCTTCGCGGCGCCATGCTCCACGCCTTTGCGGGTGAACCACCAGCCGACGGCGAGCACGACCGGGAGCAGCAGGAAGACGCGAAAGAGCTTCACGACCACGGCCGTGTTCCCGGCCCCCTCCGAGACCGCGTAGCCCGCACCCACGACCTGCGCCACGTCGTGGATCGTCGCACCGAGCATGACGCCCGTGAGGCGCTCGTCGAAGCCGAGCGCGACGCAGACGATCGGATAGATCACCATGGCGGCCGTCGAGAGCGCGTTGACGGCCACGACCACGAAAGCGATGTCGGCCTCCTTGCCATAGTAATTCGGCACGACGGTCGAGGTGGCGAGGGTCGCCGACGCGCCGCAGACGGCGGTCGCGGCGCCGGCGAGCGCGCCGTAGGACTCGTTCTGGCCGAAGAAGCGGGCGAACCAGAAGCCCGAGAGCACCGTCGCGGTCATGCTCACGACGACGACGACGCCGGTGCCGAAGCCGAGCGCCGCGATATCGCCGAGCGCGATCCGAAGCCCGAGCAGCGCGACCGCCCAGCGCAGCAGCTTCTTGACGCAGAACGTAAGGCCGCCCTGAAACCGGGGGCGCGTCGCGACCCGGTTGAGCGCGATGCCGAGGAGAAGCGCGATCACCATGGCCGGGATCGGAAACGCGCGGGCGATCAGCGGCGCTGCCAGCACCGCCGCGATGGCGACGGCGGCCGACAGCGCGACGCCCGGTGCGACGGTTCGGAGCTGCGCCAGGAGGTCGCTGCGCGTCGCAGCCGTCAGGCGGGCGACGGAGGCTACGCCCGCTCTCTCTCCACCTTTCGGGGAGGAGCCGGGGGGCGCTGGCGTAGAGCTCTGGAGCAAAGTTCGGCGCCTTTATCAGCGTCTCGGCTCAACTCGCGCGGCAACGGCCCCGACAGGGGAAGATCACGCGCTCCGATAGAGCTTCGTCATCACGAACTCGCGGTGGCCGAGCGCCTCGGCCGCGGTGAGCCGGCCGTTCGCGGTGCGCACCACCATCTCGATCAGGGCATCGCCCGCCTCCGGGATGGTCATGTCGCGGCGCAGCACGCCCGAGACGTCGACATCGATGTGCTCCGACATGGTGCGCACCGTGCGCGGATTGCCCGAGATCTTGATCACCGGGACGATCGGATTGCCGATCACATTGCCCTGCCCGGTCGGGAAGGTGTGGACCGCGTACCCGGCGGCCGCCATCAGGGTCACGCATTCGGCCGCAGCCGAGGACGTGTCCATGTAGTACAGGCCCGGTCCCTTGGCCGGGGCCTCCGCCGGCTCGAGGGCGTCGATGTAGCGGCACTCGCGCCCGATCTTTTCGAGGTTGCCGAGGGCCTTCTCCTCGATGGTCGTGAGGCCGCCGGCGATATTGCCCTTGGTCGGCTGCGAGTCGGAGAGGTCGTCGGTCTTATGAGCCTCGATGACCTCGTCCTGATAGGCTTTCCACATCCGGTACCATTTCTCGCCGACCTCCGGGGTCGCCGCCCGCTCCTTGGCAAGGTGCTCGCCGCCGGTGATCTCCGAGGTCTCGCCAAAGCAGCCGTAGATCCCGACCGGGATCAGCTTATCGTACATGTTGCCGACGGTCGGGCAGGACGCGAGGCCGGTCGTGGTGTCGGACTCGCCGCATTTCGTCGACACCCAGAGCTCGGAGACGTCGCACTCCTCGCGCTTCTGCTCGGATGCCTTCTGCAGGTAGTCCTTGGCGACGCGCGCCGCCTTGGCGACGGTGCCGATGTCGCCGGTGCCCTCGATGCCGAAGCCGGTCACGGGCTTGCCGGTCTTGGCGATGCCCTCGACGACGCGGTTCGTCCACTGATCCTCGATGCCGATGACCACGACCGCGGCCACGTTCGGGTTCGAGCCGGTGCCGATCAGGGTTCGGAAATGCAGGTCGAGGTCTTGGCCGAATTGCAGGCGGCCGTAGGCGTGCGGCAGTGCGAGCGTGCCTTTGATGTTGTTCGCGACCGCCTCGCAGGCCGCGTTCGAGAGGTCGTCGAGGGGCAGGATCACGACATGGTTGCGGACGCCGACACGCCCGTTCTCGCGCCGGTAGCCCCAGAACTTCAGGTTCGAATAGCCGTTCGTCCGTTTCCCGTGAGCCATGACCGCGCCCCTCACCACCGCTTCGTCTTCACATTATGCACGTGCACGTGCTCGCCCTTGCCGATATCGGCGACGGCCCGGCCGATATCCTGGCCGTATTTCCAGATCGTGTCGCCGTTCTTGATGTCGGCGAGCGCCACCTTGTGGCCGATCGGAATGTCGTGCTTGGCGGTAAGGTGGAAGTCGCTGTCGTCGTGGGTCACGACGCCGAGCATGTCGGTCCCGGCCGTGAGGCCCTCGACGACGACGACGCCGACCGTGTCGTTGTTGTCGTGAACGAGTAGATGCGGTGCCCCCAACGGTATTCTCCCCCAAAATTGGCATTCGGCGACCTTTTATAGAACGCAAGACAGGAGTCCACCGCCGCTGCGGCATGCGGTCCGGCACCCCTGCGTTAACGGTTTACCGTGACCCGACAAGTCGCGCGAGCAAGGCTCGTTCTTAACAGGGCCGCAGCCGCACTCCCTTAGCCTCCTTCAGACAGAGAAGCGGACCGGCCTGCCGGCAACCGCCTCCGGCAGGGGCGTGAACACGATGGGCATTAGAGTTACGGCGCGTGGACTCGCGCGGCTACTGCCGCTCGCCTTCTTTGTCGCACTCCCGTCGCTGGCGTCCGCGACACCCGACCATCGCGACGGGGTCACCGTCCGGCACGCTCCGAAAGCGCCGATCAACCCGGCCATGTGGGTGAAGCTCGCGGCACTTCCGCCGTGGATCCCGTCGCGCCCGGAGCCATTCGCCCTCGGTTCGTCACCTTCAGCTCTCGATGCGTTTAGGGCGAAGTGGTTGCAGGTGAGGGACGAGATCGCCCAGGACGCGATCATGCTGGCCGGCTGCCGGTCTGTGCCGGAAACGTGCCCGCCGGCTGCGCGGCGATTCCTCGCTCTGATCGACGGTGCGCGGGGAAAGGAAGGCCGCGCTCTGCTCGGCGAGATCAATCGCGCGGTCAATCTGGCGATCCGCTACGTTTCGGATCTGAAGCAGCACGGCAGCGATGTCTGGAGCGCTCCGCTCGCCACCTTCGCCTCGGGGCAAGGGGATTGCGAGGATTACGCCATCGCGAAATACCTCGCCTTGCGCGAAAGCGGCATCGCGACCGAGAACCTGAGGCTCGTCGTCGTGCAGACCCGTCGCGACAGAGCGCACGCGGTCCTCGCTGCCCGGCTCGATGATTGCTGGCTCTTGCTCGACAATACGGCTTTGGTGCTCGTGCCCGATCACGAGCGCACCGATTACCGGCCGTTGATCGCGTTCGGCGCCGAGGCGGATCTCGCTAACGCCGAGACCGCGCTCGTCGACCGTCCGCTCGCCGGCTCGATGTGAGCTCGCTCGGACTGCCGGCGCGTTCTGGAATTCCCTGTTACCAGGAAAAGAACAGGGAATTCCTCTTGTCTCATCGCCGCCAGTCCGATGCACAGGCAACGGCTCCGATCGCCCTCGACAGAGGTGCTGGCGTTGCTGGCCTGGGACTCGAGGCCAAGGCCACGCCCCCAGTCGCGACCTTCGGCCGACGCAGCCCCTCCCACTTAGCCGACCTCGCCCTGTCAAGAAACTGTACGGTCGCGTCGACCTGATCGGTGCAGTTGGCGGGAAAGGTCAGAAATTCCTCGACGTAATCGTCGGTCCAGTCGGCGCCCTCGGGAAGATAGATGCAGCCCTCCCGAATAGCCTTGAGGTGCGCGGCCAAACGCTCCCTTTTCGAACGCGAGTCGGGTGTACAGGCGACGATTGTCAGCCAGCTGGAGGCCGGAGGCTTGTCGATCAGCGATGGACCATAGCCGGTATCCTCAATAAGCGCGATGTTCGGACGGTGCTTACGGCAGACGTCCAGGAACGCTGAGCGAAAGTCGCTACAGCTGGCGCGCTCGCGCCACTGGTCGAGCAAGTAGAAACGATCGCCGTCCGGTGCCCAGACCTGAATGACGCTAGGGCTTCCGGTGGGGGTCCGTTTGTGGCCGGGATCAACGCTGACGATCCTCGGTAAGGTCGAGGATACCGCACCGCCGCGAAACCAATGGAAATCTTCACTGCGTATACGTTGCATGGTTTCCTCGCCCTCTCCTTGTTGGTACAAGTATTCAAAGTTCGTTTGCTTGCGCAGCCGCGCGATTGTCTTTGGCGAAAACTCATCCGCACGGAGGACGTCGCCTCGTTCTCGGCACCATGAACCTCTTCGGATGGGGTAAATGCAATCTTTATCCGCTACCAGCGGCAGCGCAAGGCGTTGCCAGTCGCCTTGATCATGGAGGTAGGACGAAAGGTCCTCTTCGGCTAGTCGATGGCCGACATAAAGGATTTTTTCGCGACTTGGGTGATCGAAACGTGGCCGCAGCTCACTGTCGAAGAAGTGAATCGCCTCCTCCAATTTCCTCACGTTTCCGGCGTCCTTCACCGCGATGGGGTCGTCGATGATGATGAGGTCAGCACCACGGCCGGTTACGCCACGGCCGGCCATGCTGACGCCGTAGAGCCAGCCGCCCGCAGTCGTCGCAAACTCAAGCGCACGATCCTGCCCTCTTTCAATACGTGTCGGAAAGATTTCGCGATAGGCAGGGGATTTCATCTTTCGGCGGCATTGGTAAACGATATCAGCCGCGATATTTTCGCTGTATGTGCCAATAATGATTTTTGACGATGGGTTCTTGCCTAGCTGCCAGACTGCACCGCAGATCGTGCAGAGCGAAGTTTTCAGATGCCGGGGCGGAAGATTAAAGATCTGGCGATCGCCGAACTGAAAGAAGTCGTTTAGATGGTAGAGGACGGTTTGTATATAGAGCTGGTCGCGATATACATCACCATGCTGTGCAAACAGCATCTTTCTTGCAAATGGCTCGAATTCGTGCTGGCACCGGATTCTGAGTTTACGGTTCATCGCTGTTCCTCCTCGTGCGCCTCATAATCTTCGAGAAGCGCATCATCTTCGGCATCCTTTCCGGATTGCGCTTCGGCTACTTGTCCATTTCTTCGTAGTGTCAGGCTGAACAAAGTTGTCGCGGCCCGAATGTCGCCACTCAGAGCCTTGCCCACGAGCGCTTTAACGAGGGCCCTCTGCTTCGAAATGGCGAGCACACGACCCGACTCGTCCTTGATCTCGATGGGCTCCGCCAGCTCGTCGTAAATATCGGCGCGCAAATCGCGCGACATACGAGGCCGGCCCTGCGGGTTGCCGCTGACGCCCTTCTTGAAGCGGCTCGCCTTGGGTGGCTGGCAGTAGCCGGCCGAATGATCGTCGCCCGCCATGTTCCCTTGCCGGACTATACGTCCTTGCGGTATATACCTATATACGATGACAATACCGCGGTCAAGCTGTGCCTATGTGTTAGCGGTCCGTCCTCGGAGGTGAAGCGACGATGCCGCTCGACCCGCGCGTGTCTATTGGGCTACGAACAGAAGACCGAAGGCGCCTTGACAACCAACCGTTCTGTCGCGCTGTGGCGGCAGCGGAGCGACGCGAGAACTCTCGTGAAGGCAAGGAAATCACTGTTGAGGATCGCTGCCCGAAGGGCGCTGGAGTTGCGCGGCTATAAGGTGACCGACATCTCCGGGCCAGGCATCGCCATGGGTGGTCGCCTGCACGCTGTTCGAGGAAAACAGGAGGTTACAGTGGCCGTCCGAACGGCGACTGACCGCGAGCTCGGGTTGATTCGTGATGACCATGGCACATGGAAGACGATACCGGCAATGGACAAGGTTGTTGTCGCAGCTCCAGCAATAAAAGAGCCAGAAATGGTTGAAGTGTTCGGATTTGATGCGAAAGAAATCTTGGAAGCATTTGATCGCGAGCTCGCACGCCTCAAAAAGCGTAGTCCAGGTCTATCCCCGAAAGCACCGGTTTTTCTGGCGTTAGATGGCAAGCGCGGCCAGGGAGATCCGGCACACCCCCTGAGAACGAAGGCGGACTGGACCGAGACGGTTCCATTACCGCAAAAAGCAGATGTTGTTGAAGTGTCATCGGCTACCTACGTGGATCGGGTTCGGGCCGAGTATGCGCGGCTCCACGGTGTCACCCTTGATGAAGTGCAGGTAGAGTTCCGCATAATCCGACCGGCCCCAAAGCGTTCTCGTCAAGGCTAGCGCGGTAGGTCAGCGCCCGCATGAGGTTCGCTCGTCGACATGGCTTTCACGCACTAGGTTGTTCATCCGGTTCGGCCCGAGGAGCCGCCTAAGAGCCAAGACAGCCATCAGCCGCGTCTGCCTCCGCGAGGACAACCCTGTTGAGGCTCCACAACTAAGCGCGATCGCAGGCCATGTACGATCTGTGGCGTCGCCACATGGCTGCGGCCGAGGGTAACGGAAGGGGTGAGATTAACAAGTCGGTCGACCCAGCGATGGAGCAAAGCCGGTAGTCTCAGCCGCGCGGCAAACCAATTGGGACCCATGGACTAGTCGACGTCATGAAAGCGCGCGGCCTATCGGAGACGATGCCCTGACCGCATTTAAGAGCTTGTCGCCAGGAGCCACGGCTCCTGCCGTTGATCGGCTTCAGGAAAGCGGGACCCAGCGCTCTGGCGCTATAGACAAGGCGAGACCGTGCCCCTACATGCGCTTCGTCCCTCACTTTGGGGCCAGTTTTCCAACTTCTTCGGACTTCCATGAGACCTCGGTCACGGCCTTTCATGGTCGAAATCAAGAGCAGCAAGCGGACGGCTCAGCCCGCGTCGGCAGCCCTCTGCCCACCCCAATAATTCGGACGATCTGATTTCAGGTGATCTGCCCGCCCGCGATATCCAAGCGTTCCTTATCGACGGCCCCATGTCGCGCGAGGCACTCCGGGAGGCGGATAAGGTATTCAGTCGATTCGCTGGTGATCAACCGTCGGTTCACACGACGAACGGCGGTAAAGCGCCACTCTCCCCGGATGCCGAGCCCTCGGCTCCTTTGGTGAGAGTTCTGCCCGATCTCCTCGCCGCCGCTCGCGAGCACGAACGAACAGCAGCGCTGATGCCGGAGCGGAAACGCGCTTCGAATAGCTCCAAGACGGTTCAGCGCCGGAGAAAGGCGCTGGTTGAGCATCGAATGCTGGACCCTGACCCGCTTCGCGCTGATGAACCTAAGAACCTCACGCAATTGACCAGCCACGCCGAAGCCGCGATGGCTATGAGCCGCCGTGGTAAGCGTTCGAGGGCCCAACTGTCGCCCGGTGAACGTTGGAAAGAGCGTCGATTGCCGAAGGTGTGCTGGGATCGTCGGCGCGCCCGAACCCAATGAGCGGCCTCAGTCGCTCAGGCACGCGCGCCTGCTTACGCGAGAGGTCGCTGTGCGCTGTAGGCTCAACTCTGCGAATCCGACGGCCAAAATTCCAGCGCTCGCCGCCGGTCTAGTGCAGCTGTACCAGGCGCGGAGAGCTCGTCCGTTGACAACCGCCGTGCCAGTGTATGACCTGCGTTGGATGTTGGGCCAGGTCGCAAATTGCTGCGCCTCTCTGAACTCTCTTCCTTAGCCTCTCACTGCGATCAGCTCGGAGAGGTGTTCTACGCGCTCGATCTTGAGTGGCGCATTGTAGTCGCAAACGAGACGGCGCTCCGTTTCGTTGGCCTTACACCCGAGCAGACCATTGGGCGTTCCTATTGGAGCGTAGTTCCCGAAGCGCGTGGAGGGCCGCTGGAAGAGACGTTTCATCAAGCGTACCGGACCAGAAGGGTGGTCGAGGTGGAGGTTGAAAGCAGTCTGCACCCCGGTCGGTTCGTTCGGGCGATCGCAGTCCCGTTAGAGGATGGGCTAGCGATCACATTGCGCGACATCACGGAGCAGCGCGCGTCGGAGTCTGCGCGCAGCCAAAGGCTCGTCAGCACTGAGGAACATCTACGCGTTGCAGCCGAAGCCGCACAGATCGGGACGTGGGAGGTCGATCCACAAGCTGGCGCTCGCTACTGGTCCTCGCAGTTCCGAGCGATCCTTGGCGTGTCCGAAGATACCGTGGCGGACGACCAGCTCTTTTCTTCACTCATCGATTCAAGAGATCGCGATCGCATCAGGGACATGTATCGGCGCGCCTACGAGGGAGAAAATGGCGGAAGCTACGCCGCGGAGTTCCGCATACGCAGGGCCGACGATGGCTCGCGGCGTTGGGTTTCAGCACGTGGGCGCGTGTTTTTCGACGAGCAGGGTCGCGCCACACGGGGCATCGGCGCATTATACGACATCAGTCATCGGAAGAACGCCGAAGGAGCACTCAAGGAGAGTGAGGAGCGGTTTCGCCTCGCCGCGGAAGCCTTCGAGGGAGGCGTTGCGGATTACGACCTGAAGGTCGGTCGGGTCGCCCGAACGAAACGCCAACTGGCAATCATCGGCGAAGACGAGAGCTTTCCAGCAACACCTGAGGCCTGGACATCGCGCATCCATCCTAACGAAAGGGATGTGTTTATTCAGGCGCGCCAAGCGGTCATCGATGGAGAGGCATCGCACTTTGAAGCCGAGTATCGCTTAAGACACCGCGATGGACGATGGGTTTGGGTTTGGCATCGCGGGATGGCGATGCACGATAGCTCTGGCGAGCTTGATCGCATTATCAGCAGCATGATTGAGGTTACGGCCCGCAAGCACGCCGAAGACGCCCTACGAGAAAGTGAAGCACGATTTCGTCACCTGGCCGACAGTGCACCTGCCTTCATCTGGCTTACGGACGAGAAAGGCGACCTCACTTTCGTCAATCGCCATTTCGAGCATGTCTTCGACCGCCCGGCTGAGCTGATCGTGCCCGACGGATGGAGAGATCTCATCCATCTGGAAGACATGAGCAGTTTCGTTGCTGAATTTGCTCGGTCACTACGAGCCAAGCGGCCATTTCGGAGCGAGGTGCGGGTGCTCGATAAATTTGGCCAAGTCAGGTGGCTCCGCGCCGATGCAGTTCGTCGACTCGACGATGTGGGGCATTTTCTCGGCTACACTGGCTGCGCAGTGGACATCACGGAAACGAAGGTATCCCAGCAACAGCAGACCACTCTCATCCACGAGCTGAATCATCGGGTGAAGAATACGCTCGCCACGGTGCAATCCATTGNGGCTCAGAGCCTTCGGGCTGACAAGAAGCTTGGTGAAGCCCGACTGGCCTTCGAGAGCCGTCTCTTCGCGTTGTCGCGGGCGCACGATGTGCTGACGCAAGAGAGCTGGCAGGCGGCAGCGTTAGTCGAAATCGTCGAAAGAGCAGTGGAGCCCTATTGGGGCCAGGGCAGTAGCCGATTCACGATCAGGGGACCGGACGTTCGCTTGCAGCCCCAAAGCGCTCTCGCGTTCGCAATGGCACTTCAAGAACTTGCCACCAACGCCGCAAAGTACGGCGCGTTGTCGGCCGCTGACGGTCACGTTGACATCGCCTAGTCACTGGAACCCCATCCAGGGGGGGCACGGCTTTTTTTCCGATGGCAAGAGAGTGGCGGCCCCCCGGTTTCCCCGCCGAGCCGGCGCGGGTTTGGCTCTCGACTCATCGAGCGCACTCTCGCTCACGACACAAACGGCCATGTCGAGGTGTCCTACGCTCCAAGCGGCCTATCTTCGGCGGTGACCGTGCCGCTGCCACGCGTCGCTTAAAACGACACCCCCGGTCGAACCGCGACATCGCGAGGCCCTCACCCTCCGCCGCGTGCCCCAGCGGTCGAGCAGCGGCGCGTCAAGGTTTCGGTGCACTATTCTGTCCAGCAGGGCTCGGCGGAATCGTCTTCTCCGAAGGCGCAGTGGTGGCGGCCGGACGAGGACCTTGAGCGCGCTTGGAGGCGGCCTCGCTTTTCTTCTCGCCGGACTGTTTAACTTTTTGCCCTTTTTCCATCCGCTGCTGCTGAACCTTATCGTTCGCCGCTCGCTTCTCAAATTCGATGCGGTCGCGCCTTGCGCCCTCAAGGGCTTCGAATGGTCGAGTCATCTCTCCCCCGGCATTTGCACCGCGATACTTCACTCGCTCCCGGCGACCCTGCTGAACGGCACGGGCGCGGCGTGTCTGCGGCGCGATCCGCTGGCTCCCTATCGACGGTGTCACGTTATCCCGCTTCGAAGAAATAGCGCTCGGCTGAGGGATTTGGGATGCGGCGGCCGATGGATTGGTGGCGCTTGGGTTGCGGATATCCGATGCGGCCGCAGAGGGATTGGTCGAGCTCGGATTGCGAACATCCGAAGCGGCGGCGCTAGGATTCACTCCAAGGGGTTGCGCGACCACGTGGCCGTTTGCGCTGAAGAACAGAAACATCGTGAGGAACCGAAGCCATTGGAAGCTACTCATGTGCTCTCCTCTTCGATCCACCTCGGCCCACCATCGCGCGATGCTACGCCCGCCCGCTCCCACTCATCCGGCTGATCGGCCCGTACGCGTTACTGCACTCTACCACAAAAGGTAGAGCGACTCGGCCCGGCCGGAAAACGGCAGCTCGCCGCTGGTCACCAATCGCGCTGTCCGGTTTGCATTCCGGAAGCTAGATTGGCCAGTTCAGAGGAGAGGGGAAGGCGTTCTGGGCCGATCTCCGCTTCGCTAGCACTTGGGGTTGGCTTGTTTCTCGGAACGAGATGGCTGCCCATATCGTCGCGTCTTCCCTCGGGCATGAGCGGCGCCTCGGCGAATGATTCGCCCTACAGCTCGTTGAATTGGAGCGGACCGTCTCTCCGTTCTCCAACCCGAACGGTTGAGTGCGTGGGTCGACCTGAGCTTATTAGGAGGCACGATGCAGGTGACCTTTCATCGAGGTCGGCTGCAAGGGCTTTCATCGTTTCAGGGAGCGGACTGCAGAGGATCGCATCATAAAAAATGCGGAGCGATAGGCCGAGCTGGCTGCGAACATGATTGTCGAGGTTTGGCGGCCTGAGGGTCCGTTCAACGCACCGCCTCCCTGCGCTATCTCGGGGGACTGCTTTGACCAACGCCCCGATAGATGTCGCTGGAGGCGGAACGTCAGCGCCCATTTCGGCGTAGCTAGCCAGCTTGATACGTAAGCCCCGCACGGAAATGCCTAGCGACCTGGCCGTGTGAGTACGATTTCCTCGACACTGTCGAAGGGTATTTAGGATGTGTTTTCGCTCGAGATCGATGAGTTTGATGCGAGTTGCCATGGGCCATCCCGAGCTGCTGACTGAAGATCCCACGCTGAGCTGTGAGCCAGCTGTGCGTATGGCGACTCACATCACAACAGCTCAGGGTGGCGACTAGGTGCACTTTCTGCGGCAGCAGCGCCGCAAGAGTAATCGAGAAGTTAATTGCGGTTGGTCTTCGGCTGTAATCCACTGAATCCGATCGTCGACGCCAGACGTACTACCATCCTCGCGCTACGCGGCGAGACTATCGTCCAAGGCGGCTTCTCGAGAGAGCTAGAAAGAATTTCACTCGCGTGCTGGTGCAGCAGGGTCGGCACACTCCATTATATCGGATCATGACGGAAATCGGCTGATGCTTGTCGACAAGTGCTTTCATGGAGGTGAGTCGCCTACTGCTCAGGGATCACAGGTTAACGCTTCCTTCACCCAGAACCGAAAGAGTCTGTTTCCTTAAGGCGGGTGCTCAGGATGCGCATACTCATCGTCGAGGATGACAGCTCGGTCGCGCAGAGCCTCGAGCTCATGCTGAGGTCCGAGTGCTTCAATCCATACATCACGGACCTTGGCCATGAGGCTATCGAGCTCGCGAAGATCTACGACTACGACATCATCCTTCTGGATCTCAATCTTCCCGATATGTCCGGCTACGATGTGTTGCGCTCCCTTCGAGTCGGCAAGGTGAAGACGCCCATCCTCATTCTCTCTGGTTTTGCCGGGACTGAGGACAAGGTTCGCGGGCTCGGCGTGGGCGCAGATGACTACGTGACGAAGCCCTTCCACAAAGACGAGCTTATCGCGCGCATCCACGCGATCGTGCGTCGGACGATGGGTCACGCCGAACCGACCCTCCATTGCGGCGATCTCACCGTGAAGCCTGAGGCCAAGCAGGCCGAAATTGCGGGAAAGACCGTGCCGCTCACCGGCAAAGAATACGGAATGCTGGAACTCCTGGCGATGCGTCAGGGCCATACGATCACAAAAGAGATGTTCCTCAACCAGCTCTACGGCGGCATGGACGAACCGGAGCAGAAGATCATCGACGTGTTCATTTGCAAGCTCCGCAAAAAGCTCGCTGAGGCTTCAGGCGGGAAAAACTATATTGAGACCGTCTGGGGTCGGGGGTACGCGCTTCGTGAGCCGAATGAGCAAAGGTTAGCTGGCTAGTACGGGCAAGTTAGATAGGCATCCGGCTCGGCTCGGCGGCATCAAGAACGGTGCCCGAAGCCGGCTACTTGCGCCTGAGTTCGCGGACTACGAGGCTCAGGTTTTCTCGATGAGTATGTCGAAGCTGCGCGACAATGCTTGCTGCCTTACGCGAACCAACCCCTCGCGTAAGGACTGCGTTCAGCCGGGCCTCGGACTTCTGACAATACGCAAGCGCCCGATCCGCGAGCGTCGCCGCTGAGCCACCGGTCGCTATTTCATCCCTCACTTTAGCTGCCAGGCAGCGCTCCCACGCGTCTCGGGCCGGAATCGCGCTTCTTCCTATCCGCAACAGTCGGTCCGCCGGCTCATCGGCTTTCGCGATGTTCGCGGTGAGCAAAATGAGTACAAGCCCAGGCGCTAGGCTGAGCGCCGACCGCCTTTGAGATTTGCGGCGCATCAATGTGCGTCCAAGCTCGAGACCTGAGTGGAGGCCAAGTTCCGATCCACGAGGGCAGCGTAACGACCAACGCACTTCTCGATCATCGAATTGATCCGAGTTTGCACCTCCAAAACGGTGGCGTCCTTGCGGGTCTTGCTCGCACCCGAAAAGAAGAGGGTCCGGTTGGCTTTGGCCGCCGCCGGAAAAGCCTTCGGCGCTTTCTCCTCCGGCCTTTGCTCCACGAGTTTTAGCAGGCGGGAAGCACCTCCATCACCGAGAAAGTGAGCCAGATAAAGATCGCCGTTTGTGAGACGGCGCTCGCTCTGCTTCGAAAGCAGCTCGCGCGAGCGATTGATCATCTCGCCCGCCATCAGAGCCGAGAGGTAAGGGTCTTCCCGCAAGCTCATGATCCAGGGCTTGTTCTCTGGATCGCTCACCACGGGACGTCCCCCAATAATAGTGATCGCGTCCGCCGCCGTGCCGAAGCCGTGTCTCGCGCCGTAGGTCTTCAGGGCCCGCAGCCAAGTGCCTTCCAGGAATTGAAATAGGCCCACGGCTGACGACGTCTTAGCCTTGGCCTGATAGTCAAAGGTCGACTCTTTGTCGGCCAAGGCAAGCATGTAGGCAGGTTCGGCGCCGGTGACCTCAGCTGCACGGATGACAGTCTCAGAAAGCCACAGGGGCACGCTAGCGCGTTTAAGCGGAAGAGCGTCCGTTAGCAGCTTTGCTGTATCAGCCTCGGCCGCGCATTGCGCCCGGACCTCCCCGGCGCTTGCAGCCACTAGGAATCCTACCGCCAGCGAGGCGGCCACTCCGCCAAGCGTGAACATGCAGCCCCCTTGTGGCTGAGTGGGCGCGTCGTACGCGCAATAGCCCCGTTCACCGGGTTACTATGGTCTAGATTTGAGCTGAGCCCCGCCAGGGTAGCGTCCCAAGGCGGGCAAAGCCTATATGGGGGCTCCTCACGCGAGTTGAAGGGCCTCATTCGAGACGCAGCTCACTTTGTTGATCTTAGCAAAGCTTTCGACCATCAGCACGCGCTGCGGAAGCCTTGCAGTTTATACGCTCAAGGTTTTGCCTTAAGAATTAGGTTAACTGATTCGGGACAGCCGAAGGGTGACTCGAAAGCCACAATCCACATTGGCGGCGTATTACGTGCTCCGTGCCTAGGAGGGCGCCTTCATAACGGTTCTATGTGAGTAGCCGGAGGCCGAACGCGGGCATAAGCCCTTACGTCCGCTCGGGCCCGTGGCTCCTCACAAGCCGTGGCCACCGCTGCCAAAGCCTGGCGGCTCTGAGCATCGGGCTCGCTCTTATCGAAATGAAGCTGCGCTGCTTAGCGCCCCGGCACGTGCAGGGAACGACCGAAGCAATGTTAGGAAAGAACGGACATGGAAGGAGGTTTGGTGCGCCAAAAATCGAACAAATCTTCCGCCGCCAATGCGGCCCCTTCTACGGCCGCAGCAGGTACTTTGGCCCGCCAACTCGGCTCTCGGACTTGCTTGAGATTAGCCGGATCTCACGAGCGCGCCGTGTCACCGGCACCTGAGGTTCTCGGATCACTCGCGAGCCGGCCGAGCGCTGGTGCTCTAGATGCTCAAGGGCCGCGAACCTAAACGCGAAGCGTAGGTGGTAAAACCGCATTCTCGAGGCTCGCTAAGACAGCAGCGACACGACTTGGAATGGGAGCGCGGAGCACGTCAGTGTAGACGGCCACAAGATCGCGGCGGATGGTCCTAAGAAAATCCTCGTCTGAAACTCGGGGGGGAGTACAGCTGCGCTGCCCCGACCCACGTGGATCGAATCCGCCGTCGAATGCTGGTTTCATTGTGGTCATCCCTACCAACGGTTCGCCAAGTCTGCTGCTGGGCTAGTGACGCGTCGACGCCACAGGATCGGTTGATCCTTTGATATCATCTTTGCTGAATGCTACGAAATAGAATTTGAAAACCCTTTATCATTCAGCTACTTAGGGATCGCAGGGGAGCCGACAAAAATCGTTCTTATTCGATGTTCTTCATTCGTTGCTGATTCGTGGTCAAAGGATCACAGGATAGCTTTCGCCGGCAATAGCGGTGGACAACCCAGCCACCAGCCAGTGGGCGCGCACCAACTCGTCAGCAAGCGCCCTAGTCTCGGCTCGTTCGTGGCTGAATCAGCGTCATGACGTCCGCAGGCCCCCTTGCCACACTGATCATTGGCGAGCACAGCTCCATTGCAGCCGCGCTCACGGCGGTGCTGAACCAACTCGGAGCTACGCTCATCGACCATGTACCGAACGGCGCGGCCGCGCTGCTGCTAATGCGGGAGAAATCGTACCAACTCCTAATTTCCGATTGGGCTATGGAGCCGGTCAGCGGGCTCCAGTTGCTCAAGTTTGTCCGGGCCGAGCCAGAGCTGGCGCATGTGCGCTTCATCATTGCCTGCCCGCGAGGCGACAGAGCTGCAGAGATTGCGATCAGGGAAGCTGGGGCGGACGGTGTGCTCGTGGAGCCGTCGTCGCCGGAGTCGATCAAAAGAACGATTTTCCACGTGCTTCAGCCGGATGCCAATGCCGGCCGGAAGCATGCCAAAGCACGCTCAAAGAACGCGTAAACCTACTCGCGCTGATGTGGCACCCGTACTCTGCTCTCGACGCAGCCTCGGCATTAGATCTGCCATGGTGCCCTGGGCGCCAATATCTGGAACAGTCATTGAATGGCGACCCGTGGCAGGGTTGCCGCGTCGCGCTGCGGATGACCCTTTGCCCCTCGTCTTGGTTTCGGGCCGAATGACGCCGCTCGTTCGGTCGACGTGAGCCGCAGCCCTCGAATCGGAGTGTCGCCACGACCTCGGACCCATCTTCCGCGAGGATGCTAAGACTGGGCGGCACTCCGTTGAGGTTGCCGAGCCATTCAATCGCGCTTCCAGTTTCCTCCTCTACCTGGTTTGGGGGGGCCCACACCGCATCAGCGGTCATCATTTTCGGCCTTGCCCACCTGCCGCATCTTCACGTCGTATTCGTGGGTGCCAGCGAACTCGATTCCGAACCGCTCCAGCGTGTCGCGAATGAGCGCATGCTGGTAAACCGTGATGGGCGGCTCGCCATCAACGCTTTCGGCCCGTTGAATGATGGCCGAATGGAGCTTGGCACGCTGGGCAAGTCTCGAAGGTGCCCATCTGAGCAACTCCCGTGCTTTCCTGATTTGAGCGCCCGTGATCATTTCCAGCTCGGCGGCCCAAATGCGAATCGGCAAGCCCGAGTTCGAAGCGTCAGATCAGACCCCAGGAGACCTCCAGGATCTCGTCTCGCAAGGTGCCGAATGGCCGCGCTTATTGCTGTACAGTAAGCTGTTGCAGCCGCCACCATTGAGAGGGGTTGAACTTTGCCGGGGTGCCCTCTGCTAGCACGAGCACGCCAGCCTCGTTAACTAACGCTTAATTACCCGGTGCTTCTGTCCGAAATGGGTAAATGGTTTGTGGGGGAACGGTCCACAATGTTTGCAGAATACGACTTTTTCCACGCAATTGTGCTGCTGATCGGCATGGCTCTCTACACGGGTGGGACGTTGGCATTTGCCACGCAGCGCATTTGAAGGCGGGTCCGGCGCTGTAGCTTGCCCGCTACCGCTTGCCGCGCTTCTCGTGAGCTGTCGTCGAGCTGGCTGTTCTCAGTGTCTTCCTTCGGCCAGCCTGAACTGGATCGGCTCTCGGGAAGACCGAAGAGGCATCGCGGGGATTTGCGCCACCGCCCGTTGAGGCCGTGACAATCTCTGCAAGGGGCGCGACTCTCGCGGGCGTTTCCGAGCCGTGTGCGAAGTCGCTCGCGGAGCCTCCCGCGTCGCCGCCTCGGCCTGCTTCGGCAGCGAACCGGTTTCCTGGGGATCGGTTCCAATCGTAGCCGGTTGCGCCGGAGCAGTGTGTTCGCCTCCCCTCAGCACCGATTCGGGCGCGTGACTGGGCTTCACGTCAACCATTGCGACGGCTGCCGCGGGAGATTGAGCTGTTGCGACGGGCTTCGGTGCCGCGACAACAACATTCGGCGCCCACGTTTTGATACTCCGACGCTCCGTGAAGGGAGTCGACAGCGCCAGAATGCCCCCGACAGTCGCGCAGATGGTAAGATAGCCGATAGCCCGCATAACCGCGCCTCCTCGCGGCCCCTCAGTGACGAGAGTTAGGGCTGTCGTGTTTCGGCATGATTGCTTCGATTCCTGCGAGGCCGCGCATCGGGGTTGGCATGGGAGGTTGATCGTTGCGCCAGCGCGCCAAGGCTGCGGCATTCCCCTATGATCCGTTCTTTCACAACTTGCCCTGCCATTCCAAAGGGAAAGCTCGGCATGTCCGACCTCACCGTCGGACGCACTGCGCAAGGGCCGCTTCGTCGCCGTTTTTCGGCACCCACCGAACGAGCGGTAGTGCCTCCGTTTGAAGGTGGCGGAAAAGAAAAAAGGCGGCTTTCGCCGCCCCTTGGAGGTGGGAAGAAAATGCGCCAGTGACGGCGCGCCACTACCTTACGCTGCGGAACGAGTCGCACAAGCGGAAACTAACATGCGATAATGGGAAAGCCCCGCCAGCGTGAGGGGCTGACGGGGCTTCTGAGGAACGATCGATTGAGGTCTGTCTAAACCGTCACAGCCCCTCAACCCGCGATCTGAGGCTTGGTTCCGGGGCTTAGATTTGACGGCTACCGTTGCGCCTCCCATGGCGCTAAATGTAGGGCCACGGAGAACAATCAAACGCAAGGTTGCCGCCTTCTGGGCGATCTCCACCCTCTTCTCCCGCTGCACGGCCTTGGCGCGGCCTCGGGCTTGGCGACGTACTCTTCCACGACCTCGTCGGTGGCGATCTAAGGCACGCGGATGGTGTTGCCGATCACGTCGGCGGGGCGCTTCTGTCCCTTGGGGCCGCGAGGCATGGTCACTCCAAGCTATGGGCGGGCCGGCGAGTTACGGGAGCAACCCACCGGCCCCGAGCACGCTGCGACTCGGGTCTGGGCCGCAACATGCTCAATGCCAGCATTATAGGAGCGGCGACCTCACGGCGACGGGCGTCAAGCCCTCCGCCACATTCAAAATGATGCACTACCGAAAGAGCCTACTTCCCTGTGGATTATGGGGAATAATGAGCAAAGCCGAGAGAGCATCACTCGACAAGTATCGCGACCGAGACCTGCATGTCTCCGGGGGGCGTCTAACCCGTCCGCTTGCTATGAGCAGCGGCCGGAATGGAGCGTCCAGTGTTGAAGTACTATTTTCATTGCAGCGACGGGTACGATCTCGTCGTTGATCGTGAAGGCCGCGAACTCGGGGAATCAGATCTCCTGTGGATCGCGCTAGACGCGGCGGCTCGCTTGATGAGCGAACTGCAGACCTATGACGGGTGGGCTGATTGGGTGGTAGCTATCCATAACGAGCGCGGCTCGCTCATCGACACTGTTCCGTTCCCAGCGAAGCAAGAGTACGGTGCCTTTGATCACCATGATCAAGGAATAGAGCCGTGGACGACGGCCACCCTGAAATCACAGAGCCGGGACGGCAGTACGCGACCTCATTGAGAAGGCTCGCCTTCGGCCAGTGTCGTTGGGTGCTCAGCACGCCCCCTCAGAGAACGCTTTACTGCGGCGCGCCGGCAAGGGATGACCGTTGGTGCGCGTGGCACCGGCGCATCGTGTACGCTAAGCCCGCCGCTGCTGTTCGTGCACATCTGAGCTTTAGGGTAGGCATTAGCTGATCCGGAGAGTGACGAGGCGAGCTGCCTAAGCGACGTGCGAGCGCGCAGCAGCGTCGAGAGGCTGCATGCTGGCGTTCACGGTGGACTGCTTCCAAGCATATCAGTGGCGCAACAGGAACATGCTGTCTGGCCGGGAAGGCCAATGCTCTGAGGGACTCGCGCACCTTCAGCCCTTCGTTTCGCTCAAATTGCGAGTGGTGCTTCCACGCTTGCTTCACGCGAGCCTCGTTATCGTTGGGTGGTCTGTTCGGAGACATCCGTGCACCGCCTAGAGCTGACACTCGCTCATCTCGTGCTTGAGGTCGTGAAATGCCTCTGGCTCGGGCTCGATGAACTCTCCCCGGAGCAGCGGCATCGATCTCGCTTTACGCTTCAAACCCTACGCCGTGCTAATGCAAGGGACAGGGCTGCGGTGATACCGGCCTTGGTTGATGCGGGCGAGCAACTCGCCTTGATGCACAAGGCGCTAGCGGCCACAGGATGCTGTGGGTCGGCGCGAAAGGTTCGTGCCGTACTGCAGAGCTTAAGGGAGAGGCTAGAGCAGGAGCGAGAGAAGGTTATAACTTTCCCAGGCGCCTCTCTCCGCCCTTCAACGCGAGGTGCTCTGCGGAGCGAAGGTCGGGTCCTGCGCTTCTCGTAAGACTCGCTCTAGTTTGCTCCGCGCCGGTAGCCCTGGGCAGTTCGGCATCCCGAGGATAATGCACGAGCTTCGGGCAGGTGCTTTTTTGGACATCGCGGGGCCATCTGAGCGCCGCTTTCGTGGAAGTGATTCGCGGGCGGCTGCCCTTGCATCGTGCAGATCGCCAGCTACGGGTGCAGTGCAGAATTTTGGAAGGTACGATGAAGATCGAACGCGTTTTCCGCATTTCCCCCGCTCTCGTACGCGTCATTCTGAGGGATCGGCCAGTAAGCACAAATGTCGTTGAGGGCTACTTGCCGCGCCCGCGGGGCAAGACCCAGTTCGTTCGTTTGGAGGCAGCCGGAAGTCACCTTGTGTTACAGGTTTCGAGTGACGGTGGCACGTTCGAGGAGCAAACGAAAATCCCGACAGCACAGGCCGAGGCGCTGCTGCAAGTGAGCGAAGGGAAGATAGGGTATCGCAGGTCCCAGCTCAGGATCGGAATCGAAGTCGATGCTACGTTAGACCGCTTCGAGCAGCCGGCGGGCCTTGATCTTGTGGTCTTGCAATTCGCCGATCAGAACGAGGCAGATGGCTTCTCGCAGTTGCCGTGGCTAGGACCCGAGGTGACATCTGAGGACCGCTTTTCCAGACGAATGCTCGCTGTCGCAGGAGCGCCGATCGAGGAAGCCGTAGAGGCGAGTAATCGATCGCTTATCGCGCTTATCGAAATGCTTGAGCAGAGCGGTGGCTCACGTCATCTATCCGCGCCCGCGCTCGGCGCCAGTTTACAGACATCAGTTGCCCCTGCATCCGAGACGCAGGCGGACGAAGCGCCGAGCCGGCGTGCACGTCTGCCGGTTCGCCTTCCTGAACAAGTGCGCTTCCCGCGTGCGAACGACGAGCTGGTCGCCAATGCTGTTGTTGACGCTCGGTTGCCCGATGTCTTTGAGACCATGTCACGGGAGCTAAGCCCGGCCCCCATCGAGGCCAGCTCGAACATGATGGCCGCTGAAGAGCCGCAGGTTGAGATCAAACGTTCAGGCCGGAATCTGAAGGACCTGCTACGCCGTGCAAAGTCGACCAGCTAACAGAGGTGATTGCGTCCGAGGTCCAAAGCGCAGGGCCGATCTTCGAAGCATGTCGGGCAAAGAGCAGTCTCCTACGCTGCGCGTTCCTGGTGAAGCTCCAGAACAAAGCTGTCGATCTCCACACCATCTTCGAATAAGCGGACGGCTTCGGCGTAGGGAGGCCAGCTACCCGCGACGACAAGTCGTTTCAGCTTTTCCATAGCGTCATCTGCGGAAGTGGCGACGACTTGAGACACCGCGATTGGGATACGGCGGTTGTCCGAGGCGCGGAATCTGACGAACTGAGCGTGGTACATGCGAGGTCATCTCCACGGAACGAAAAGCATGATCAGTGTCCGGGCGGCACGTGCGCCATGCTGCTATTCCAATAGGTCGCAATCCTCTGAGGCTTTTTCGAGAAAGCGTGCTTCGTCGATTGTAGGACGCGGCCTGAACCAGCGGACAATGCCGCAAAATGCGTGGTCGACCGTTGGCGAAGCGGGGCAGTCCCCGCCCCCCGCCACTGCCAGAATTAGGCCTCCGTGAGTAGCG
>C688J18823_10000490_pt1 | contig 22845 bp, 21 predicted proteins | sample HopSoiMetagenom1_FD_18823 | JGI IMG/M metagenome (IMG submission 18823) | reverse complement strand
CGATCGGAAGCCCTCCGTAGTTTTCCACTACTTTTGAGAACGACCGAGCACTTGTTTTTCCCCTTGGATTTAATACCGTTTTATTTTGCAATGAGAGCGGGACGGTCATTTGCCCTCAAGATCCTTTTTCACTTGATCAATTAAATTCTTTGCTCCATTTTCGGTGAGTTTATTTGCCACAAGTTCACCCAGTTTTTCGGGATCATTACCTGACATTTGTGTTTTATAAATCAGTTTGCCATCAGGTGATGCCACAAGCCCATTTAAAACAATTTCATTTTTTTCATTCAGGTGTGCATAACCTGCAATAGGGATTTGACAGCCACCTTCCATTTTTTTTAAAAAGGATCTTTCGGCACGAACCGTTTGACTTGTTTCAGAATTAGAAAATTTTTGAAGTAGTTCTAACAGCTGATGATCGTCACCTCTGCACTCGATGGAAAGCGCTCCTTGGCCAACTGCTGGTAGGCAAAGTTCTGGCTCTAAAAATTCAGTGACAATATCTTGTGCCCAACCCATGCGTGATAATCCGGCTGCAGCTAGAATGATGGCATCATAATCTTCTTTTTCTAGCTTTTCCAATCTTGTATCAATATTCCCTCTAATCCATTTAATCTCTAAATCAGGTCGCATCGCAAGTAACTGCGCACCTCTCCGTAAGCTACTTGTTCCTACAATCGCACCTGATTTTAAATCATTGAGTTTAACATGATTTTTTGAAATCAAAGCATCACGATGGTCTTCCCTTTCCGGGATACAACCAATAACAAGTCCTTCAGGTAGAGNNGCTGGCATATCTTTCATACTGTGAACAGCCATATCAATTTCGCAGTCCAGCATCGCTTGTTCAATTTCTTTCACAAATAGNCCTTTGCCACCGACTTTTGAAAGTGTCACATCAACAATTCGGTCTCCTTTTGTTACGATTTCCTTTACTTCAAATTCAAACGAACCATCTAATTTCTTCAGTTGCTCTATGACCCAGTTGGTTTGCGTAATCGCAAGCTTGCTTCTTCTTGAACCAACAATAATTTTTCGCATAATTGCCTCCTAAATTATAACCACAAATGAAAGGTTGAAAAATTTCCTATTAGAAAAAAGTTTATTAATAAAATGAGAAATGCAGCCATATTCCACATGGCTAATGATTTCCCTGTTACCCCTTTACTAATTCGTAAATATAAATACAAACAGTACACGAGGATGACACAGACAGAACCAATGACCTTTGCATCAAACCAAACTACTTCTGGTAAGGTTATATAAGCCCACCGTGATCCTAGAATAATCCCGATCATGATTAAAGGGACACCTATGACATTTAAAACGTATGACATATGTTCTAATTTTGATAGATCGGGAATTCTCACTAATCTTTTCCCCCATTTTTTTTGTTTTAACAAATTGTATTGTAATAAATACAAGAGCGAAAATACAAAAGACAAGGAAAAAGCACCATAGGATAGAATGGCCGCCGTAATATGAATAAATAGCAACTCTGACACAAGTTGCTGTGCACTCACTCCTCCTGAGACGACTTGATCTGGAGCAAAAGTATGTATAACCATAATCATAAAGCCAATAACATTTGTGAAAAATACAATAAAATCAACTTTTAATAAACGATTGATCACCAATGAAAAAGTGATTAACACCCACGCATAAAAATACAGACCCTCAGAAAGAGTTAAAACTGGAAAACGGCCTATATTAAGCATATAGATAAACAACATAACCGTTTGAGAAACCCATACAAACGAAAGTAACCAGAAGGCAACACGGTTTGCCCTCCGGTTATTCTGAAGAAAGTCAATAAAATAGAGCAACACAGATAGTGCATACAGAACCACTGTTAGTTCTTGCAGACGCGTCATCATTGTTTCCATCATAGACAATATCCCCGCTTATGAATGAAAGACAGGCTTTGATGAATGAACATATACCGGTTTTAGTTCGGCCGCCTTCATTTCCTGTTGCTTTTTAACGAGTTCCTCAATATTAAAAATTTTAATAAATAAGTCCAATGCTTCTTCAGAGCCATTACAACCAGCCAATTCCTTCGCTTGTAAAATGGGGTCCTTTAGCATTTGATTAATAATGCTTTTCGTATGTTTATTTAACACTTTTACATCATGTTCACTCAGATTAGGAAGTTTTCGTTCTAGACTCTTCATCGTATCAGCCTGGATCGTTAAAGCTTTTTCACGAAGGGCAGAAATAACAGGAACAACACCAAGTAAATTAAGCCATTGCTTAAATTCAACAATTTCCGCTTCAACCATTAAAGAAATTGTTTCAGCTGCCTTTTTCCGTTCTTGTAAATTAGCTTCAACAATGCCTTCTAAATCATCAATATCGTAAAGGAAAACACTCTCAAGTTCTGAAAGTTGGGGATCAAGATCACGCGGAACAGCAATATCCACCATAAACAGTGTCTTTCCTTTTCGCCTTTTCTCTAAGCTCTCGATCATTTGTTTTGTAATCACAAATTGCTTAGCTCCCGTAGAACTGATTAAAATATCTGCCTCAATCAGCGCGGACTCCAATTCATTCATGGATCTAGCTTTCCCACTAAATCGATGGGCAAGCTCTTCTGCTTTTTCAAACGTGCGATTCATAACAGTCACTTTTGATGCTCCACTTCCATGAAGGTTCTGAATCGCCAACTCACCCATTTTTCCAGCGCCTAATATCAGCACATGTTTATTTTCGATGCTACCAAAAATTTTCTTAGCGAGCTCTACAGCTGCATAACTAACCGAAACCGCATTGGCACCAATATCGGTTTCAGCGTGGGCACGTTTCGCCATGGTAATTGCCTGTTTAAACAACTGATTAAATACCGTACCAACGGTGTTGCCCTCTTGAGCCAGTAAAAAACTCGTACGCACTTGTCCTAAAATTTGCGTTTCTCCTAGTACAAGTGAATCCAATCCACTGGTCACTTTGAATAAATGTTCCATAGCACCATCTTGTTCATAGACAAATAAAAACGGAGTAAATTCTGCTTGCTCGATTTCAAACCATTCTGCTAAGAACTCTTTTACATAATAGCGACCAGTATGAAGCTGGTCGACTACTGCATAAATTTCTGTACGGTTGCAAGTCGATATGATGACATTTTCAAGAATGCTCTTTTTATCTTTTAACACGCTCATCGCATCCCCTAATTGCGACGGATCAAATGTTAAACGTTCACGAATTTCAACAGGAGCCGTTTTATGATTGATTCCAACGACAATTATATGCATATGATTTTTATCCTCCTAAAAATAAACATCATTCACTAATATTTAGTTATATTAGCATGGCTACTTTCAAATCCCCGCAAAAAATCTGATTATATTTTGTAAAATAATTTCTGCATTTAATCTATATAGAAAACCATTTAAAATTATTGAACCTAAAACAGTTTCACTTTTAAATTATGATAATATTATTAAAGAACTAGATTTTTCTTTAAACGAAAAAATAAAGTTCTTTCTTATGTACATTAACAAATAAATGGGTATTATTCAAGAAAACGATACTGAAAGGATTGTCATTAATGAAAAACCAACGTATTTTCCCTGGGATTATTTTAATTGGCTTTGGTGTGTTCTTTTTTTGGCAACAAGCAAAAATCTCTTTATTTGCAGAATTTATCTCATGGCCAAGTTTATTAATGATTGTCGGAATTGCCTTTCTTTGCCAAGGATATGGAGGGAAAGAATATGAATCGATCTTCCCCGGTGTGATTTTAACTGGATATGGTTTGCATTTTCACATTGTAAATCGTCTTTCAATTTGGCCAAATTCATTGGGAGTCTTTATATTAATCGTCGCTCTCGGCTTTTTACTTCGGTATCAAAAATTAGGTACCAACCTTTTTTATGGGATTCTTTTTCTTGCTCTAGCTGGTCTTTTGCTTTTTTATGACAAGGTGATGAGCTGGTTTGGCTTGTTAGAAACCAATATCGCAACCTTTGCACATTTATGGCCCTATGCCCTCATTCTCATCGGTGTTTACTTATTATTTTTCAAGAAAAAATAAGTCTCAGGGTATAAAGAAAAAAGGTGAAAACAATGTTTCCACCTTTTTTCTTTATTTCATATAACTTTGAAGAACAGACCATGCTTCTTCCATTCCTATTCCCTTTTCGGATGAAAAGAGAATGATATGGTCATTTGGATCCATTTCTAGCTTTTCCTTTGTAATTTTAATATGCTTTTGCCATTTTGCTTTTGGAATTTTATCTGCTTTTGTATTGATAATAATGCAACGCAAATGATAATGCTTCAAAAATTGATACATCATAACATCATCTGCCGTTGGAGGATGTCGTAAATCAACAATTAATAGGACCGCTTTCAATTGTTCCCTATTTGTTAAATACGTTTCAATCATCCTACCCCATGCAGCACGTTCCGATTTGGATACTTTTGCATACCCATAGCCTGGAACATCCACAAAATGGAAATTTTCATTGATTAAATAAAAATTCAATGTTTGTGTTTTCCCTGGTTTTGAAGATGTTCGTGCTAAATTCTTTCGATTCAACATTTTATTAATAAAAGAGGATTTTCCAACATTTGATCGACCCGCTAAGGCAAATTCAGGTAATTCCTCACTTGGATATTGTTCAGGCTTAACCGCACTGATCACAATATCCGCACTTTTTATTTTCATTCCTGTCCCTCACTTTTTAATGCATGCTTCAAAACTTCATCTACGTGGGAAACAAGAACAAATTCCATCTCTTTCCTTACGCTTTCAGGTATATCATCTAAATCCTTTTCGTTTTCCTTTGGACAAATAATCTTGGTTAATCCAGCACGGTGTGCACCAAGCGTTTTTTCTTTTAATCCTCCAATAGGCAAAACACGTCCACGAAGCGTAATTTCCCCAGTCATCCCTACTTCTTTACGAATCGGCTTACCGGTTAATGCTGAGACAAGTGCAGTTGCCATAGTAATTCCAGCTGACGGACCATCCTTTGGTACAGCCCCTTCAGGTACGTGAATATGAATATCATTTTTCTCATGAAAGTCTGGATCAATCCCGAATTCAGTTACTTTCGAACGTACATAACTGAAAGCAGCCTGTGCTGATTCCTTCATGACATCGCCTAATTGACCTGTTAAAATAAGTTTTCCTTTTCCTGGTGATAAGGATACTTCAATTTGTAAGGTATCCCCACCAACTGTTGTATAGGCTAGGCCGGTTGCGACTCCAACTTGATCCTCAAGCTCTGCTTGACCGTAGTGAAAGATTGGTTTTCCTAGATACTCTTCAACACTTTTATCCGAAACAATAACTCTTTTCTTTTCACCAGAGACAATAATCTTTGCCGTTTTCCGACAAATACTTGCCAGTTGTCTTTCGAGGCTCCTGACACCCGCCTCACGTGTATAATATCGAACAATGCTTTGAATACCCTCTTCTCGAATCTGCAGTTGTGCTTTTGTTAACCCATTTTCTGTTATTTGCTTAGGAAGCAAATGGTCTTTTGCTATATGAATCTTTTCTAGTTCTGTATAACCCGCAATCGAGATAATTTCCATACGATCCCGTAAAGGTCCTGGAATGGAAGCTAAATTATTAGCGGTTGCAATAAACATCACTTTTGAAAGGTCATATGTTTCTTCAATGTAATGATCACTAAAATTATGATTTTGCTCAGGATCTAGTACCTCAAGCATCGCAGATGACGGATCACCACGAAAGTCTCCAGACATTTTATCAATTTCATCTAATAAAAAGACTGGATTAATAGTACCCGCTTTTTTCATACCTTGAATAATCCGACCTGGCATCGCTCCAACATACGTTCTCCGATGGCCGCGAATTTCAGATTCATCGCGAACACCACCAAGTGAAATTCGAACAAAATTTCTCCCGAGTGAAGTGGCTACGGATCGAACAAGGCTCGTTTTCCCCACACCTGGAGGGCCTACAAGACAAAGAATTGGACCTTTCAATGATTTGGTTAACTTTTGAACAGCCAAGTATTCAAGTACACGATCTTTAACCTTTTCGAGGCCATAATGATCTCGATTCAGTATTCGTTCCGCTTTCACGATGTCAATATCATCCTTAGTTGACTTAGTCCACGGAAGAGCTATGAGCCATTCAATATAATTGCGGATTACAGCACTTTCAGCAGAGCTAGAAGGAACCTTCTCATATCGTTCCAATTCCTTTAATGCCGTAAGCTTGACATGGTCTGTCATACCGGATTGATCGATTTTTTCAGTTAAGTCAGCTATTTCCCCTGTCTTTCCTTCTTTATCACCAAGTTCTTTTTGAATAGCCTTCATTTGTTCACGCAAATAGTATTCCTTTTGCGTTCGTTCCATTGACTTTTTCACTCTTTGGCCGATTTTCTTTTCTAAATTTAACACTTCTTTTTCATTTTGAATAATATTAATCACAGTATTCATGCGATCCTTTACATCGACCATTTCTAAAATATCTTGTTTTTCCTTTAGTTTTAATGGTAAATGTGAAGCTATGATATCTGCCATTCTACCGGGCTCTTCAATGTCACTAACCGTTGCATACGCTTCAGCAGAGATTTTTTTAGAGATTTTTATGTATTGCTCAAAATATTCAAGCATCGTTCTCATTAATGCCTGGTCTTCCGTATCAATTTCTTTATTATCTTCATATGTTTTTAAACGAACGGAAAAATGATCTGGTTCATCTATAAACTCTATGATTTCTGCCCTTTGTAGCCCTTCAATCAACACGCGAATCGTTCCATTAGGCAATTTTAACATTTGCTTCACTTTTGTTAAGGTTCCCATACGATACAAATCCTCTTCTACTGGTACATCAATAGATAAGTCTTTTTGGGTAGTTAAAAAAATAATATGGTTATCAACCATTGCTTTTTCAAGAGCTTGAACGGATTTATCACGACCAACATCCAAATGCAATACCATTGTTGGATAAACAAGCAAGCCACGAAGCGGCAGCAAAGGTACGATAGTTTCTCCATTATCTGCCATTACCTTGCACCTCCATATTCATATATTTCACTTACAGTTCTCTTTACTTTGAATCAATTTTATCTCATTTAGTTTGATGTGTCTAATTAGGCGACATAATTCTACAAAGAAAGGAAGGATCTAGTAATGAAACCTTTTCCTTTTGTCCATCGTTTGAGCCTAGAAAAGTTTGACAAAACAAAGCCTCGATTTGATCACATGCACAAACCGAAGCTATTCTTTCCTTTTTATACTTTAACCACTAGGGGTAACCTTATTCTAATCAAATTTGCCCCGCCGAATTTGCGCCCAGATAATACCTGAGCTCGCTCGATAAATTACCTCTAAAAAATCGCAAGGCTCGCCGGAGGCTCAGGCTTTTCAGCCGGGGTTTGAACCCCCACTGAATCAAAGAAATAATTTTGCATTCATCCCTTAACTTTAGAAGTAGAGGACTTCTGCTGAATGAAGTTAAATACTTTCCTTCTTTGTTATATCAACTGATGCCGCTATTACATTGCCTGAGGGATATTCTTTAATGAAGGCCCATTCAAATACTTCACTCAGGTGGGAAACAGGAATGATCTCAATATCCCCTATCTCATTTAGAATCGATTGCATATTTTCTTTCGGAATAATCACCCTTTTTACCCCTGCCTTTTTAGCCGCTTTGACTTTTGGGTACACCCCTCCAATGGGCTTCACACCCCCATGAATACTTATTTCTCCCGTCATGGCTACTTGATGATCGATTGGTAATTTATATATTGCGGAATATATAGCCGTTGCCATAGCAATTCCAGCGGAAGGACCATCGATGGGAACTCCACCAGGAAAATTAATATGAATATCAAAATCGTCTGCTGGTACACCCATAGTTCTTAGGACCGTGATGACATTTTCAGCAGATCCCTTTGCCATACTCTTTCGACGAAGGGATTTACTTCGATCACCAATACTTTCTTCTTCCACAATTCCAGTAATATTGATTGAACCATTTGACTTTGTCGGGATAACCGTTACTTCTATTTCTAATAACGCACCTGTATTCGGCCCATGTACAGCTAGACCGTTAATAAGTCCAATTGCTGAATCAGGATTTACTTTACGTTCCATTCTCGGACTTAACTGACTGGAGTGAACAACCCATTCAATGTCTTCATCCTTTATGTACTGCCTTTCTTCAGTGATGGCTAGTCCCGCAGATAGTTGAATCATATTAACTGCTTCCCGGCCATTTCTTGCGTATGTTGCTAAAATATCAAGCCCGGCATCACTAATGTTTAATTGAACCTTTTCAGCAGCCTTTTTCCCAATAATGGCTATTTCCTCTTGTGATAATTCTCGGAAAAACACTTCCATACAACGTGACCGAATGGCTGGCGGTATTTCACTTGGTGTTCGAGTCGTGGCTCCAATGAGGCGAAAATCAGCTGGAAGGCCGTTCTTGAATATATCATGAATATGATTTGGAATTTGTGTATTTTCCTCATTATAATAAGCACTTTCCAAATAAACTTTTCGGTCCTCAAGGACTTTTAATAGTTTATTCATTTGAATAGGGTGTAATTCACCAATCTCGTCAATAAATAAAACCCCACCATGCGCATTTGTTACAGCACCTTGTTTTGGCTGTGGAATGCCTGCTTGCCCCATTGCCCCTGCTCCTTGATAGATAGGGTCATGAACAGAACCAATTAATGGATCTGCAATACCTCTTTCATCAAATCTTGCAGTCGTTGCATCAAGTTCAACAAAAACGGAAGATTGCTTGAATGGAGATTTCGCGTTCTTTTTAGCTTCTTCTAGAACAAGCCTTGCTGCTGCTGTTTTTCCCACCCCTGGAGGACCATATATTAGGACATGTTGTGGATTAGGACCGCATAGTGCCGCTTTTAGGGATTTAATACCATCTTCCTGTCCAACAATATCCAAAAAGCTGGATGGTCGAACTCTTTCTGATAAAGGTTCACTTAATGAAATGTCCCGCATTTTCTTGAGCTGATCCATTTCTTTCTTTGATTCACGGTCAATGGTAACCTTCTGATTTCGTTGACCCTTTAATAAATTCCAAAAATATAATCCAATCACAATTCCAAAAAATAACTGTATTAATAAGGCTATTCCTGTCCAATTCATCGCATACCCTCCTGTAAACCTAATACTAGTTGATAAAGATTAGTATTTCCTTTTCAAGGAAGGAATAAACAAGATTTTCAGGCATGCTTATATGAACTAAAGCACAAGTATTTTGAACTAGACAGGCTTGTAACCTCGAGTGGCTTTCCATTGGCCCCGGTATGGCAACGCCGACACTTGTGTACGTCCTGTACGACGGAGCTAGACAGCTATCTAAGTTTAAAAAGTCATTTTTCGTCATAAAAAACCAAGCCGATGAGTGGCTTGGTTTTTTATTTAAGCAGATGTTTTTCTTTTCACTTCTTCAATCGTTCCATCCTTTAAAATGAGTTTCGGATCTGAATTTTGTAGGACAGTTTCTTTTGTTATGATACATTTTGAAATGTCATCACGTGAAGGTAGGTCATACATGACATCAAGCATAATTCCTTCAATAATTGAACGCAAACCACGTGCACCCGTTTTCCGTTCAATGGCTTTCAAAGCAATTTGACGTAAAGCATCTTCTTCAAATTCAAGTTCTACTTCATCTAATTCAAGCATTTTTTGATATTGCTTCACTAGAGCATTTTTAGGTTTCGTTAAGATTTCAATTAAGGCAGATTCATCAAGCTGAGCCAAACTTGCAATGATTGGCAAACGGCCAATAAACTCTGGAATTAAGCCGAATCTTAATAAATCTTCTGGTAATACCTTTGAAAGAAGATCCTTATCTTCCACTTCTAATTCTTTCATATCAGAACCAAATCCAATTACTTTTTGACCGAGACGACGTTTAATAATGGTTTCAATTCCATCAAAAGCTCCACCACAGATAAATAGAATATTCGTCGTGTCAATTTGAATAAACTCTTGATGAGGATGCTTTCTTCCACCTTGAGGAGGAACACTTGCTACTGTTCCTTCAAGAATTTTCAGCAACGCTTGCTGTACACCTTCACCAGATACATCCCTTGTAATCGAAGGATTTTCTGATTTACGAGCAATTTTATCAATTTCATCAATATAAATAATCCCTTTTTCTGCTTTTTCCACATCATAGTCAGCTGATTGAATCAGTTTTAAAAGAATGTTTTCTACATCCTCACCTACATATCCAGCTTCAGTTAGGGAAGTAGCATCCGCAATAGCAAAAGGTACATTTAAGATTCGAGCTAATGTTTGCGCTAACAATGTCTTACCACTACCAGTTGGACCAATCATAGCGATATTACTTTTCGAAAGCTCTACTTCATCAATTTTACTATTGGAATTAATTCGTTTGTAATGATTATAAACGGCTACTGACAAAGATTTCTTTGCTTGATCTTGTCCGATTACATAATCATCGAGAATATCACGAATTTCTGCTGGCTTTGGCACATCTTTGAATTCAATTTCCTCTTCAGTACCTAATTCCTCTTCCACAATTTCAGTACACAGTTCTATACATTCATCACAAATATATACACCTGGTCCAGCAACTAATTTACGTACTTGATCTTGTGTTTTACCACAGAATGAGCACTTTAATTGTCCCTTTTCATCATTAAATTTAAACATAATCTTCACCCCTTGGATAAATAATCTTTTTTATCTATTACTATGCGGATCATACGCAATATAAATTACTAATAAAACTATGTATTGAATTGTAACACATTTTGTGAATATACAGGAAATAATAACACTTGTCTAAAAAGTTCTATGGTCAAGCCTTTTTATTAGCTATTCTTAATGCAAATATGATCCTATTTGAAAATATGTACTTCTTAAAGCATACCCGTAAAAGCAGAAAAGGACAACTTTCAAGCCCTACTATTATGTAATATATATTTCCTATTTTGTTAAAATAAAACCATTATTGATGAGGAGTTGTGATTTTATCATAATATAAAACAAGGCACGATAAAAATCGGGCCTTGTTTTATAAGTTTGAGGTAAGGATCTTACTACTCGTTAAGACGGGTAAAACTAAATCAGTCTTGTTTTTCAACCGAAACACTGTTTTCAATTAAGAATTGAACAGCTTTTTTTACTTGAAGATCTGATTTTATGCCATCAAGATTACCAAGGGCAGCTTGAATATTTTCAACTGTCATATTATATGCATCTGCCATTTTTTGTAATTCCGCATTTACTTCTTCATCTGATACTTCAATGTTTTCAGCTTTCACAATCGCTTCAAGTGTCAAGTTACCACGTACACGTTGCTCCGCTTCTTCTTTCATTTGACCGCGAAGTGCTTCTTCATTTTGACCAGAGAATTGGAAGTAAAGTTCAAGATTCATTCCTTGCGCTTGTAGACGTTGTTCAAATTCTTGTAACATACGATCCACTTCATTATCAATCATCACTGAAGGAATTTCAACTTCAGCATTTGCAGTTGCTTTTTCTACAACTGTATTTTGAAGGTAATGTTCTTCTTCATGTTTTTTGTCATGCTCTAAACGAGATTTAATTTTTTCTTTTAATGCGTCTAATGTTTCAACTTCATCATCTACGTCTTTTGCAAATTCGTCATCAAGTTCAGGAAGTGCTTTTCCTTTGATTTCATGAAGCGTTACTTTAAACACAGCAGGCTTACCAGCTAACTCAGCAGCATGGTATTCTTCAGGGAATGATACTTCTACATCCTTTGATTCACCTGTTGCAAGACCCACTAATTGCTCTTCGAAGCCTGGGATAAATTGACCTGAACCAAGTTCAAGTGAATAGTTTTCAGCTTTTCCACCTTCAAATGCTTCATCATTAACAAAGCCTTCAAAGTCCATAACGACAGTATCGCCATTTTCAGCTTTTCCATCTTCTTTAACAACAAGTTCTGCTTGTTTCTCTTGTAAAGACTTGATTTCATTGTCAACATCTTCATCTGTTACAGATGTTTCAAATGTTTCTACTTCAAGTCCTTTATAGTTGCCAAGCTTCACTTCAGGTTTTAAAGTTACTTTTGCTGTAAAAATAAAAGTTTTACCTTTTTCCATTTGTTCAACATCAATTTCAGGACGATCAACAGGTTCAATTCCTGTTTCTTCAATTGCAGTTGTATATGCTTCTGGAAGCATTAAGTCAATAGCATCTTGATATAGTGATTCAACTCCAAAACGTTTTTCAAACAAAGGACGAGGCATTTTTCCTTTACGGAAACCTGGTACATTAATTTGTTTTACTACTTTTTTGAATGCAGAATCTAAGCTTGTACTTACTGTTTCTGCATCTACTTCAACTGTGAGAACCCCTTGGTTCCCTTCTAACTTTTCAAATTTTGCAGACATACTTTATTTTCCCTCCAGCAATCTATTTCATTTTTTATCATTAATAAATGACATGAATATGTTAAAAAAAATCAATCATATTCTATTTATAATACGATTTTCCACATAAAGCAACCATTCCATTATATCATAGGTTTCAACGGTTTCAACAGTCAAGCTTAAATATCCTGATAAGAAATTTCTTCAATCATTCGAATAAAAGAATCCGCCTTCTTCATATCCATTTGTAACACATGATAGGAGTCCATTAATTCATCATCTGTATCTCGATTTCCATAATATTCATTTCCTAATGAATGATAAGCTGCAGCCCAGATGGCAACATCATCCGGTTCAAGTTTAAATGGGTACAATAGAAAGAATTGTCTTTCCACTAACTTTTTAATGTGGTCATAAAGAATAGGGTCTTCATTCTCTAGTCTTTGACCAATTGCTTTCGTTATATCCTTTAATTGTGGGTTATCATTCAAACTTGTTAGTGTTTTCGGAATAACCGTGATCTTTCTTCCAAACTTTTGAATGAGAACGGGTTGATCATATAAATGGTCTCTTAATATATTTAAAATCAATGATTTAAAAAAGGCACCACCGTCGTTGGATTGAAGATAATCGATTAATTCCATCAAGTAAGGCTGAATGTTTCGCTCCTTTAGTTCTGCAGCCAACCCTATTTGAGCTGCTGAATCTTGATATTGAGCAAGATTCAGTTCTTTATGAGGCTCATTATACCTCTCATTTTCGTTTTCTTGTTGTATTGGTGTTTCCATGCGTCGACTAAAATGCAATAAACGATTAAAATTTTCAAACTGCTCTTTAGGTATCTTTTCACTAACAAACAGTTCTTCCAATACGGATACGACTTCATCATATTTATGTACTTGTACTAGAAGCATGAGGTATAGATTCATAACTTCAAAATAATCGCCGATACCTTCAAATAACATTTTTCCTACTAACTGTTTGGCTTTGTCTACCATTCCAGCATCAAAATAAGCAAGTACCAGACCCATTTGACTATCACTATTGAATGGGTCTAATAGAATAGCTTGTTCCAATAATGGAACGGCCTCATGAAATTTCTTTTGATGTAATAGTTCTAATCCCTTTTCCACTAGTCTTCTTTCAAGATTAGGAAATTGAATGACATTATCAACCTTTTTTACTTGTTTTCGATTATTCATATCGAACCGCCCCACAGAATTATTGTGGTAAGTGTAGCATAATAAAAAAAGCAAAGTAAACTTTATTTAAATTTAGTTATAGAAATACTAGTTGCACTTATACTGTTTTCTTAAAAATTGCCACTACGCCGAACTTCTCCAGCGTTGCAATTTTATGCCTTCTTAACAGTGAAAAAATCCACAGCTTATCTGTGGACTTCTTACCGTATTGTATTTTTACATATGAAGAGCAATCACTTGCAATCCTAAGACATTATTTTACAAAGGACTTTTCTGTTTCTTGTTCATAACTTGCAATCTTTTCATCCAGTTGTAACGTAATTTCGATTTCATCCCAGCCATTTACAAGCATATTTTTCCAATAAGCAGAAACAGGGAAAGAGGCACTAAAACCTTGACGATCACTTAACGTTTCCTGTTCAAGATTGATTGTTAACTCATAAGGCTGATTTTTTGCAGCATTAAGTAAATACTCAACCTTTTCTTTTTCAAGTCTAATAGGTAGAACACCATTCTTTAAGCAATTTTGATAAAAAATATCAGCAAACGATGGAGCAATGATTACCTTAAATCCGTAATCTTGTAGTGCCCACGGTGCATGTTCACGTGAAGAACCACAGCCAAAGTTTTCATTTGAAACCAAAATAGATGCACCTTGATTTTCAGGTTGGTTCAATTCAAATTCAGGATCTAACTTTCCTTCTTCAAGATAACGCCAACCGTAAAATAAAAATTGCCCAAATCCCGTTTTTTCAATACGTTTTAAAAATTGTTTTGGAATAATTTGATCTGTATCTACATTAACCCGATCAAGGGCAACCGTTTTTCCTATAAGTGTTTTAAATCCGCTCATGCTTTTTCCCTCCCTTATCTACTAGTTTTGTTGCTGAACTTTACGTACATCAACAAATTTTCCATATATAGCTGCATTTGCTGCCATTTCCGGGCTGACTAAATGTGTTCTTGCCCCCGTACCTTGTCTTCCTTCAAAATTACGATTGGATGTAGAAGCACAGTGTTCACCTGCAGGTACAACATCATTATTCATACTTAAACACATGCTACAACCAGCGTCTCTCCATTCGAAACCTGCTTCAATAAATACTTTATCTAAGCCCTCTTGTTCAGCCTGTTTTTTTACTTGTTGTGAACCTGGAACGACTAATGCGCGCACACCTTGAGATACTTTTCTTCCTTTTGCAACATCTGCTGCAGCTCGTAAATCTTCAATGCGGGAATTCGTACAGGAACCAATGAAGACATGTTGAATTTCAATATCTTCAATTTTTTGACCTTCTTTTAATCCCATATATTGAAGAGCACTTTGTAATGCTTTTCGATCATTTTCAGTTTTGCACTCTTCTAGAGTAGGAATACGATCACTTACTTTAGATGTCATGGATGGGTTTGTTCCCCAACTTACCATCGGTTCAATGTCATTTCCATCAATTTCAATGACTGTATCATAGACTGCATCCTCATCAGATACTAGTTCTTTCCATACTTGAATAGCCTGTTCCATATTTTCGGGAGCGTACTTCCTGCCGTTTACATATTCAAAGGTTGTTTCATCTGGTGCAATAAGTCCTGCTTTTGCGCCACCTTCAATCGACATGTTACAGATGGTCATCCGTTCTTCCATGGACATATTACGGATCGCCTCACCACAAAATTCAATGACATGGCCAGTTCCAAAATTAATTCCATGTTTAGAAAGAACGTAAAGAATCACATCTTTAGCCGCTACCCCTTCAGATAACTTTCCTTTTACTTCTAATTTTAATGTTTTCGGTTTTGACTGCCATATCGTTTGAGTGGCTAAAACATGTTCAACCTCACTTGTACCAATACCAAATGCTAGGGCACCAAATGCACCGTGTGTAGATGTATGGCTATCCCCACAAACGATCGTTTTTCCAGGTTGCGTTAAGCCAAGTTCTGGACCAATTACATGAACAATTCCTTGCTCAGGGCTATCTAGGCCCGCCAATGGCACATTAAATTCCTGACAATTTTTTTCTAGGGTTGTCATTTGATTTAAAGCAACTTTATCGTTAATAACAAAACGATTTTTAGTTGGCACATTATGATCCATTGTAGCAAATGTTTTATCAGGTCTTCTGACTGCTCTATTTTTCATTCTTAGACCTGAGAAAGCTTGTGGAGATGTCACTTCATGAACTAAATGTAAATCGATATATAATAAATCCGGCTTACCTTCTTCTTGATGTACGATGTGTTTTTCCCAAACTTTATCAATGATTGACTTTCCCACGATAGTCCCCCCTTAGTAATGAACATGAGTCTTCACTTTCTATCTACTTACTAAACTATTATTGAATGGCTGCTTTTACTTCTTTGATCATTTCAGTCGTTGATACAAGTGTTTTTCCTTCGGCCATTAAATCGCCCGTTCTAAATCCTGCATCAAGAACTTCATTGACGGCTTTTTCAATTGTAGAAGCTTCATCTTCCAATCCAAAAGAAATACGAAGCATCATTGCCGCAGAAAGAATCGTTGCTAATGGATTTGCCTTGTTTTGACCTGCAATATCAGGTGCTGAACCATGAATCGGTTCGAACAAATAAGGTCCTTCTTCAGAAAGACTTGCGGATGGTAGCATGCCTAATGAGCCTGTTAATACCGATGCTTCATCGCTTAAGATGTCACCAAACATATTTTCAGTTACCACCACATCAAATTGTTTAGGGTTTCGGACTAATTGCATAGCACCATTATCAACAAGCATATGTTCAAGTGTAATGTCTGGATAGTCTTTTCCAATTTCTACAGCAACCTCACGCCACATCCGACTCGATTCCAAAACATTTGCTTTATCAACTGAAGTGACTTTTTTCTTCCTTGTTTTAGCCAATTCAAAAGCTTGTCTTATCACACGCCTAATTTCTTCCTTTTCATAATAAAGAGTATCAACAACAGCTTCTTTACCATTTACTTCTCTACGTTCACTTGGCTTTCCGAAATAAATTCCGCCCGTTAACTCCCGTACCATAAGCATGTCGACACCTTCAATGATCTCATTTCGAAGTGGGGAAGAATCTGATAGACTTGGATAATAAGTTGTAGGACGTAAATTAGCATAGAGGCCTAATTCTTTTCGAATTTGTAATAGTCCTTGTTCAGGACGAAGATGTACTGGTAGAGTCTCCCACTTGGGACCTCCAACAGCGCCTAGAAGAATTGCATCGCTTTCTTTGCAAAGAGTAATGGTTTCTTCTGGTAAAGGTACTCCAGTAGAATCAATTGCTGATCCACCGATTTCCCCATATGTAAATGAAAATGTGTGGTGAAAGCGTTCACCGATCGTTTCTAAAATCTCAATCGCACCTTTAATAATTTCTTTGCCGATTCCATCTCCTGGTAGCACTGCGATTCGTTTCTCCATTGTAATCCCTCCGTTGTTTCCATAGGTATCATTTTATTTCGAAAATTCACGATATTTCAGATGGTGCTTCAGCTTCATAGACTGAAGCGCCATCATTAACCTTATGCAAGCTCGGATTCTTTTAAGAAAAGGACCCTATTGATTGCATTTAAGTAGGCTCTAGCTGAGGCTTCTAATACATCTTGAGCGAGTCCACGGCCACTTGAATCTATTCCTGAACAATTCATTTTGACGAAGACTTGAGCAAGTGCATCTCTTCCTGCACCAACTGATTGAATACGGTAATCTAGTAGGTTTACCTTTTCATGTACACTTTTTTCTAGCGTATTATATAACGCTTCAACGCTTCCTTTTCCTGTACCCACTTCTTTAATCGTTTCGTTGTTGGGGCCGGATAGTGTAACTGTTGCTGTATGTTCTTGGCTTTCGCCGCCTTGAATTTGTATATTAATTAATTCATAATACTCTTCGTCTGAAATTTTATTTTCTAACACAATCGAAACAAGATCATCATCTGTCATTTCCTTTTTCCGATCGGCAAGATCTTTAAAGACGGTAAATAAATGGTCAACATTTTCATCTTCATCTACTAGACCAAGTTCAATTAAGCGATTTTTAAATGCATGTCGACCAGAATGCTTACCAAGTACTAATGAATTAGAATTAAGACCTACTAATTCAGGAGAGATAATTTCATAGGTTGATTTTTCTTTCAGAACTCCATCTTGATGGATGCCTGATTCATGAGCAAAAGCATTGTAACCGACAACCGCTTTATTTCCAGGGACAGCCATTCCAGTTAATTTGCTCACAATGCTGCTCGTTCTGCTAATTTCTTGAAGATTAAGTCGAGTGTCAATGTTGTAATAATCGCCTCTGATACGAAGTGCAACTGCCACTTCCTCCAAAGCTGTATTCCCAGCACGTTCACCAATTCCATTAATCGTAGCTTCCACTTGCGTAGCACCATTTTCTACCGCTGAAAGTGAGTTAGCAACCGCCATACCTAAATCATCGTGGCAATGAGTTGAAAGGGTCACTTTTGCAATAGAAGGAACATTTTCTTTTAAATATTTAAAAATTTGTCCATATTCAAACGGTGTAGCATAACCAACAGTGTCTGGAATATTGATTACATTTGCACCAGCTTGAATTACTTCTTCAATAATTTGAGCTAAAAATGGCAATTCGGTTCTGCTTGCATCTTCGGCAGACCATTGAACAACTGGAAATTTTGCTGCAGCATATTTAACCGCTGCCACTGCATTTTCTACCACTTGTTCTTTTGTCATATTCAGCTTATATTCACGATGAATTGGAGACGTAGCTAGGAAAACATGAAGCCGTGGTTCTACCCCATCTTTTAAGGCATCCCAAGCGATATCAATATCCGTTTGTAAACATCTTGCTAATCCTGTTACCGTACTATTTTTAATCGTTTGTGCAATTTTTTGAACAGAGGAAAAATCACCTTTTGAGGCTGCTGGAAAGCCAGCCTCAATAGTATCTACATTTAAACGTTCGAGTTGTTTCGCAATCTCAAGTTTTTCTGAAAGATTCAGATTGACACCTGGAGTTTGTTCCCCATCTCTTAACGTCACATCATAGATCTTAATTTTTTGCACTGCCCACCACTTCTTTCTTACGAGCGTCATTTACGAATGGCATCATTGCTCTTAGCTCACGGCCAACTTTTTCGATTTGATGTTCATTTTCATTTGCATCGATCGCATTGAACATTGGTCTGTTCGCTTGATTTTCTAAAATCCAACCTTTAGCAAATGTACCGTTTTGGATATCTGTTAATACATCTTTCATTTTTGCTTTCGCTGATGCATCTACTACACGCGGTCCGCTGACAAAGTCACCCCATTTAGCAGTGTCAGAGATAGAGTAGCGCATGTTAGACATGCCTCCTTCATAAATTAAGTCTACGATTAATTTCATTTCATGTAGACATTCGAAGTAAGCAACTTCTGGTTGATAACCAGCTTCTACAAGTGTTTCAAATCCAGATTTAATAAGAGAAGTTAATCCTCCACATAGAACAGCTTGCTCACCGAAAAGGTCCGTTTCTGTTTCTTCTTTAAATGTAGTTTCAAGTCCACCTGCACGTAATGAACCGATTGCACTTGCATAAGATAAAGCTAGTTCTTTTGCAGTTCCTGAAACATCTTGATGGATAGCGAATATTGCTGGTACGCCAGCGCCTTCTGTATAAGTTCTTCTTACTAAGTGTCCTGGACCTTTAGGTGCTACTAGTAGAACATCACAGTCTGTAGGTGGTACGATTTGGCTGAAGTGAATATTGAAACCATGAGCAAACATTAAAGCTTGACCTTTTAGGTTTGGTTCGATTTCTTCTTTGTAAACTTTTGCTTGTTGCTCATCTGGTAAAAGAATCATGACTACGTCCGCTTTAGCTGTTGCTTCCCCAACTGAATATACTTCAAATCCAGCTTCAACTGCTTTATCCCAAGACTTCCCTTTACGAAGTCCGATGATACAATTTACTCCGCTTTCTCTCATATTTTGTGAATGAGCATGACCTTGCGAACCAAATCCAATTACTGCTACTGTTTTTCCATTTAAAAATTCTGCGTTTGCGTCTCCGTTATAATACATTTTAGCCATTTTAAAAACTCCCTTATTAATTAATTTGTTTTTTATTCAATTACATATGTTAGTGCAATTATTTATTTTTCACCTATTTTGACAACTTGGTATCTCAAAAGGTGTAATACCTAATTCTTATACAATAGAAAGTTTTTGCTGATTGGATTGCATTTGCATCCCACGAGGGAAAGCAGTTGTTCCTGTTCTAGCAAGTTCTTTAATTCCATATGGTTTGATCAATTCAATAAAAGCTTCAATTTTTTCCGTTTCACCCGTAATTTGAATCACAATGCTTTCTTTGCTTACATCCACGATTGAAGCACGGAATGGTTCGATAAGCGAGTAGATTTCATTTCGAGTTGTAGGTAAAGTAGGAACCTTAATTAAAGCAAGTTCTCTCGAAACAATGGATTGATCGGTAATATCCACTACTTTTATCACATCGATCTGTTTATTCAATTGTTTTGTGATCTGTTCAGTAATATTTTCGTTATCGACCAATACAGCACAAGTAATTCTTGAAACTCCTTCAAGCTCAGAAGGACCAACAGAAATACTTTCAATGTTATAATTTCTTTTTGAAAATAAGTTCGTAATGCGGTTTAACACTCCCGGCTGATTGAGAACTGTTAAACTGATGATCCTTTTTATCATGGTTTAACACCTTCCATTTCATGTAATCCTTTTCCTGCCGGAATCATCGGATACACATTTTCACCTGGCTCTACTCTAAAATCGAGTAAGACTGGCTCATTATTGTGTAATACTTCATCTAATATACTTTCAGCCTCTTCACTTGAATGAATGCAATAGCCCTTAATTCCAAATGCATCGGCTAGTTTAACAAAGTCAGGTTGTATTTGTGCTTGACTATGAGAATAACGTTTGTCATAGAAAAGCTCCTGCCATTGTCTAACCATTCCCAGTGCCATATTATTGATAATCACAATTTTCACTGGCAAATTATGCTCTCTAATAACAGCAAGCTCTTGAGGATTCATTTGGAATCCGCCATCTCCCAAGATTGCTAAAACACAGCTATCAGGTGCGGCAAGTTGAGCACCAATACTTGCAGGAAGTCCAAATCCCATTGTGCCTAATCCACCAGATGTCACCCATTTATCAGCTTGTTTAAATTGATAGTATTGGGCAGCCCACATTTGATGTTGACCAACATCTGTAACGACAATGGCTTCTCCCTTTGTTTTCTCAAATAGCATTTCGAATACTTTTTGCGGTTTTAACACATCTTTAGCATCTTGATCGTAAAAATACGGGTAATCCTTTTTCCAGTTATTGATTGTTTCATGCCACTCTTGATGAACAGGTTGTTTCCCGTCCTGTTTGATCAATTGCTTCAAAGCTTCTTTTGCATCTGCTACTACTGGTATTTTGGTCGGAATATTTTTTCCAATTTCTGCTGGATCAATATCAATATGCGCTACTGTAGCATTCGGAGCAAAATGATTTAAATTCCCTGTTAATCGATCATCGAATCGTGCACCAATATTCAATAAGAAATCACATTCGTACAAAGCCATATTAGCTGCGTAGATTCCATGCATACCACCTAAACCAACAAATAAATCATGATCTGCAGGGAATCCTCCTAGACCAAGCAATGTATGAACGACCGGAATCTTTTGTTGTTCTGCATATTGTTTTAATTCTTCCATTGCTTTCGCATGCAATATTCCTGCACCTGCTAAAATAACTGGTTTTTTCGCACTGCTAACAGCCTCAGATAATTTTCTAATTTGCAGATAATTAGGTTGTGTTGTAGGTTGATATCCGGGCAAATTAACTTCCACTTCTTCTACATTTCCTAATTCAATGATGGCGTTAGCAATGTCTTTAGGAAAATCAATTAGGACAGGCCCTGGACGACCAGTTGTTGCTATATAAAATGCTTCTTTTATAATTCGAGGAATATCCTTAACATTACGAATTTGATAATTATGTTTGGTAATCGGCGTTGTAATCCCTAGAATATCTGCCTCTTGAAATGCATCTGTTCCAATTACACTTGTTGCTACTTGACCTGTAAAAACAACTAATGGTAGAGAATCCATCATGGCGTCAGCAATTCCTGTGACAACATTAGTGGCTCCTGGTCCTGAAGTAACAATGACAACACCTGGCTTACCTGATATTCTTGCATATCCTTCAGCCGCATGTATCCCACCTTGTTCATGGCGAGGTAAAATATGACGAATTTTTGAATCATAAATTTTATCATATATAGGTAAAACAGCACCACCTGGGTAACCAAAAGATTACTTCTACCTTTTCGTTTTCCAAAGCTCTTAATAATAAATCTGCTCCGCTAACTGAACGGTTTTTCTCGTTGGCCTTTTTTCCTACAAAAGCAGTTTCCTGCAACATTTGGATTAAACCTCCTTTTTCTTACTGAAGAATAATTTGGCAATATAAAAAGCCCTTCCATCCCCAACATGCCAATTTAATTGACAAAGGGATGAAAAGGCTTTGAAAACCAGTCCACGGTACCACCCTTGTTTACGCAACGCGTACACTTATGAACAATAACTATTGTTCGTTTTAATAACGAGTGTTATACACCCGGCTTCCCTTACTTCAATTTATGCATTCAGGTCAGCACTCTGAGGTGAGTTCATCCTATACGGGATTTACCGGTTTCCAGCATTCCCGGCTCTCTGTTTAATCCTCCATACAAAACTACTTATCCTCTTCTACATTTTATATTATTAAGTTGTACAATAAAATATGTTTTCAGATAAATCTTTTTACAATGCATTGTTCTAAAATAGGAAGAATAAAAATGATTTCATTTCCCTTTTCTTTTAGAAATTTCTTAACTCATTTATTGAAATTATCTTACGCTGATTTTAAGTTTGAGTCAAGACCCTTCTTAAGAATAATTCGATAATTAAATCACATCGATATATTTGTATTCGCTTACATTGTTGTTGTGTAAATGTTTAAAATAATTGACTTTTTATTTTTATTTTTTTATTTTTGTCTTTTATATGAAGTCTTTTTTAGGTATTATTATTGATCGATTTGATTTTGATTATGCAGCTAAAATGCGTAAAAAAAACCATTAGCTTGATTAAATTGCGTAATGAGGTTAAAAAAACGCACAAAAAAACTCGCTTATACATTATTCAGCGAGTTTTAAAATCATATAATGATAAAGGAGATGTCCCAGGAGAGATTCGAACTCCCGACCCACGCCTTAGAAGGGCGTTGCTCTATCCAGCTGAGCTACTGGGACATATTATTTTAATGACATTT
>C688J18823_10000489_pt1 | contig 22864 bp, 27 predicted proteins | sample HopSoiMetagenom1_FD_18823 | JGI IMG/M metagenome (IMG submission 18823) | reverse complement strand
GGCGATCGGCGTTGTGATGCCGGCGCGCCAGCCGATCGCCCCTGCATTGGCGTAAGCGACCTTATTGTCGTCCGCGGGCGTGGCGGGGCCAGTGAAGGACCCTGCCGGGACGGCCCACGTCGCATCTTCTCGGAGGAACTTGGTGCTGCCACCCGTGACGCCCGGGTCAGGGACCAAGCCCTTCGCGTGGCTCGCGCCCGAGGCGACGAACGTCGGCAGGAACGTGTTGACCTGCGCAGCCGTGAGCGCGATCGGGCTCGCGGTGCCGCCCGAGACGTTGCCGAGGATCCGCTGGTCAGCAATCGTAGCGAGAGCAGAAAGGGCGATGCCGGCGGCCGCGAGAGTGAGGGCGCCAGCGACGAACGCCAGCCCTGAGCCGAGCGTGATCGCCTGCACGTCCGCGAGCGCGCCCGTCGGATTGCCGACAAGCGTATTGGCCGCGAACTGCTGGATCTTCGCCGTCGTGACGGAGTGATCGGCGAGCCCCGACGTTCCGCCCGCGTTCGCGAGCAGGTTCAGTTGCTCGGTGTAGCCGTAGGTCGCGTTGCGCTCGGTTGTTTCACCCGAGCAGAAGGGGACGAAGCCCGCGGCGTTGATGACGCCGACGATGGCCGTCTTCGTGAGCTGGGATTGGTAGGTCCCCTCGTCGTCGTTTCCGCCGTTGACCTGGCATTGGATCCGATAGCCCTGCCCGGTGCCGGCGGGCATGACGAAGGTCGCGGTCGCGCCGAGGGGCGAGCCAGCTGGCGTGATGGTCGGGTTGACCAGCGTGTGCGAGCTGTTGCCGACGATCGACCAAACGATCGTCCGAACGCCAGTGATGCTGACGAGCGCGAGTGTGACCGTCGAGCCAGCCGCGACGGCGAGCTCTGGCGGTGCTGACGCACCGTTCAGCGTAAAATCAGCGGAAGCAGCCATTCAATTCAGCCGTCTTTGAAACCGAGTTGAGAGACGAGGAGCGCGACGCCAGCGGGGGCGGTCGCGGGGGCGGTCACGCTCGGCTGAGCGAGCACCGCCAGGAACGCCCGATGAAGCTCAAGCAGCGGCGGGAGCACCGTCAGCTTGTTCGTGCCGTCCGTGCGCGGATGAACGGGCGAGAGTCGGTGCGCTTCGTACGCTCGAAAGAAGTCAGCGTGAGCGATGGCGTCGCTCAGCGCATCACTTGGGGCCGCGGCGTCGAGCGGGAGGTTTTGCCAGTCAGCCGCGGAGTGGTAGCCGGCGGAGCCAGTGCCCGATCCGCTGTCGTTCTTCGCGTGCCGCGTGAACAGGCGCCGAAGCTCACTCAGGGCAGCCGCACGCGCGGGCGCCGTCGTCGCGCCGAGGAAGCTGCCGTTGACCGCGTTGTCTTCGTCGTTCGAGAGATGAACGCGCGACTGCTCGATGTGGGCGTTGAACTTAGTGATCTCGTTGTCGAGGGACGCGCCGATGTCGCCCGTCAGATCGCTAACGAGCTGTCCCGCGAGTGCCGCGACTGCGTCCCGAACGGTCGAATTCTCGGACGCCAGCTTGGCGCGCGTCGTCGCGTTGCCCGAGAGGTCGATGCGCGGCGTCGTCTCGCCATGCACCGCAAGCTCCGTCTGGACGACGGTCGCGTCGTGCACGTAGAGCTTGAGCGTCGCCGTGTCGGCGCCGCAGCCGAGCTGCGTCGTGACCGACTGGGCGACGTAGATAGTGGTCTGCCCGTACGACTTGACCGTCTCGCCCGGTGCGCCGCGGGGATCGGATTCGTAGCCGCCTGTGAAGCCGGGGTAATCCACGTTCCCGACGACGAGCTCGTCGACCTGCAGGACGTAGCCGCCGCCCTTCTCGAGCGTGAGCGTGAGCTCGGAACGCTGGGAATCGGTGCTGATCGGGAGCTGAGCCGCGATGGTGACGCGGTCGGCCCGACTTTCGTCGAGCTGCTTGCGGAGCTTCGTCCCGGGTGGCGCAGCGAGGCACCAGATCCGGACGTGGGTTCCGGTCGTCGTGGCGATCGGCTCGACCCGTAGCCTGAACGGACGATTAGCCACCGGATAGGCCGGCGTCGTGATGACGGTGATGCGCGGAGCGCTGATTTTCTTGGTGCCCATGGCGCGCTGTCCGGCCGGTCGCTATGATTTCTGGGTAGGCGCCCTTGGCTGAGAGCGCCCGAAAGGAAACGTCGATGCGTTCGCTATGGGTGGCCCTAGGGGGCCTTTGCGTCGTTGCTTGTGGTGACGACTTCTCGAATCTTCCGCAGGGCGACCCGGGGCACGCCGGTCGCGGCGGATCGTCGGGTGGCCACGACTCAGCGGCGACTGCTGGCGTCTCCGGCTTGGGCGATACAGCGGGAGTCGCCGGCAAGAGCGGGAGCGGCGGTGCGGCCATCGCGGGAATGGCCGGCAACCCCGACGTGGGCGACGCCGGAAGCCCGAGCGCTGGCGCCGACGACGGCTCGAGCGGACAAGGCGGCGAGGCCCCGACACACAACGACGCTGGCGCGCCGGGTGACGCCGGAGCGGGCGCCGTTCATTCAACGGGCGGCTCAGGCGGTAAGCCGACCGATTCCTGCAATTGCGACGCGAAGCACACCTGCGTGAAGGGCGCGTGCGTCTTGAATCCAGAGTGCGACTGCCAGGCGCTGGGCGTCGAGTGCTCGTCTCTTCATGCCGCCCTCGGAGAGGCCTACAGCTGTCCTGTTGAGGTTCAATGCGGCAGCTGCGAGGCCGGCAAGCTTTGCGTCGTGCCGTACAGTGAGTTGGATGACCTGAGCTTCGAGCGGAAGTGCATCACGCCAGATGTCACCACGCCCCCGCAGGGATGCGCCGTGGCTTCCGGCGTGGATCCCGCCTACGGCGACTCTGCCCTCTGCCCGTATTCGTTGGACTGCAGCGTCCCCTATGGGTTCTGTTACGACGTGGCCGGGATCGTGAACATCAACCCAGACGCAAAGGGTAGCAGTTGTCCCGCTGCCGTGACTGCAGAGTTCACTTTCCCGGATTCGTACTGCGGCCCGCCGCTTTAGTCGTTGGTGGCGAAGGCGACTTCCCACGATGAGCGGTAGAACATGACGAGGAAGCTTGCCGCTGCTCCCGCCACAAAACGGTAAACCTCGCCGCCGTTCGCCTTGATGACGACATCGTTGGCCTGGTTGGTCCCGAAGCCTTGGTAGAATATCGCGAAGTCGCTCTTCTGCGCTCCGCTCGACGAGAGCGTGTACGCGCGCACCGCGCTATTCGCGTGCGGCAGGTGGAACACGTTGCCGTCGGCGACAGAGATAGTCGCATCACCGTTGCCGAGGCCGTCGTAGAGCCTGAACGGGATGATGCCGCCGCTGCCGAATACCAGGCGCGTGATGAGCGCCGCTCCTATCGAGAGCGTCTTGCTGGTGTCGTTGCCGAGCTGAACATCACCGCCGGCCGTGAACAGCGTCGCCGAGTGGCACGTGAGATCGCCCCAGACGTCGACGCTTTCGTTGAAGGTGGCCGATGCGTTGAAAGTCGAAGTGGCCCCGACCGTGAGATTCTTGCCTGAGTCGTTGCCGAGGAGCGCGCTTCCGCCGACCGTGAAGAGGGCCGCCGTATGAATCGTCGTGTCAGCGAAGAAGTCGGCCGTGTCGTTCGCGGTGAGCGCGTCGTTGAGCGTGACGGGCGCCGAGAACGTAGAGGTCGCGAGAACGCTCAGCACATCGGCCGGCGCGTTGCCGACCGTCGTGTTACCGAGCAGCGAGAGCGTGCCCGTGACGGTGAGGGTGTTTACCTGGAGCCCTTGACCATTGATGATGATCTTGACGCTGGGCGTGTAGGTTCCGCCGCCCGTGCCGTCGATGGCTTTTGCTTGGGAGGCGTCGAGCGCCTCCATTTGGACGGATGTGAGCAGCTCTCCGAAGGCCCAGCCGCCTAATTTTGTTAGTGACAACATGCGCGCAAGCCTTGGCTCAGGACGGGGTCATCCCTGTCAGATCGAGCGAGGAGATATCGAGATGAAATCCGGGCACGGTGTCCCAAACAGTTGAGCCGAAAACGCAAAAGGCGGGGAGTAAGCGATCGAGGTGCTGAAACATCACAACGTTCACCGTGCGCAAAAACGAGCTGAGCTCGGTATCGCCCGGACGCTGCACTTGCACTGTGAGCCTCGATCGCTCACTCGACCATGAGCCGCCACCGAGGCCACCAGCTGAGAGCGGATTCCCACTCCAAAACGTGTGCGTCGGTGGGACCGCGAGCGACGTTCCGGTTGTCCGATACGACTGAACGTAGATCGACCCGAGCAGTGTCCTGAGCGAGTCGTCGATCTGCGCAAAGTTCGGCCCGTTCGGCGCCTCAAGCTTCGCTGCGCACCGTTGCCGCACCTGCCACGACTCGTCCTCGGGATAGACGGGCACCGACATTGCGACTGCCCAGTTACCGAGGAGCTCGTCCGCGGTGCCGGGCATTGCGTTGCAGATCGCCCGCTCGACGGCGCGCTGTTTGGCGGCCTCGAGTCGAGCGAGCGCAAGCTTTCGTGCGTGCACGATGCCGGAACGCACCGACGTGAACGCCGTGCCGAGCATCGTCGTGTAATCCTGGTACCAGGTCCAGGCGTAGGGCGTCGTCTCGGTCTTGGTGTTTTCCTTGTCGGTTGCGCCGTCGTAGTCGCCGATCGACGCTTGGCGCGACCAGGCGGGGAGGCCACGAGGCGTCGTGACGGTGGGGTCTCGGCCGGCCATTACCAGATGATGCAGCTGCCCGCGACGGGAGCTGAGATTTGCGAGCCCGCGGCGTCAAAGAGGCGAAAGCGGATCCCGTCGTTCAGGAGTTCCCACACGCCGCGCGCGAAGCTCGAACTGTTAGCGGAGACGAGGGCGTGCCGAGGTAGCCAAGCGTAGGCGATGCTGTAGGGGTCGGAGAAGCCGGCTGTTCTCCAGCGAAGCGTGACCGTGCTGCCCGAAGACTGGTTGAGGTTCGGCGCGAAGCTTGGGCCGGCTCCGTTCATGCCGAGGTAGTTCGTGACGACCGGGTTGCCGCCGCCGCTCGCGAGCGACCACGAGAAGAAGCAGAACGGCGCGGTGCGTTTTTTGGCCACCGTGTCGGCCGCAAGCCTGGCGTGCTGCTCTGCCGTGAGGCCTGATAGCGCGTCGCCGCCGAGCCGCGCCGGGAGCGGGCAGAATCCGCCCGTGACCGCCATCAGTACACCACGAGGGTTACGCGCCGGTCGCCGAGCGCGGCGCCAGCGGCGTCGAAGCAGGCGACCGTGATGGTGCTACCGGTGATGCTCCACACGCCGTCGCAGAACGTCGTCCCCTGGAATCCCAGCGAGCACCCGCTCGGGGTCCACGGCGCCGAAACACCGTAAGCATCGGCATAGCTCGCGGAGAATGTGAACGTGACCTTGCCCGTGCTGACGCGCGCAGCGCTCGGGAAACCGGTCGGGGCCGCGCTGGCCAGGTAGGACGACGTGCGGACGCCCGTCATCATGTAGATCGACTCGACAGTCGGCGCGGCAGGCGAGCCGTCTGCGTTCAAGTACGTCATGACCGCGAACGGGCACGTGCGGGTTGTGGCTTCTGCATCGGCCGCGAGCCGGCAGATCGCTTCGGCGCCCAAGTCGGTGCGCGGGTTGACGACGCCCTGACTCTGGTAGTTCGTCTTTTGGAGGTGGCCACCGTACATCGTGTGATCGGCGGCGCGCGACCAAGCGGGCAGTCCTGTCGGCGTGGTCGTCATGGAGCAACGTAAATTCCAAAGTTTCTGGGCAAAAGCACATTCGGCTGCAGGTCAACGCTCGCCGGAATCGTGGGCGCAGAAACCGGCAGGTACGAGAACGCGCCGTCGTCAATCTCGGGGTGCGCCTTGATGAAGTCGGCGAGGAACTTCCCCGTGATTCCGATCTGCGCACCATCCGAGATGAACGGGTGACGAAGGCGGCGTGGCGTGTCGCCGGAGGCGGGGGTCACGAGTTCACCAGCGCCGAGCGCGTCGAAGAGTCGAAGGAACGTGTCGCGGTAGTTCGTGATCCCGACTGCAGCTGGCGAGATGAAGTCGCCAAGCGTGACGCCCGTGCCGTCCGAGTCGATGAGTGGCGTGTCGACCGTCAAAACCCACGCGCCGGCTCCGCCGCTCTTCGCGGTAATCAGGACCGTTCGCGGCGTTTGATCGCCCGGCGCCCACCACGTGATGTGATGCAGCCCGGCGATCGGCGCGATAGCGGTCGAAGCGTTTATCGTGATCTGCGTCGTGCTGCCGATGGCCGTTACTGTGACGTGCGTGTCGCCGACGGGGGGCCATGGCGCTTGATCGACCCAGCCGAGGCCGTTGCCGCCCGCAAGGGACGAATCGGGGAGGCTGAGGTAGAGCGCCACGTCGGCGGGTTGCTCAGAAACGGTGTCGACGATGATCTCGATCGAGCCACTGTTGGCCTTTTGGATCGCGTTGCGGACGAGCGTCACGCCGCCCGACGGCATCGCACGGTGAAAGTCGTTGCGGTCGAGGTCGAACTCACGGACGAGAATCACCTTCTCGGAGCTCGGGCCGCCCGCCGCGGGGTAGACGTAGCAATCCTGGACGGACGGGAGCGCGTTGAAGGCGATCTCGCGGAGCTGGCCCCAGTTGCCGCCGCCGGGGCTGTTGGCGAGGCGATTGAGCACGCGCTCGCGCTTGCGAGGCTCCGTCTCTTCGTCGAATCCGCCCGTAAGCGGCGAGGCGATCGAGACCCGCGCTTCGACGGCGAGGTTGAACGGCGGATTGACGAAGCGGACCTTGACACCGCTTTCAGCGTTCGTGGCCGAACCGGTATCGACCGCGACGACGTTGATGTCCTGGCCGTCGGCGATTCCCGTCTGCGTGCCCGAGACTTTGCCGCGGAGCCCGTTCGGCAGGATGAACTGGAGCCCGTCCTGCACGGTGACGGTTGCCCCCGGCGCGACCGTGACGGTGAGCTTGCCCGAGGATGGCGAGGGCTGGACAACGGGAAGGCCGAGAGCTTGGCGCCAGCGGTCGAGGTCTTCGCCCGTTGCATCGAGCGGCGTCAGCGACGTGCGAATCGACGCGATGTTCGCGTATTGGAGCATCGCCGCATTCGCGACCGCCGTTGCGAAGAACCAGTTGTCGGTCCCGGGCGCGACGCTCGGATCCGTGACGCCAGATCCTCGAGCTGCCAAGCGGAAGTCCGTTAGGAAATCATTCCTGACGATCGACGCCGACTCGGGGACGTAAAGCTGTCCTGGTTCGAGGTTAGCCATCAGACCGTGACGGTGTCGGAGTTGCCGGTAGTGAGGTCGGTGTAGACGACCGTGATGTCAGCGCGACCGGTGCCAACGCGCAGGACGATCACGTCGTCGATACGGATGTCGTCGCCGATGAGTTCGAGCGCCGAGAGGACGGCGCCTTTCGCCTGCTGCTCGAACGTTTTGCCCATGCGCTTCGGGAGTTCGAGGCCGACGGTCGGCTCATGCGCCGCGCTACCGAGCTCGGTCTTGAGGCACATCAGCACGCGGTGCCGTGTGTTCGGCATGCGCTGAAGTGCGCCGTCGCTCTGGACCACGTAGTCGCCCGTGACGGGGTCGAGGAAGTTCGCCTGCTCGGGGATGTCGCTGGGCGGCGCAGATGCGACGACGGGCGTTCCAGAGCCGAGCGGCGTGCTTCCGATGGGGAAGAGCCCGAGGCCGGCCATCAGGTGAGGTTCACCGTGTGGACGACGCCGTCGGTGCCCTTCATCGCGAGCGCGTTACGCGTCGAGGAGTAGTAGAGCGCAGCCCCAAGCGATGGCGTAGCGATCTGCGAGTCCGTCACAGGCAAGAGCCGCAGCGCCTCAAGCGCCGTACTCTGCGCGAGCATCGTGACGCCGATTCGGAGGATGTAGACCGTGCCATCGACCGTCACACTGACGGCGTAGACGCCAGGCGCGTCGGGCGTGAACGAAGCGGTTGCCGTGTCGTCGCCCGCCAGGCCGGCGCGGAGCGCATTCGAGCCCGAGGGCAACGAGATCGCCCACTGGTAGTCGGTACCGGTCGGCGAGGTCATCAGAGCAATCTGATCGCCCGTTAGATAGCCCGCGACTGACACGTCCGCGCCGCTGGCCGCGTGAGTCGTTGTCGAGGAGATCGCTGTAATGCCGCTCATGGGTTAGCCCAATCGAGGTCGATGTCTTCGTTCACGCGCTTCACCCGCGCGTTGGGTCGCATCAGGCCGAATTTGCCGTCAGCCGTGACACCGACCATGCCCTTGGCGGCGAGGTAGCCGACGCCAATCGAGACATAGGCGTCGTCGATGTCCTCGCGGAAGTTCTTCTGAAGCCACGCGACGAGCTCGTCGGCCGTCATGGCTTGCCCGGTTCTGAGGAGCACGTTGTAGACGCTGAACGCCTTCGTGCTCGTCCATGCGTCAGACGCCAATGAAGACTCCGAAGGTTGGGGCAGTGGATCCGGTCACGCCGACAACGGGAGTCGGGCTCCAGCAGAGTGGACCAATCGGATTGCGACCGCCGAGCACGACTTGGCCCATCAGGTTCGCGACCGCGCCGTGAAGTTGCAGCATCGCGCCGCCGTCGGTCGTCAGGACTACGCCGTTCGCTTCGCTCATCTCGAAATGCAGCCCGAAGCACGAGATGGTGAACCGCTTGTTTTCGCGGTCCATCACGATCGCGCAGTCGTCGCCGACCATGATCGCGGCGAGTTGCTTTTTGAGCAGGACGAGCGAGTCGAAATCGGGGCCGGTCGAGTGGATCGCGGTCTCGCCCGGCCCGAGCTCTTGAACGATGCCGGCCGCTCGAGCGTCGCGGATGCTCGTGATGACGCCGTTGTGGCCAGGCACCGTCTCGTCGACCGTGCCCTGTGCCTTGCCGCGTTCGTCGGCAGGCCACGGTACGGCTGTGATTCCGAGCTGACCGAAGACGGGCGCGCTGTCGAAGCTCGGGGCGTCGTCGGGCGTGGCGCCGATCTGCGCTGCCTTCGCTTGGACGAGGACCGTGTTCGTCGCGGCGTCGCGGCGAGCGGAGCCGATGTCGATGAGGTCGGTCATGCGTCCAATGGGCAGCGGAGGCTGAATGTCGGAAGCCCCGGAAGGCTCGGAATCGAGAGGCTCAAGCCGGGCAGCGAGATCGCCGGAATCCGCAGATTCAAGCGGAAGCCCGGCAGGTTCACCGCGAAGCTCGGCAGCCCGGGCAGCGAAGGGATCGAGAGGCTCAGCCCTGGAATCGAGATGGCGGGGATCCGCAGGTTAAGCCGAAAGCCGGGGAGCGCGATGCCGAACGTCGGCAGACCAGGCAGCGAGGGTAGCGAAATGCTGAGGCCCGGGAGCGATATCCCCGGGAGTGAGAAGTTGCAGCCCGACACTTAGAAAACAAAGGACCCTGGGCGAACCATCGACAGGTGAGTCACAGGCCCCGATGTGCCGTCGTTCTCGAACGTCCGCTCGAGAATCCACATCGCTTCGTTCACGTCCTCGACCTCGTCGCGAACGTTGACGAGCGTATCGACCGCCCACGTGGCGCCACTCTTCGGCTCGACGTGCCCGCGCACCGTGCAGTTGTAGGTCAGGGTCGCGCGAAGCTTCTCCGCGATGACTCGGCGAACCGAGTAGTTCAGCTGCTCGTCGTTGCGGCTGTCTTTGTCGCGATAGAAGAGCGGTTTGTAGACGGGGAAGTCGAAGCCGTAGATCGTGTGGTCGGGCTTCTTCGGATCGAATCGCTTCTCGCGAACCACGATGACGCCGTCGTCGCTCGTGATGCAGCGCTGTACTTCGAGGATCCGGCCAAGCGAGCTCGCGCCCGTCTCGTCGAAGGTGCCGAAGCGGTCCTTGCCGCTCGCCTTGCCGCCAAGCGTCGGCCCCGCAGCGGACGGCCCCGGGTCGGCATCCGTGCGCCGCCCCGTGCCCCTCACGTCGTTCGACGGGTTCGAGGCAAACTGCGAGCGACTGGTCCCGTCGCGCCGGCCCGTGCCCTGTGTATCGTTGGAAGGGTTGCCGGCGAAGCCAGAGCCGCTGCCGCCTATCGTAGAGCCCGGCCGTCTACCGGTGCCCTGTACGTCGTTGCTCGGGTTCGCGGCAAACTGGCCCTGCTTGCCAGCTGGTGTGCCAGCTGCCGGCGTAAACACCGCGCCAGTTGATTGCCCACTCGGCGACTCCTCGCCTGGCGAGCTGCCGCCCATGCGTCCATGCGCGATCGTGACGGTCGGGATGTCGGTGTAGTCGCGGCTCGCTGTGCCGCTCAGGATGTTGCCAGGGCGAGAGACCGAATAGAGCGCCGTTTGCTCGTAGTTCGGCGCATCCACGACGATCGAGTCGCGGGTGCCAGCCGGCAGAATCATGAAGCCGTGGCGGGCCACGACGCGATTCGCGAACTCGAAGACGCCCTGGTTCTCCGACGCCTTCGTGTCTTCGAGCTTGGCCGAGTTGTAGTGCTTGGCCGGGTTCTTCGTGAACGGCTTGCGACCCGTGAGGGCGTTGCGCGTCAGGTTGGAGTTCCCGAAGACCGTCGTGATGCCCCAGGGCTTCAAGAGGTCGAGCAAGAACGCGCCGATGTCCTGGCTCTTCTTGATTTGGAATTGCGGGTCGACCGTCGAGTCAACGAGGTCGGCGAGATAGTCGCGCCCGCTCACCTTGAGCGCGGCCCCCGATTCCCCCGTCCCCTCGATCTTGTCGATCCGCCCAATGACCTGCAGGTTGCCGGCGATGTAGAGTCGGATCGGCTGCAGCGGCCGAAAGCGGCGGCGTAGTCCTCGTGGATCGTCCTCCGAGTAGACGACGAATTCCCAACTGTCGGTCGGCGTCGTGTACTGCGTGTTGATTCGGTAGGAGAGGATTCGGTTCGGCTGAAATCCGACGCCTTCGAGCTCTACCGTGAGCCGGTCGTCATCCGGATCTGGCGGCGCTGGTTGACCGGGCATTGGCGGGCTTGATGGTGTCGGAGAAGACGCGGATCTGCGTGCCCGACGGAACGAGCGGGGAGCGCGCGAGCCACGGATTCAGCCGCACGAGGTCGTCGAGCTTCATCCCGAGCTTTCGGGTGAGCGCCGAGACTGTGAGGTCGCTTGCCGTCGTGACTCGACGAAGCGGCCGAACGCCAGTCGGGTCGGTGCGGTCCTCGAATCCGAGGAGAGCGTCGCGAAGGCGTGCGGCCTGCTGAAGAATCGGCTGATTGTTCGGGTCCTTGAGCTTGTCGATGCTCGCGGACGCCTTCTCGACTCGGAAAGCGGCATCGCCAAAGGCCGCGGCGACCTTCTGCTGAGCAACGCTGACCTGCGTCGTCACCGCGCTCACGGCGTCGAGCGGGCTGATGGTGGGCTTCGGCGGCGGCTGGTCATTGAATTGGATCTTGGTGATCGCGCGGTCGAACGCCCCCGCAACCGACTGCGCGTTCTCGAGCGTGCGGACGGTCGCGCCGGGGTCTTCGAGAATGTCGCCCTCGGCTGGCGAGCGGATGAACTCGACCTCGACTTCGACGCCGTCACGCTTGTTTACCGACATCGTCTCGCGGAACGAGACGCATTTGGCCGGTAGCGCGCCGTGCGCTGGGTCTACGAGGACGCCGCGGGTGCGATCGAGGCAGGCGTCGAGGAAGTCGGGGTAGACCTCGGTGTAGAGGTTCTTCCACGGGCCCTTCGCGATGTTCTCGCGGAAAGGGATGATGTACTTGTAGGTCGGGTTTTTGCGGCCGATGCTCTCTACGAGCTGAGAATCCTGAAAGAGGAAGCGTTTTTCGGCCTGTTCCTGCGTGAACCCGAAGTCCCGCGACGCCATGACGGGAAATTCGATTTCCCGCCAGCTTGCGCGCTGGAGTTGAAGCAGGAGATCGGTCATGGCAGGCTGAAACCAGTGCGTGACTTGCTTGGCGCCATCAAAGAGCTCTGCCTGCTCGTGCGGACCCGACTCGAAGACGCCGTCGTTCGCGGCGAGGTCGTCGATCGGCCGTCACTCGAGGCGCTCATCGTGCTCCAAAGGTCCGTTGAAGAAGCCGAGACAGGGCCGCACGCAGTCCCAGCCGCAGTGATGCGGGCTGCGTCGGATCTTCTGCTCGAGACGGAGCTCTTCGCGCCCGAGGGGCAGCTGCTAGAGCGTCTGCGAACCGAGATCGACCGAGCCGAGCTTGCGACGCCGCCCGTTCCGTCTCGATTCCGGCGAGAACCTTCCTGAGCTGATTCACGGCTAGCCCGGCTTGATCGGTGCGCCGCGTGGGTCGCGCCCGTTCGTGTTGGCGTTCGCCTTCAGCGTTGCGGCGGCGGCGCTGATGTCTTTCGCGGCCGACTGGAGGTCTTTGGTGCTCGAGCCGAAGAGTTCTTTGACTTGGGCCTGCATCGACGGACCGGCGGGGTGCGGGCCGTAGTCCGACCGAGCCTGGCCTGGCGCCCATGTGCCACCGCCCTTCCCCGGGGCGCCGCTAGCGCTGCGCGCTTGCTCGTTCATGTAGTCGTCGACGCCGCCTGCGTAGCCCCTGCCGGCCAATACGCCGCCGATGCCGGCGCCGACGCCAGCGAGGCCGCCGCTCTGCTGCGTGAGCGTATAGCCCTCGTAGCCGGCCGCTGCGGTGCCAGCGACAGCCGCCGCGATTGCACCGCCGAGCGCAAGCCCGACGCCTGCCGCTGCGCCGCCAGCGCCTGTGGCTAGGCCGCCCGCACCAGCCGCCGCGGCGCCGCTCGCCGCTTCTCCCGCGAACGCGGCCACGAGGAGCTTGCTGATGAGCGAGCCGAGGCCGGCGCCCGCAACGTCTTTCGCGACGCTCGCCGCGATGATGGCCCCGACGCCTTTGATCGGGTTGTCCATCAGCCACTCGGCAAGGCCGGCGACCGAACTTGTGAACCGGCCGATCGCCGGGATGGCTTCGGCGAACTTGGGGATCGCGCGAGTCAAGACCGGGATCAGCTCCGTGCCGACCGCAGCGTTGAACTGCTTCATCGTCTCTTTGACCTGGAGATCGGGGTCGGCGAGACGGGATGCCGCCTGCGCCTTGAGCTCCTCTTCGCTTCGGGTTGCCCCAGCGAAGCGCTCGAACTCGGCGAGCACCGCTTCCTTGCCCGCTTCGCCCTTCTTGCGTCGCTGTGCCGCTGGCAGCGCCGCGTTCTCGCGCTCGGCCTGCCCGTAGAGCGGCGAGAGGCCGCGTGCGACCTTCTGGCTGCGGACGCCGAAGAGTTCGCCCATCTTGCCGAGGTCGCCCCCGGTCTTCTGGAGCATGTCCGCGAGGATCTGCTCGGGAGCACGAAGCTGCGTGTGACCCTTGTCGGCGTAGATTCCGATCCCCTGCTTGGCGAATTCCTTGCCGTGCTCGGGGATGTCGGTGGCGAACCGCGCAACCGCCGTCACGGCCTCTTCAGGGCTGCCCGCGCCGCCGCGCTGTAGCGCCATCTGGGCGAGCCCGCCCATCGACTTGAGGATTCGGGCGGGGCCGCCAACGAACGAGCGCGTGGCGCCGCCGAGCTCCGACATGCCATCCACGAGATTGCGCATCTCGATCGCGCCCATCGAGCCCTGCTGGGCAACGGCGGTCATGACCTCTTTCAGGACGCGAAGGCGCTCCTGCGGGTCCTTGACCTGATCGCGGACGACCGTGAAAGCCGAGCCAGCAGCAGAGCCGAGCTCATCGAAGTTGGTTCCGGTCGCCAGCGCAAGCTGGGCCATGTCTTGCAGCGCGCCGCGCGCCGCGCCGAGGTCGCCGCTCTTCTCATGAAAGTTCGTGAGAAAGTCGAGCGACTCTTCGCCCGTGAATCCCTTGACGCCCATCGCCTCTTTCGCGATGGCCCCCTTCGTCTCGGGAGCTTCCGACTGGTTGGCGAGGACGCTCGCCTTGCGACGAATCGCGAACTGATCCTCGATTGCGCCGGCAGCACTGAAGCCGCCAATGAGTCCGAGCGCCGCGCCGCCGATGCGAGCCACGGTGCCGACTCCGCCCATGACGGAACGCGCCGCGCCGTGGCCGATGCGCTCAGCCGAGCGAGCCCGCATCGAGTTCGCCTTGGCCTGCGCTCGCTCCTGCTCGCGGAACTGCTGCATCAAGCCGCGCGAACGCTGCTTGTCGAGAGATTCAGCCGCCGAAGACGCCGCGCGATCGGCGCGAATGCGCTCCCGCTCCTCCGCCTTGATGTTGGAGAGGACCGCCCGGCTGCGTTGCCGGTCGAGTGATTCTTGAGCTCGAGCGACGGCGCGCGATTGCGACTCGTCGAAGCGACGCGCCTGCGTTGCTTGCGCTCGACCTGGCCCATTCATGGCGGCCTGGGTCTCGCGGCCGATGCGCCGGCTGCTCGAGCGGGCTTCCTGCTCGACGCCGCGGAGTACGGTCCGCAACTGCCGAGCATCGGCCGATATGGTATATTCCAACCTCACGGCTTCGCTCCGCCCTTACGCTTCGCCACGAGCGCGGCCGCATCCTCAGCCGAGAGGAGCGTGTCGCCGCTCACTTCGATCGGCGCGACGCCCGGCTCGTCACCCGTATTCAACGCGGACGGCGGCGGACCAGAGGAGCCAGTGGAGGAGGTGGAGGTCTCGGGCTCTGACTCCGAAGAAGGCGCCGAGCTCTGTGGCTCGCGGCCAAGTTCCCGCAAGAGGCCGGCTGCGAGCCTGGCCAGGAGAAGGATCAAAGCTGGCCAGTGAGCAGAGTCCAATTCGGAGAGATGAAAAGGGGCCTTGAGCGGATCACTCAACCTCTCGATCCACGACTCGGCGTCGTGCCCCTCGAGGCCTTCCACGACCGCGAACGTGCTCTTGGTGATCTGGTACGCGTTCAGCAGCGCCGCCATCTCAAGCTCAGTGAGCGACGCTCGCAGCTGCTCGGTCGCGCTGAAAATCTGCGGGTAGTAGCTGGTGCCGTCGGGCCGCTCGTGCTTCTCGTCGGTGCGGATGGCGCGGAGCAGCACTTCGTGCGCCTGCGCTTCCTTGTAGATGTCGCCGTAGCCCTGGACTTCGCCGCGCGTCTTCGCGGTGTCCTGCGCATCTTTCAGCGCCGCGAGGTTCTCCTCGACGCGAAGGACCTGCATCCGGTACGGGATCTCTTCCCGCGTGCCGTCGGCCTTCTTGCGCTGAAGCTTCCACGGCAGCGACGGTCCGCCCTCGAGCAGGGTGGAGATCATCGCGTTGGCGGTGAGCTTCGTTGTGGGTTCGGTCATCAGAAAAACGCAAAACGCCTCGGGCAGCGCTAGGGCTGCGGGAGGCGTAGATAAAATCGCTGCGCGCCGCCTAACTCCGAAGAGGCAGCCATTCGACGCGCCATTTTGTTGCGGCGTGGTGCCGCGCAAACGTGGGATCTGTGTTGGTGAACTAGATGTACTGCGCCATCATAAACTCGACCATATGAATACGCCTATTTCAGAGGCGTCATCAACCCGACCCACGTGAAGTTCGCTTCCGTGGCCTTGCCCGTCGCCTGGCTGACCGTGACTTTGCTGAACACGCCGTCGCCGATGTACGACTTCGAGCCGATCGGGATTTGAATGCTGTTCACCGACTGATCGTCGCTCTTGGCAACGAAGTCGAACTCGAGGCCACCGACCGGGACTACCTGCGTGCCAGTAATCGTGACGCGCTTGGCGCCTGGCGTGAAACCGACGAGTCCCTCGAGCGTTTCGAGTGGCTGGTTGTTCGAGTCGAAGTCAGCCGAAATCTCGGTCTGAGTGATCTGCTGAACCCCATTGATGATGAGGCGCAGCCGTAGGCCTTGAAAGAGTGCCATTGATGTCCTTCGGCGGCGGGAAAGCCGCGGGGGCGCGTTCGGTTCGCTGCTAAGCGTAAACGCGCGGATTCATTACGAATTTCAACCCGGGGATACTTCCGCGAGCCTTAGGCTCGTTTGATGCAGAATATCGATCGTCCTGCCCGAGTCGCCGAGTTCGAGTCGCCCGTTGTTGAGCGGGTCGATGTTCGCGCGGAGCGACGCCTTCCAGTCGGTGGCGTTCTGGAACATGCCGGCTTCCTCGAACTCGTCGATGATCTTCGCGACGAACGGGATGTAGCGGCTCGGCGTGACGGTCTTCGGCGGCAGCTTCTGATTCACATCCACCGTGCCATCCGCGAGCACGGCATCGGGCTTCAGCTTGAATCCGAAGTAGGTCACCTGATGGCGCGCGAGCCACGTGTCCGCGAACGAGTCCATGAACGACACGCGGTGTGTCTCGGTCGCGCGGAAGTCGTTCAGCGAGCCGGTCGCATCCTTGCTGCGCGAGTTCACGCTCATCACCAGGAACGAACCGCTTGGGTCGCTCGAGATGATGCAGATCCCGTTCGTGACCGCGGTGTTGACCTCGGTCTGCGTCGGAACGTCGTTGTTGTCGTAGACGGGCCGAATGAGCCAGTCGGGGCCGCGGTAGTTGTCCGGGACGAAGCCCGCCGGGATGCTTTCCATCTTGCGGTGGATCGCCAGTACCTGCGCGCAGAGCTCCGCCGCGTCGTGGTCGGAGTTCTCCTGATTGACGAAGTGGAGGCGCTCGTAGTTGTTGGCGTTCGCGATCGTCGTGAGCGCAGTCTCGGCGCCCGGGTAGCCCATGAAGGCACGGCAGCGGAGGCCCGGGTTCGGTGTGCTCTTGTTGAGCACGTGGGTCCGAATCACGGTCGCGGCCGCGCTCGACCACAGGGAGAACCCCATGTAGTAGTAGCGGCTGTTCGTGATACCGGCGAGCGCGCTCGTGAGGTTGGCGACCTCGGTCGTTGCGCCGTCCGCGCCCGAGACACCGGTCGAGATGCCGAGCGCCGCGCCCGAGGTGACGACGGTGATGCCCTTGCCGGGGTCGGGGCTCGAGCGGAAGCGGAGGACCGGAACCGTGCCGTCACCCGACGACGCGCCCGCGATCTTCGCCGTGAGCGTGATGACGCCCGCGGAGGGCGAGGACGTGAGGGGGAGAAACGTCTTCGCGTTGATCTGCGCCGAGAGGTTCGCCGCAATCGTCGACGGCGTGTCCGTCGTGCTGAAGGACGTGGTGATGTCCTCGCCGCAAACGGTCGTCGTGACGTTGCCGGTCGCGGTCGGGCTGCCGCTGATCGTGATGGTGCCGGTCGCCGTCGCGATGCCACCGCCGCTCGATGCCGCGTAGCACATGGCGTAGAGCGTCGCGCCCTTGTCCACGAGCAGATGCATGCGGAGCATCCGGTGCAGGAACGAGCCCGCGCCAGCGCCGTCGATCACGTCTTGTTCGCGCGAGACCTTGTAGACGGTGCCGACCGTCCAGGAGCCAGCGCTCGTCTTCGGCCCGATGTAGATCGGGCTTCGACCTGGACCGCTCGACGTGCTCGGCCCTTGGGCAAAGTCGATCTGAACGGCAGTGAAGGGGGCCCGGTAGTCGCTCGGATAGCCGAGGATCGGTTGAAGTGCCATCTATCAGACCTCGGCTTTCGGCTTGGGTTTTTCGGGAGCGGGGGCGCTCTTCGGCGCCGGCATCCACTCGCCGTCTGCGTCTTTCTCGAGCGCGACGAACTCGACGCCACACGCGGCGGCGGTCGCCGCATCGGCAGCCCAGAGGCCGCCCTTCTGCGTTTGGCGAATCAGGTGAGCGGCGTCGGGGCCATCGGTGGGCACTTCGACGGGCTCGGCGTCGGCCGCATACGCGCCAGCGACGCCTTTGCGGTCAGAAGTCGCAAGCGTGCGACCGACGAACCTGGAGAGCTGGCCAATTGCGTGGCCGCTCGCGAACGTGACCAAATGGCCGGGGCGCGGATAGAACTTGAGACCCATTGAGGCTCCGTGGAGTTGCCGTCTTGGGCCCAGCGTCGGGTAGGGACGACGTGGTGCCCGCCGGACGGCGCGGCGGCTGAGACGCCCGAAGGCGCCCGAGAGTTGCTGTTAGAACCGCGACGCGAGGTCGCTCATTCGGCGGCTCATGTCCTGTCGGAACGCGCGGTCAGCCGCGTCGGTCGCGAAGAACATGAACTTGTAGGGCTTGTTGCCCGGGTGATTCACGCGGCGGGTGAACACCGTGCGACCGTCACGACCAATGAAGCGAAGGAATCGGCCGCGCCTCGGTAGGATGACGTGAGGCTTCGCGCCCGTGTCGGTCGCGTCGGCATGCTTGCTCGAGTTGTCGAGCTTCAGCACTCGGCCGTTGCTCATGCGAACGATGCGGTAGCTCGTCGCCTTCTGTAGCGCGCCCGTGTGCGGCTTGAACTCGGGATGCTGCTGAACGTGTTCGACGCCGTGGCGCCCAGCGAGATCAAGCGCATCCGCAATGGCGCGCTCGTTCTCGGCGAGGAAGCGATCGTGCTGGCGCTCGAGCTCAGCGAGATTCGTGATCTCGAAGGCCATGGGTCAGCCGCGGACGATGATTGACGGGTCGCCGCTCTGCGTGAGACCGAACGTTCCTGTCACCCCGTCGAGCGGCACCGACTCGCCGTCGAGCTCAGTGACGATCTCGACCGTCTCGAGCGTGAGCCCGCAGGCGTAATACTTGGGGTCCTTCGACGAGAAGGAGGCGGGCCCGAGCGCCATGTCCTTCACTTCGCAGCGCCAGAAGTTGCAGCAGTTCTCACCCGAGCCGAGTGCGTTGGCCGTGAGGAACGAGTTTCCGACCTGGACCGAGCGGTAGGCGGCGTGGCCACCCTTCTCGATCACCATCTCGAACGTCTTGCCGACGGTCGGGAGCACGTCCTGCACGCGGAGCAGGTTGCCGAGCGTCAGCGGGCAGAGGATGTAGTCGATGTCCCAGCGTTGGACGAGTTGCCTCATCTCGAGCGTGAAGTCGGAGAATCCGGATTGGCCACTTGTTGCGCGGGAAACGCAGAGCAGCGGCCACCCCGTCTTCATCTCGGCCAGCGCCTCAGGCGTCGGCATCGACGGAAGCTTTTGCGCGACCGGCGAGGAGTCGGAGAGGGCTGAACCCGAGACCGCAAGCGGCCAAACTCCGCCGAGCTCTGCCGTGATGGCAGCGGCGAACAGGTCGAGCAGGATGTCGCGCGCGGGGTCGAGCGACGCGAGGTCAGTAGCGGGATCGCTTGAGTCGAGCGGGAGGGAGAGGGCGCCGAACTTGCGGTAGAGCGAGGCGGCGGCGGTCATGTGCCCTCTTGCTCGACGGGAGCCAGCTGCATCGTGTAGTGCAGCGCCTTCTCGTCCATCTGATTGAGGCGCCGGTAGAGCGCGCCATTCGGGTGATGGGGACCCGTGATGCGGAAGTAGAGCTTGTCGCCGGGGGAGAGGTCGTCGCCGCTCAGCAGCGTGAGGGCGGTCCCGCCGCCGCTGAATGCCGGCGTAATGGGGCCGACCTCTGCAGTGCCCGGGTTGAGTTGACCGATCGTCAGCTCTTGGCCGTTCAGCCAGCGGATCTTCGGGGGCTGGCCGTTCGCTTCGACGATCGGCGTCTCCTTTTCGGAAACGTCGTCGCGAGGGGAGTCGGCGTAGCGGACTACGCGGGAGATGATGTGGGTGCGGAGGCCGTACCGCTCGCCCGCAATCGCGCGAGCCCGATAGGCGATCGCTCGAAAGCGGTCGCGGTTTCGCTCGCCCGCGTTCATCAGTAGACCGAGAGGAGGGAGGAGATCGGGGCGAGATCGGGTTTGGTGAAATCCGCGTAAGTGACCACTTGAATCAGAATGACGTGTGCTTATATTGTCTCGGTGACACAGCCGCTCTGCCCCGAGTGCTCCGCTAGCAGGCCGCCAAACCGGATGTTTTGCTCGAATGCGTGCAAGCAACTTGCGGCGGCTCGCCACATGCGCGCGGTCCGGCTCTCGCGCGGCCCGCGCGATCCGTCCGAGTTGTTTTGGCGGAAGGTGGACAGACTAGGCCCGACTTCGCAGCACTGCCCCGAGCTGGGGCCATGTTGGATTTGGACAGCAGGGCGTAACGCGCTCGGTTACGGGAGCTTCAAATTCGGCCCCCGTCGCGGCCAATTGGCCCATCGTGTCTCGTGGGAGCTGGCGCACGGCGCGCCAGGTCAGCTGCACGTTCTGCATAGGTGCGACAACCCGCCGTGCGTAAATCCCGCTCATTTATTTCTGGGCACACACCAAGACAACATGGACGACATGTACGCGAAGGGGCGTCGCGTTCCGGCTCGCGGCGAACGGAACAGGCACGCAAAGCTGACAGTTGAGCAAGTTCAGGAAATACGCGATCGCTATGCGGGCGGTGAGATTCAGATCTCGCTAGCGAAGGCTTTCGGCGTCTCCCAGCCGGCGATTTCGCAGATCGTCCGACGGGCGCACTGGCGCGTCTAGCGTCAGTATACAGACAGCCGCTGGCTTCCGGACGTGCGCTGACGCCACAAGCTGGCGACACCGAGTGACGACGCTAGCTCATCACGCCAAAAGGCAAGTTGGTTCCCGAGATTGCCGAATAGCGTACCAGGCGACTGGTACCATTCGATTTCATCAACCTTGCGCAGCGTTCCCTCGCCGAACGTCTGCGCCATCTGCGCCTTGACGTCCTGGATTCGGCGCAGCATTTCGCGGACGATCGCCTCGCCTGCCTCGACGGTGACCGGGTACGTGCCCGAGTGCTCGCCGCTCAGCAGCAGCGTAACGTTCGCTCCCGAGATGGCCCGCACCGAGGCCGACTCTTGCGCGCCATCGACGTCCACGACGACGCGGTCGAACAAGGCGAACCCCGTTGGATCGGCCAGCGTGAGCGTGACGGCCGTCGGCTCGGACGCTTCGGTTACTGCCGTCGAACTCGTGGTGATAGCGCCCGTGAGCAGGTAGGGCTGAATCACCTGCTCGAACAGGCTCGATGTTGAGATGTAGGGCTGATTGACGCCGATCAGGTTGAATCCGAGTTCGACCTTGCAGCGGTTCAGCTCTGACTGCGTCAGCGCCATCCAAACACCGAGCCCCTCAGCAGCGGTCAGATGTCGCCGAGCACGTAGCTGTAGCCGTAGGTGTACGTGTCGGCCGCGGCACCCGTCGCGACGCCGACCACGAACGCCACGCGCGCGTACTTCCAGCCGTAGACCGCTTGCGGCGCCTCGAACACCTTCGTGACCGCCGCGTCAGCACCAGCCGTGCCCGTGCCGACCACGGTCGCCGCCGCGTTGCCGATGCTGAAGGCGCAGTCGTAGAAGGTCGTGTTGTCGTTCGAGACCTGCCACTTGACCGTGAGGGTCAGTGTGTTGGTCTCGGCGAGCAGCACACAGAGCGCCGACAGGTTCGACGCGCGCGCCACGTCGCTGCCCATGTAGACGGGGTTGCCGGCGACCGCGTTGCCCGCCGTGATGGTGTTGAACGTGCCGGTCGCACCGGAGACGTTGAATTTCTTGGTTGCCATGGTGAGCTCCGATGGTCCGGGTTCCGCTTACGCGGACGAGCGAACACCGATCGAGAACGTGTTGTTGGCGAGGCCGAACGCCAGGTCGGCGAGCCACATCACGAGGATGGTTTCGCCGTAGTTGTCGTTCGTGTTCGGCATCACGCGAGGGCGTCGGCCCATGCCGCCGAGCAACGCGCCGGGCGCGACTACGTGACCCTGATGGATCGCGATCGAGCTCGAGTTGTTGGTCGTCGTGAGGGTGTTGACCTCGAAGATGTGGAAGCCGACGACGCTCTTCTTGTACGTGTTGCCGAAGAGCACGTTGTATTCGGGGAAGAACGTGCTGAGGCGCTGGTACGCGGGGTCGACCTCGAGTTGCTGGATCTGCGTCGGCGTGAGCGCCAGCATGCGGAAGCCGTCCGAGAAGGTCGGCAGGTTCGCGTTGTTGGCGTCGCGATGAACGCGCGTGATCTGCTCCAGCCGCAGCGGGAACATGCCGGCCGTGGTGGCGTCGTTCGCCGCCGACATGCCATCCGGATAGGTGACGCTGGACTCGAGGTCGAGCAGCGAGATGTTCACCAGTTCGATGAACCGACGGAAGTCACGCGTCAGCTGCGTGCCGTGGATCTGAGCCGCGTTGTGGACGCCCATGTTGGCGTCGAACGACTGGATGCCGTAAGGCGCGGGGCGCGAGTTCGCCGAGTCGTAGGGGCCGCCGTAGCAGTACAGCGTGAGGTTGGTCTGTTGGCTCGAGACCGAGATCGGGGTCTGCGTGATGCTCGTGCCGGAGACGATGCGACGGCTCGCCTCGGTGTAGGTCGTGTTCGCGTAGACCGGGCGGTTCACACGGACGGTCGAGCCGGGGGTGGCATTGAAGTCCACCTTGGCCGCGATGAGTTCGCGCATGATCGGGTTCGCGAGCATCAGCGCGCCGCGATCGGCCGCTGAATACTGCGCGCCCACTTGCGGCAGCGTGCGGCCGGGGAGGCCCATGCTGGCGTCGGGATCGAGCGAGAGGTTCATTGCGCCCAGCCACATCTCCGCGAACGGATACTGAGGCTCGGGCTGCACGAGCAGCTGGTCGGAAGTGACGTCGTAGAAGTTCTCGGGCATTACTGCCCGTTGGTAAACGCTCATTCGGTGTTCCTTGTGTGGTCGTCACTCCGACTTGGCGGAGACGAGTTAGGTTTTCGGTACGTGGACCGCGCTGAAGTTCTGAAGTCCGTACGCAGCGGCCTTGAACGGATTGGCGTTCTTGAGCTGCGTGTAGACGCCGCGGTGGTCAGGTGGTGAGCCGGGCGCGTTGCCCGGCGGCGCCCCCGGTGGAGGCGCGGTATTGACAGGAGCCGTAGTCACGGGCGGAGCGGTGACGGGCGGAGCGGCGGCGATCGGCTCGGCCGCTTTTGCCCACGTTGGGGCAAAGTGCTGAATCGCTCGGAGCTGTTGCTCCGGGTCGTCGCCCGCGAAGTCGGCGATGATCTTCTGATGGGCCGGCTCGAGCGCCATCATCATGCGACCGGCCTGCTCACGAATGAGCGCCTGCGCTCGCGACGCTGCCTGCTCGGCCGCAGACGCTTTGCCGAACGCTTCGGCCGCGCGCTGCTCGGCGGTCTTCTTCGACTCTTCGGCCGCCTTGGCGGCGTCGATTGCCGCCTTGGCGTCCTCGATTTTGCTGACACCGAGCGTCTTCAGCAGATCGCTCGCGCCAGCCTGCTTCGAGCGCTCGAGCCGCTGGTTGAGCCACTGCGGGTCGAGTGCGGGCGGCTCGGTTGCGGCAGCTGGC
>C688J18823_10000488_pt1 | contig 22894 bp, 16 predicted proteins | sample HopSoiMetagenom1_FD_18823 | JGI IMG/M metagenome (IMG submission 18823) | reverse complement strand
TGATGCGTAACGCCAAGTGTCATCGTTGCTTTGGCGCCGGCTGCTTTGGCGTAGTTGCCTTGTGAGTGGGCGTGGTCCTCTTTGCAGTCGAGCTCGCCTTCTTCTTCGGTGCAGCCGCCGGCTTGGGTAAACCGGTTATCTCAATGTTGTTGATCTTCACCGGGTCATACGGACGATTGTCCCGGGGATCAGCAGCTTTACGCGCGATCTGCATGACCAAATCCACGCTCTCTGGCGAGCACTGGCCGAAGATCGTGTGGCGTCCATCCAGATGTGGTGTGGGGACTTCGGTAATGAAGAACTGCGAACCGTTTGTTGCAGGACCTGAATTTGCCATCGCCAAGCGTCCAGGTACGTCGAACTTGAGATCGGGCGAGAACTCGTCTTCGAAGCTGTAGCCTGGCCCCCCTTGTCCATTGCCTAACGGATCGCCGCCTTGAATCATGAAATTTGGGATCACACGATGAAAGATGGTGCCGTTATAGAGCGGAACCCCATGCTTCTTCTGGCGCGTGTCTGGATCAGTCCAGTCCTTAGTGCCTGTGGCAAGTCCGATGAAGTTTTCTACCGTCTTAGGCGCTTGCTTCGGGAAGAGCTCGCAAGTGAGGTCGCCCGCCGTGGTGTGGAAGATGGCCTTGGGATTCTCAGCAGGTGCGGGCGGGGCAGTTTGTTGTTGTTTCGTCGTAGCCGCGTGATGCGCCGGAGCCGCTTTGTGAGCAGGCGTGGCGGTCTGAGCAGCGGCGAATGAAGCCAGGCAAAAAAGAAAGGAAATAAAAGTTCGCATTGTTTGCTCCACAAGAAGTTAGCAAAAAAGTTTTCAACACCCAGCCAGGAGAACACCGGGAATTTCGTAAATGGGTAATTTGTAATCGGGTGATTGCAACCATACTTCGCCACTACCGATTGCCAAATTACTCGGTTCGCCCGTGTTCTCCTCCGTGGTGAATTATCTCGATGAACTCATCTGCCGCGCGAGCGAGGGTCGTTGTTTGGCCGTGAGGCTGCGGCTTACTGCCTCTGCCTCCCTGAACACGCGCATCAAATTTCCGCCCAGAATCTTACGAATTTGCTCGCCGGTGTAACCGCGCTTCAGCAGTGCGTCCGTAATCTTAGGCAGATCGGCGGCTGAATCGAGTCCTTGTGGCATGGACGGAGTGCCATCAAAGTCCGATCCAAGTCCGGTGTGATCCGCTCCGGCAACTTTGGCAACGTGATCAATATGATCGATGATTGCGCTAAACGGTGGGCGCGGTATCTTGCTAGCCCATTGCTTCGCGATCTTGTCGCTTTCGCGGTAGCGTGTCACCGGATCGGCGTCCTTATATTGCTGCGCAACCGCCTCGACAGCTGCGGTGCGCTCCTTTGCCTGCGCGTCATAGGCCTTTCGCCAGTTCTCATCGACAAAGGCTGAGTAGTAGTTGACCATCACGACTCCGCCAGCCCGCGCGATGGCACGCAACATGTCATCAGTCATGTTGCGTGGATGGTTTGTCAATACTCGCGAGGAGGAATGCGAGGCGATAACCGGCGACCGGCTGGCAAGCAACGTGTCAAAAAAGGTCTTATCTGACACATGTGAGACGTCGACCAGCATTCCCAGGCGGTTCATTTCGTAAACGACGTCTTTGCCGAATTCGGTAAGCCCATTGTGGTGCTGAACAGAGGTGTCGTCGATGTCGCCTGAAGAGTCAGCCCACTCGTTAGTGTTCGACCACGTGAGCGTCATATAGCGGACGCCGAGCCGATAATATTCGCGGAGCAGTCGAATGTCGTTCTCTATCGAATGGCCGCCTTCGATCCCCAACAATGCGGCGAGCTTGTGTTGGCGGTGTGCCTGTTCGATGTCCAAGGGCGAGAATGCCATCATCATCTTGTCGGGATGCTTCGCGGCCTGCTGATAGACGGAATCGATGAGGGCTAACGTCCGGTGGGCGTACTGGCCCTTGAACTCCTTTGGTTCGACCCAAATCGAGAAAAACTCCGCGTCAAGATTTCCCGCTTTGGCCTTAGCGAAGTCTAGGTTGCCGAGATCCCCAGCTGGCGGATTCGCCATATCGAAGTTCTCGTCGAGCAGGCGCTGCGTCGTATCAGCGTGGCTATCGATTACGAGGGAAGAAGCATGAATCTGGTTCGCGGTGGTCGGCTGCTTGGCCGGCTTGCGCGACGGCTTCGTTTGGGCCATAGATGAAAGGGTGAGGAAGCTAACCACCGCGAACAGCACAATCCGTGGCAGCATCGTCGAACATTTCTCTCGGTGTTAGGAATTGAACAGCTGAAATATCAAAGGCCGCATGCGCGGCCTGACAGGAAATTCTACATGATGGTTAACAGCACGGAATTACTGCTGAGGTGGAGGTAGAACCGGAGCAGCAGGCTCGGACTCTTCTGCAACCGATGCCTTGGTCTGGAGAATGGCGACGGGATATGGATAACGCTGCGAGATCATGACGTGGAAGCACGCCTGGCGGCGCTCTTCTTCCGGTTCAATTACACCGCTTTCCTTCATACCCGCCAGGTAGTCCACTACCCACTTATGCTGCTTGCGGGACAGCCCTCGTTTGCTAATGTCGAGCGTCGTGCCTGCTAAGTGAGACGAGGCAATTTCGCCTTCGGCTGGAGCAGCGTTGTGATTTCTTCGCATCAAACGCCGTTGCTGCTCAACCGTACGCACCGCCGAAGTTATCTGCAGCGGCTTTCCGAAGTGCTCATAGAACTCGCGGCCTAAGTCGTCGACGAATTGCGCTGCCCAGGGACGGGCATACCGGCGGTTCTCCTTGAGGGCAGGACTAACCTGCAGATACTGCGTCTCTGTAATCGGCACCAGCACGCCGCGCTCCTCGAGCTGTTGCAGCTGAGCGTCGTCCTCGATGCGCGTCAACCCTGCTTGGTTGATCTCTGAATTTTGTTTCAGCAAAGAATCGCGAGAGCCTCGCAGCTCCGGTGCAACCGGCGGGCCCCAGTAGCGCAATCGGCGTAAGCGAGCATGACGATAATGACGATGTCCGGAACGAAGATGCCGTGCGGGACCGCGCTGCGGCTGGTTATGAACGTCCGCAAAGGCAGATACTGCCACGATGATTAACAGGAATAGAAGGCAGATGCGACGCATATGTGCTTTGGTCCCGGTTCCCCTTGGACTTGTACAGCATCTCTGAATCCCAGGCTAAGATGCAATCAGGTATTCAGCAGGTTCCCTCTTTAGTAACAAGAATTTGCATGGCTAGGGTACTGTCCTTTCGTGTCAGCGAAGGAATGTACGTAATCCTTTCGCCTGCGCCGCTCCCTAACCTCGTTTGGTTTCTCTGGCTTACCGATTGTGGTATGCTGCGCGCCGTCTTTCCCTCTGAACATTGGCTCCGTCTCTCTTCCATGCCGTGGTCGCGGACGCGATGGTGTGGCTTCTTTGCCTCATAGCGTTGCTGCGGTTGGCGCGGCTTTCTATCACCCATGCGGCAACCGCGTACTTGGCGTTTCATGCGCTCTTTGTAAGCTTCCGCGCGATTGCCATAGTGAATGGTGCTGCCACCCTCTTCTCGTGGCCGGGCGCGTCAGCGGTAACGGGTCAGGAAATCTCGCGAGCCGTAATGTTGTGTGACCTGGTGCTCGCGGCAATGACTTGCGGTTGGATTTTGGCGGCTCATCGGGCCGCCAATTCGCAGGTTGCGGCGGCAAGAGATAGCTCACGAGCTTTGAATCCGCGCATCTTCAAGGCTGTCGCTGGGACCGCAATTCCGCTCGGTTGTATTGCGATGCTGCTGTGGAGCAGGTTCCCAGGTCTGCCGATACACGAAATGAGTGGAGATTGGGCGAACTCCAATTGGGTGGTAATTGCTCAGACCTGGACGGGGCTGAGCTTGCTCGCGCTGATTTACTGGTATGGATTCCGGCCAGGCCTAGTGATGTCAATCGCGATCTACTTCTCCTGGGTGGTGTACCAGGGGAATTTTCGTTTTCGTTTACTCATCCCGCTTATTTTGCTGGTGCAAATCTACTTGGATCGCCGTGGGCGCCGTTGGCCGAAGCTGTGGGGTATTGCCGCGCTCGTGGCAACTGGACTTCTCTTTTTTCCCTTAAAGGGAATCGGGCAAAGGCTTCAGTCTAACGAGCCGCTGGATGACCTATGGCAGAGCACGCGCGCTGAGATAGTCAACGTCATGAGCGGTGATCATCCGGATGAGACTATTCTGGACCAGCTTGCTAGTGCGATCACACTCGCGGATGCTCACGGCAGACTCTATTGGGGCCGGACGTACGCCGGACTGCTAACCGTTGCCGTGCCTCGGCAGTGGTGGCGACAAAAGCCAAGTCTCACCGAGTATCAAAAGGAGATCTCGACCGCCGATCGGCCCATGGCCCAAAACGGTATGGTAGTCACGATGTTGGGAGAGTTCTACCTCAACTTTTCCTACTTTGGCGTTGTGGTTCTATCATTCGTAGTCGCCTACCTAACCGGCTCATGGTTCCATGCTGCCTACCNCCACGGCTACTTCACGCTTCCGCATTTCACGTATCTGCTTGTCGCGTGCAATCTCATTCAGGTCTACCGTGATGGGCTGATCTCGCTATTCGTGTTCACAATCATCAACATGATGCCGCTAACTCTCATTGCTGCATTGCATCTCCTGCGCAGTCCAGTAGACACATTCGCGGAACCTATCCTCCAAACCTCACGCGTGCGCGAAGTCACCGGGCGCGAGTTAAGCGTATGAGCTCGAGCGCAGCATTTATCCAGACCACAACTAGAACCATCGTGAGGGAGGTGTGATTGCGCGTGCTCCTGATCCATCAAGCCTTCTGCGGCCCAGCTGATCCTGGGGGAACGCGCCACTACGAATTGGGACGCAGGCTTGTAGCTGCCGGGCATCGGCTCACGGTGGTAACAAGCCGGTACAGCTATCTCACAGGAGAGCAGAAGTGTACGGCGGAGGATTGTGGCGGAATCGAGCTGCGTTTTGCCAAAAGTGTGCCGGGACTCCATCGCAGTAATTTCTGGCGACTCTTTGTCTTCACCTACTTCATGATGAGTTCGATTGTCGCCGGATCACGCGTAGGAGAGACCGACGTCATTTTGGGTACAACGCCATCCATCTTTCAAGCAGTCTCTGCCTATGTGATTGCGGCCGTGCGCGGCTGCCGCTTTGTTCTCGAAGTACGCGATCTCTGGCCGGAGTTCGCCATTGATCTGGGATTGCTCCGTAGCCCTCTGCTCATATGGTTAGCCCGCCGGCTGGAAGCGTTTCTCTACATGCGCGCGGACCACATAATTGTCAATTCGCCAGCTTACCGGGAATATCTTTTAGGCAACGGAATTGCCGACGCGAAAATTTCTCTCGTCGCCAATGGTGTCGATACTTCATTGTTTGATCCCGCCGCACGAGGTGAAGCGTTTCGACGCGAGCAGGAGCTTGGCGACAAGTTTGTGGTGATGTACGCAGGAGCGCTCGGTTTTGCGAATGATATTGATTGTCTCTTGCGCGCAGCAAGCCGGTTCCGGGAAGACCCGGGCGTGGTCGTCGTGATCGTTGGAGACGGGCGGGAATTGCCTCGGTTGCGAGTTGAAGCCGATGCACTCAATCTCAACAACGTACGCTTCGTGGCAGCCCAACCAAAGCAGCGGATGGCAGAGATTCTCGCCGCAGCGGACGTTTGTGTTGCCACGTTGAAAAACGTGCCGATGTTTCGCACGACGTATCCGAACAAAGTCTTCGATTACATGGCCACAGGCCGACCGACCATCTTGGCGACCGATGGAGTTATTCGGCAGGTGATCGAGAATGCGGGCGGCGGGCTTGTCGTTGCTCCCGGTGACGATGCCGCCCTATGGAATGCAATCATGCAACTTCGCTTTTCGCCTGAGTTGCGGAGAGAAATGGGCGCGAATGCCCGGTCTTATGTAACGCAGCACTTTGATCGCGAGGCACAAGGTGCGCACTTTGTGAAAGTCCTCGAGAGCATTTGTCTGCACCGAGCGACGGTCGAAAAGGCGAGCATTCCCGCTGCTGAGCTTTAGACGAACGCCAGACAGAATTGCTTCAGCCCCAAAGGGCAGTTCTTCGCTTCCAGGCGTCGCATTCATTTCGGAGATGATGCAGATAAGCCGTCTTAGAATCGCGGATTCGACCCTCCCCACGTACCAAACAATCGAGGAACGAAGATATGATGGAAGTCGCTGGTCACAAGCAGCGCTCAGGAGCAGGGTCGACTTCATACATCATGGTTAAAGCAGCGCCAAAACCATCATTCAAGCAGTTTCTTTCATTCGTTGTTCTTATGGCACTTGTCTGGGCGGGATGCGGAGGGAAGAAGGACACGTCCACGACAACCGGGGTCGCAGTGACCATTTCGCCGACGTCAGCCAGCGTGGCGGGCGGCGCGACACAACAGTTTACGGCGACAGTGACAGGCTCGACAAATACGGCCGTGACGTGGCAGGTCAATGGTACTGCGGGTGGCGATGCAGTTGTCGGCACAATTAATAGCACGGGGCTGTACACAGCGCCTAACGTGCTGCCGACCACCACGACCGTGGCTGTGACGGCGGTATCACAAGCTGACAACACTAAGTCTGCTTCAGTCCCGGTCACCCTTACAGCGCCTGCCATTACGATTACGATCAGTCCGACCAGCGCTAGCGTTGTCGCGGCAAACCCGCAGCCATTCACGGCCACCGTCACAGGCTCTACCAATACGGCCGTCACTTGGTCTGTGAACGGAGTTGCCGGCGGAAACTCGACAATTGGAACAGTAAGCTCATCAGGTGTGTACACGGCACCTTTGTCAGCGCCCAGAACCGGAATCACAGTCACTGCGACATCTCAGGCAAACACGGCCTTTTCCGCCTCAGCGCCAGTTGCGGTTCAGTTCGGGAATGCGAGTCTGAACGGAACCTATGTGTTTCTGGCCATGCAGGGCAACAACAGCGCTGGCTCAACGTTCACAGCCCGCGCAGGCACATTTCAAGCCGATGGAGCTGGGCAGATCACCGCGGGTGTGAGCGATTCCAACTCATCTGCTGGCGGCGTATCTCAGAACCTTGTCTTTACGGGAGCGTACTCGGTAGGAATCGATGGGCGTGGCACGATGACGTTGAATGACACCTCCGGAGCGCACGCCTTCTCGTTTGTCCTCACTTCCAGTACGCGCGGGCAACTCATCGAATTCGACGGCGCGGCGGTAAGTTCCGGCTACATTCGTCAGCAGGATCCCAACGCGGTTGCTAGTGTGAGTGGATCGTTCGTCTTCAGCTTGTACGGCGACAACGCCGGTCCTACTGCGGCCGTAGGCCAACTCACATTCGCTTCCGGGGGAGTTACAGGAGTTGAAGACGTGAACGTTCGCGGGAGTGTGACGCAAGGGACCGTGGTCGTCGGCCCATTTTCAATTGGTGCAAGCGGCCGCGGAACGGTGACTCTCAACAACAGCTCGCAATTAGCCTTCTACATCATTGATGCTTCCACGCTCGCGCTGATTGAGATTGACAGCTCGAGCATACGGACCGCAGGTACGGCGTTTGCGCAGTCCACTGCGCTGTTTAGCAATTCATCGCTGACTTCCAGCGTCTTCTATGTGAGTGGCATCACGGTTTCTGGCGGTAAGCCCTATGCTCAAGCTGCCCGGTTTGACACCAGTGCTGGAGGGCAATTTAGCGGAGGTGTTGCGGACGTGAACAACGGCGGGACGGTAACGAATCCGTCATTCGCCTCCTCGGCGACATACAACGTTGCTGCGAATGGGCGTGGCCAGATCTCTACGGGGTCTTCCAATTTCATTCTGTGGCTCGCATCGCAGAAGCAAGGCGTGATCATGCAGACTGATGCCACAGTTGTTGCTGCTGGTCAATTATTCCAACAGCAGACCGGATTCCAATCGGTTTCCGGCGGATATGCCTTCGTAGTTGCAGGAGCCGATTCTGCGGGGACACCGGCAGTGGCTGTTGACGGCCAGCTCAGCACGGCCGGTTTCGGTGTTTTGTCGGGCACACAAGACGTTAACAGCGGTGGGACTCTGCAGGCTGCGCAGTCACTCACCGGCAATCTCTCGATTGGGGTGAATGGAAGAGCGACTGGCGCGATTTCAAGCGTGCCCTATGACTTTTACTTCGTTAGTGCAGATCGCTTCGTTTTGCTCTCTGCGGGGGGCAGTTCGGTGTTGTCCGGAGTTGCTGAACGACAGTGCTCCGATTGTCAGTTCTGAGGGGAAGTAAACGCAGGATCGCCGATACTTGGCGAAAAGCCGAAACCTCGATCTTGCCTGCGGGTTACATCCCTACAGCACCCTAAGACCGTCAGTTTTGAGTATGCGGACCCGTTTTATTCATTTCTTCGTGGTGATACTCGCGTTGCTTCCCTTGAACGCGTACGCGCAGGAGCACGCCAAGCGTCTGATCTTGAAGGACGGTTCGTATCAATTGGCAACCAAGTGGGAGATGCAGGGAAACCGCGTCCACTACTACAGTGCCGAGCGCTATTCATGGGAGGATGTGCCCGCGAGTCTTGTCGACTGGAATGCAACCAACAAGTTCAATCAGGAAAACCCCCGTGGTGTGAATCCCAATGTGAGCGCGGAAGCCATTCGGGAAGCCGATGAAGATGAGAAAGCGGAACGGGCCAAAGAAGAGGCGGCGCGTCCGCAGGTCGCGCCCGGCTTACGGCTTCCAGACACCGGCGGGGTCTTCCTGCTCGACCGCTATCACAACCAGCCCCAGCTCGTTGAGGTAGTGCAGAACGGTGGGGAATTGAACAAGCAGATGGGTAAGAACATCATGCGATCGATCATCAATCCAATTCCCACTGGATCGAAGCAGAGCATCGAACTGAAAGGTACGCGAGCACGCGTGCAAGCTCACGAAGTCCTTCCCACCATTTATGTGGATGTCACGACGTCAGGCTCTGACGAAAAGTCCAACCAGCCGTCCCCAGAGTTGAATCGTCCAGACCGCTTCCAGATCGTCCGCGTCCAACCCAAGAAAGCATCGCGCATTGTGAGCAACGTGAAGATCTCTTTGCTAGGCAAGGTCAGCAATCAGGAAGACATCGTGCCCACGCGAGCCGAGAGCGTTGGTAGTGGTGAGTGGGTGAAGCTGGTCCCAGAGCGTCCACTCGCTGCGGGCGAGTATGCCTTAGTGGAGATGCTCGATCCCAAAACCATCAACATGTTCGTGTGGGATTTCGGTGTGGACCCCAGTGCACCGGCCAACGCAACGGCCTGGACGCCACAGCCGGTGAAGGAGAAGCCCACTGCTACAGACGCAAGTCCGGTTCTGAGTCCCCGCCCCAAATAACACACGCACATTCTGCCTGCGGTGGCACTATGGTGACGGGATTTCCGTGTCTACTGCAGCATGCCTTGCTGGGCGACGGCGATGTTGTCGCGAGTGGAGTTCTTGACCATGTACATCATCTCGTCGGCCTGACGAATGATTTCATGTGCGCTCTTGGCATCTTCTGGATAGGTAGCGACACCCATGCTGGCACGCACGTTCAGATTCAAACCATCTTCAATAAGGAACTCGCAGCTGCGCATCACATCGCGCAAGCGCCGTGCTACTACGAGGGCCGAGTCCTTTCCCGTTTGAGGAAGAAGCACGACGAACTCATCTCCTCCGTAACGGAAAGCGTAGTCGATCAGCCGCAGGTGCGATTTAATCTTGAAGCCAATCTCGTTCAGCAGTTTGCTGCCAACGAGGTGTCCGTGAGTGTCGTTGACCTGCTTGAAATGGTCGAGATCGACGAAGATCACGCTGAACTCATAGTTGAAGCGATGTGACCGGTAAACCTCCGACTCCAAGGTCTTGTACAGGTGACGTGCGTTGTACAAGCCGGTGCAGTCATCTGTGATCGTGAGTTCCTGTATCTTTTCCACCGCGCGGGCGTTCTCGATCGCGATAGCAGCGTAATCGCACAGCGCGTGCAAGAAGAACATCTCGTTGTCGGAAAAGCTCTCCATCGCGCAGTTGATGAGCTGGATCACACCGAGGACGCGGTGCTTCGATTTGAGCGGCACGCAGATGATCGAGCGCGTCTGCCATTTGGTCATCTCATCGATACGCTTGGCAAAGCGCGGATCGTTGTAAACATCCGGCACCAGCAAGGATTCGCCGTGTTTGGCCACCCATCCGGCTATGCCTTCTCCCACTTTGAGGCGGATGCTCTTGAGTGCGTCGGCTGCGTCACCGACGGCGATGGCGAAATACAACTCGTCTTTCTGCTCGTCGACCATCAGCAGTGACCACGTGTCAGGCCGGAAGAAGACCGCCATCTTTTCCATGATGGTCTGCAGAATGGAGTCGAGGTTGAGAGAAGACGTGAGGGCCTTGGCGACATCATGGAAGATGCTGATTTCTTCCATCTGCCGTTTGCGGTCGGTGGCGGTGGCCTCAGTCATCGCGCTAAACATAACCCCGGATTCAGAGCGACTTCGAGGAGTTGAACCTGACCCCATCGATAGCCGCCTCCTAACTTCAGATAACACCATTATCCCTTAGACTAAAAAAGAGATATACCCCGCATTACACGAAAAGTAAACATTACTTTCGGATACCAATTGACACCCCAGCAGGCCAAACCTATTATCGGGCAACTTGCGCTCCAGTCTGAATGACCTGTGGCGCAAACCTCACTTGTATAACGGGATATTGTGGGTGGCTTTGGCGACAAACTGCGCCGCGAACGGGAAATGCGCGGGGTGTCGCTGGAGGAAATCGCGGAGTCGACCAAGATAGGTACCCGCTCTTTGCGGGCGTTGGAACAAGAAGATTTTGAGAAGCTGCCTGGCGGGATTTTCAACAAAGGCTTTGTCCGCGCTTATTCCCGTTTCCTAGGCATCGATGAAGACCAGGCTCTGGCCGACTTTGATGCCGCTTGGAAAGAGCACGAAATCCTGAAAGGTCCACTTCCAGAAGTCCAGCTGGAAGCGCCCGAAGAGCCTGAGGCACGGCGAATTGGAATGTTAGCGAGCGCTGTTTTAATCCTGCTCGCGATTGCAGCGGCTGCATACACTTTTAAACATTACCGCGGTAGCGATGCAGCACGACAGCAGCCAACGTTAGCGGATGCGCAGCAAAGTTCGCAGCCGCAGCCAAGTCCTGTTTCACCCCCATCCGCTGCGACCTCCAACAATTCCCAATCCGGAACCGACACTGCAAACAATGCCTTAACGCCGAGTGACACAGAAACTCCGGCGACAGCCGCAGGTTCAAGTGCCCACAATCGTGCGACCCCACCCGAAACGCCGTCCGCTGATAGCCGCACTGCCGGCGCTACCACCGCTGCTCCGATCCGCGTTCAGGTATTCGCGCGAGAAGATTCATGGCTCTCGGTATTGGCGGACGGCAAGAATCTCGGCCAGGGTGTTCTTACTGCTCAGAGAAGTCGCACGATTCGTGCCCAGAACGAATTGAAACTAACGGTGGGCAACGTCGGCGGGGTGGAGGTTTCATTCAATGGGAAGATCGTGAATATCGATGGTGCTCCTAAGGAGGTGAAGGAATTGACCTTCACTCCTGAAGGACTGCGCCAGTAGCGCATTTCGACCCGATATTTCTGCTGTTCGGCCGAACAAATTGTGCGCTAGATGATCTGCCGCATTCGAGCTTAAGTGGAAGCGCTTATAATCACTTACAAGCGCAGGGATCCCTTGCCCGTACGAGTGAGTGTCTGCTAAAGTTGCGAGAGCAGAAAGAAATCCATCACCCCCGCGTGTGAGTCTTCCTGGGCTTTGTCCATCAGGCGCTAGTTGCTGCCGATAAAAATATTGTGGAGGAGTACAAGCTTGTCTTCCCGTAATCGTTTTTTGTTTACGTCCGAATCGGTGACTGAAGGTCATCCTGACAAGATCGCCGATCAGATTTCCGACGCCATTCTCGATGCCTGCATCGAAAAAGATGCTTACAGCCGCGTGGCTTGCGAAACCCTTCTCACAACGGGTCTTGCGTTCATCGCGGGCGAAATTACCACCAAGGCATATGTCGATTTTCCCTCGATCGTTCGCGGCACCGTGACTGCGGTCGGCTACACCGATGCGGCGTTCGGTTTTGATTCACAGACATGCTCTGTGATCTCCTCGATCCACGAGCAGTCGCCGGACATTGCCATGGGAGTAGATCCAGGCGGAGCCGGCGATCAGGGCATGATGTTCGGCTACGCGACAAACGAAAACGATGACTTCATGCCGACGCCAATTTCATTGGCTCACAAACTCACCCGCCGCCTCTCAGAAGTCCGCAAGAATGGCTCCCTTGATTTTCTCCGGCCCGATGGAAAGTCCCAAGTCACAGTCGAATATGATTCGAACCACAAGCCGGTTCGTGTCGATGCGGTCGTCGTCTCAACCCAGCATTCGGAGCTCGTCGACAACCGGCGTCTGCGCGGAGAAGTCCTCGAGCAGGTGATTCAGAAAGCGATTCCTGAGCACCTTCTCGATGCCGACACCAAATACCACATCAATCCCACCGGGCGCTTCGTCGTGGGCGGGCCAATGGGTGATACCGGACTCACAGGTCGCAAGATCATTGTCGATACTTACGGCGGTATGGGACGTCATGGTGGCGGCGCATTTTCGGGCAAAGACCCGACCAAGGTCGATCGATCCGCTTGCTACATGGCGCGCTACATCGCGAAGAACGTAGTCGCGGGCGGACTTGCCGACCGGTGTGAAGTGCAGCTGGCATACGCGATCGGCATTGCGGAACCGGTCAGCGTGTTAGTGCAAACGTTTGGGACTGGCAAGCTGCCGGAATCACACATCGAGAAGCTTATTCGCGAGCACTTTCAACTCACGCCAAAGGGCATCATCGAGTCACTCAACCTCCGCCGCCCCATCTACAAAAGGACCGCAGCATACGGCCACTTTGGACGCAAAGAGTCTGAGTTCACCTGGGAAGCGACCGACAAAGCTGCCGCACTGAACGGTGCTACCAGCGGCAAGGGCGTTGCAACGGCCAAGTAGTTTTCCGGTGGAGCGCCGCCGCAAGGTGGCGCTCTATTCATTTCGAATTCGATTTCGCCGCCTGGCCGAATCCGCCGCGGTAACATTCTTAAGGAGAGCATGTCTACAGCAATCGCAACCCAAGTTCCTTGTGACGTAAAGAACATGGAGCTCGCCGATCAGGGCAAGAAGCGCATCGAGTGGGCAAACCAATCGATGCCGGTGCTTCAGAGCATCCGCAAAGAATTCATCAAGAACCAGCCGCTAAAAGGCATTCGCGTCTCGGCGTGCCTGCACGTCACCAGCGAGACTGCGAACCTTGCAATCACGCTGCGCGACGGTGGAGCAGACGTTGTTCTCTGTGCGTCGAATCCGCTGAGCACCCAAGATGATGTCGCCGCATCCTTAGTTCGCGACTACAACATCTCGACGTTCGCGATCAAAGGCGAAGGCAACGATTCCTACTACTCGCACATTCTCAGCGCGCTCGATCACAAGCCCCATCTCACCATGGACGACGGCGCTGATCTGGTCACCACTGCGCTGACGAAGCGTCAGGACGTTGTCGATGGCATGATCGCAGGCACGGAAGAAACAACGACCGGCGTGATTCGCCTGCGTGCGATGGCAAAAGATGGCGCACTGCGGTATCCAATCATCGCGGTTAATGACGCGGAAACCAAGCACATGTTCGATAACCGCTACGGTACCGGCCAGTCCACGATCGACGGAGTAGTGCGCTGCACCAACGTGCTGCTGGCTGGTTCCAAGTTCGTGGTTGCGGGCTATGGCTGGTGCGGACGCGGTCTGGCCTCGCGCGCTAAAGGCATGGGCGCGGATGTAATCGTGACTGAAATCGATCCCACCAAGGCGCTGGAAGCGGTGATGGATGGCTTCCGCGTGATGTCGATGAGTGAAGCGGCGAAAGTGGGCGACGTGTTCGTGACCGTCACCGGCAACAAGAACGTCATCGCCAGAGAGCATTTCGAGGTGATGAAGAACGGAGCGGTGGTCGCCAATTCCGGACACTTCAACGTCGAAATCGACATCCCCGCTTTGGAAAGGCTGTCCTCATCGAAGCGTGCAACTCGGGAGTTCGTCGATGAGTACTCGCTTAAGGACGGTCGCAAGATCTACCTGCTGGGGGAAGGCCGCCTCATCAACCTGGCTGCCGCCGAGGGACATCCCGCGTCGGTGATGGACATGAGCTTCGCGAATCAGGCTCTGTGCTGCGAATACCTCGTAAAAAACCACAAGAGCCTCGAGAACAAGGTTTTTGCCGTTCCAGTAGATCTCGATAAGCGCGTAGCCCGCCTGAAGCTCGAAGCCATGGGCGTAAAGATAGACAAACTCACTCCGCAGCAGGAGGAATATCTCGCTAGCTGGAGCGAAGGAACATAGTTTCGAGAGATGTTCAGAGCGCCGGGCGCCCTCGCCCGGCGTTTTTCCTTGCTGTGTGTGAGCGCAACAGGAGTGACAGGTTTGCTTCGAGCTTTGAGGCTTGCAGAACTCTTGGTGCAAGACGAAGAGGCTGGTCGGTGATCGCCCTTACCGACCGATTCCCACGTATTCGAATCCCAAAGACCTCATGCGTACTGCGTCGAGGATATTCTTCGTATCGACGATCAGCGGTCTGCGCAGCGCACGTTTGATCCGATCATAGTCAAGGCTGCGGAATTCCGACCAGGCGGTGCCAAGCACCAAGGCGTCGCCTCCTTCGGCGGCTGCGTAGGCGGATTCGCAATAACGTACTGACCCGTTTAGTTCAGCACGTGCGCCTTCGATCGCGGCAGGGTCATAGGCACGAACCTCCGCACCCATGGTTACCAACTGCTTTGCCAGTTGCATAGAGGTGGATGCGACTACAGAATTGCTGTTCGGCTTGAACGAGAGACCTAGCAGACCCACGTGCTTGCCATGGACACTTTGCAGCGCTGCTGAAAGCTTTTCCAGGATGCGTCCGCAGAGACCCTGGTTCACTTCCCGGGCTGCGCTGAGGATCTTCAACGATACGCCATTACTGGTGGCGAGCTGGGCTAACGCTTCCATTTCGCTTTCGACGAAAGGACCGCCGAACGAAGTTCCAGGTTGCAGACACCGTGGAGCGATCTTCTTGTCGAGACCCAGGGCGAGCGCCAAGTCCACCGCATCGGCGCGAACGTGCTCGCAAAGGGTAGCAAGTTCGTTAATGAATGAAATCTTGGTGGCCAGGAAAGCCGTCGAAGCTTCGCGGGCCAACTCTGCAGTCTCGTGGTTGGTCACGATGACCGGCACGCCACGCATGACCAGAGGCCGATAAAGCATCTTCATGGCCTGAACACCAGCATTGGAGTCGCTGCCGAGCAGGATGCGGTCGGGCCAATTGAAATCTTCTACAGCGCAGCCGTCAGTCACGAAAACCGGGTGCGACATGATGATGATTTTCGACCCGCTCGCGCGCAGGTTGCGTTCAATGCGTGCAGCCGTGCCGACCGGCACAGGAGAGCTGATTACCAGCATGTGGTCGTCAGAGCAGAAGCGGGAGAGCCGGGCAGCCGTTTCTTCAATTCCGTCGGAGCTGTCTTGGGCTATGAAAATCATCAACGACTTGCGGCAAGTGCGTTCCGGATCATGTGAAAAAGTCAGACGGCCGGAACGGACATTGCGGCGGACCACTTCCTTCAAGTTCTTCTCGTAGTAAGGCGTTTCATCACGGGCAAGGGAGCTTATTTTGGGAACATCCTCGTGAAAGCAGGTGACTGGAAGTCCAAAATCGGCGAGGCACGATGAGATCACCGTGGCCAAATAGCCGGTCCCGTACACCGCGTGATGCATGAAGCCTCCTGGGAACTGGAGCCGATGGAGCGCTCTGCGGGGGAGAGTGCTCTCTACTTTTATGCGCTGTTAGCCAGACTGACAACGTGCGGGAAGGTCATGTACCAACGAACTTTAAGGCGAATTCTTCGGTTACCCGCCTATTGCTCCAGACGCGGAATCGCTATGCTTAAGAGAATGCGTGGGAAACAACAATTCTCGCAGACTTCGGACTGAAGAAGCCTACTTTGCCTCGTACACCGTCCTACCGCCCACAACGGTCCTGAGTACCTTCGTTTGCAGGATGTCGGCTGGAGTTGTGCGCGTGATGTCGCGGTCGAGAACTACAAAGTCTGCCAGATAACCCGGAGCAAGAATGCCTTTGCTCTTGTCAGTGAATTCGGCGTATGCCGCGCCCCAGGTGTATGCATAAATGGCTTGGTGGATGTTGAGCTTCTGTTCGGGAAAATAGGTTTTTGTAGCACCTTCGTTCATACGCGTGATCGCGGCGTAGAGTCCACGAAAGGGCGTAATCGGTTCAACTGGATAATCGGTGCCAAATGCCAAGTGACCGGTGGTCTTCAGGAATTCCGCCCAGGCATAGGAGCTCTTCGCCCGCTCCGGTCCAATTCGGGACTCTGCCCAGTTCATGTCGGTCAGCAGGTGATTGGGCTGCATCGAAGCAATGACACCTAGCTCGCGAAACCTTGGAATATCGGTGGGCGTGACTACCTGTGCGTGTTCAATTCGGAAACGGAAATCGAGCGGAGATTGCGAGCCGGGAGGCGTCGGGAACTTGCTAGCCTTTGCTTGACGCAGAGCTTCCTGGAATGCGTTCAGAGCCATGTTCGCTCCGCGGTCGCCGATCGCGTGAAAGCCAATCTGAAACCCCGCAGCAGCGCGCTCGACAGTCATCTGCGTGAGCTTTGCCTGATTGTATTGCGGCAAGCCAGCGTTGGTTGAGTCATCCGCATAGGGCTGCATTAAGGCGGCCGTCCGCGACCCTAACGAACCATCCATGAAGCCCTTCAGCTGAGTGCTGTGCAGCACGGCATCGCTGGCCGGGTTGTGTGCGCGCTGCTGTTTGAGGTCCTTCACGGAATCGTTGAAGTGCAGCCACTCCGAGATCCGCAGTGTGAGCTTCCCTTCGCGCTTCAACTGGTCGTACACGAGAAAATCCTCCCAGTCTGAGTTGTCCTGCGCCGAAGTAAGACCCCAACGTGCGGCCTCCGCCAACACTAATTCGATGGCTGCGCGTCGCTTTGCCGCGGAAATCGGAGGAATCACGCGATAAAACGCGTCTTTGGTCTGCTCGCGCACGATGCCAGTAAGTTCGCCACTGCTATCGCGATCGGCGTGTCCTCCGGGAAGATCCTTGGTGTTGCGAGTGAGTCCCGCAATTTTCAAAGCGGCTGAATTGGCGACAGCAATGTGTCCGTCGACTCGAACAAAGAATGCTGGATGACCGCCTGTGACGCTGTCGAGGTCGCTCTTGTTGGGCAGCTGCTGAGACTGCCAGAGGGTGTGGTCCCATCCGCGCCCGAGAATCCACTCACCAGGACCGGCTGTACGCGCACTTTCCGCGATGCGCTGTCTCATTTCTTCCAGGGAACGCACGCCTACGAGGTCAACTTCCAGCTTCGATCGTCCGCCACTGGCGAGATGACAATGCGCATCGTTGAATCCCGGCATCACGAATCTGCCGTCCAGATCGATGATCTGTGTCTTCGTCCCTTTATGGGAGAGCACCTCATCACCACCGATGGCCACGATCTTGCCTCCTGCGACGGCGATGCTCTTTGCGCGCGGACCGTCAGTAGCTGTGAAGGCCTCGCCCGGATTGGAGAAATGCCCTCCGGTGTAGATGTCGGCATTTGTGAAGATCATGTCGGCGGTTTGTGCGAAGGAGGCAGAAGGGAAGAGCAAGAGCAGAGAGAGAAGGATTGTTCTCACGTTATGAGTTCCACGTTCCAAACACGTGATCAACATAGCTTGTCGTCGCGAGCGAGCAGTTAATTACGTGATTCCGGCCGCCCTCGGCCAAGCTTTTGGTGTTGCACTTTGCTGCTCGATTCCGAATGTATGTGCATCCCTACAATGAATTTGCTAGTGCATCCGATGATAGAACCCCACACATTGTCCCGGCCGAGGGGCCGGAACCACGTAGTCAAAACATCATTCGATTCCGGCCAACGCAAGCACGGCCAGTAACACACGCTTCAAGGCGAGGGAGCGTCCGGCGGGGTCGAACCATTCACGCACCGTATGCGCGCCTCCGCCCGTGCCTCCTGCACCTACGGTAATAGCCTCGCGTCCCATGGAGATCGGGATGTTCGCATCAGTCGAGGCACGACGCAGCTGTGAGTGAATTTGCAGATGCGAATCCACTGCGCGAATCACTTCCAGAATGCGCGAATTCTCAGCAAGGTCTCCGGCTGGACGGTTGCCAATCTTTTTGACCTCGCAACTGAGTCGTGCTGGAGCCCCGTCGCGTGTCCTTGCAGCGATCTCGGTTTGAATGACCCCATGCAGCTCATCTTCAAGGCGCTGCAGTTCTTCCGCTGACGCCGAACGCAGATCGATGCTGACCTGCGCGAATTCCGGAATGGAATTCACTGACGTGCCTCCACTGATGACTCCAAAATTGAAGGTTGTTTTGGGAGAGGAGGGCAAGGCGGTCTGACTGAACCGCGAAACAATGCGGGCAATGGCGACAATAGGGTTGGGCTGGCCAAAGTCGCTCCAAGAATGACCTCCTGGGCCGCGGACAATCACCTCAAAACGCCGGCTGCCTAGAGCTTGTCCGATCACTGCGTCAGTGCCGCTGCCGTCAATCACAACGGTGTAGCCGATGCGGTCGCGCCACTTTGATTGCTCGAAGAGATAGCGAAATCCACGCAAATCGCCTTCTCCTTCCTCTCCGACGTTTCCAATGAATACAACGTCAGACTCGCTGCGGATTTGGCTCTCACGCATGCACATCGCGACCGCGAGCATTGCAGTCAAACCTGCGGCGTTGTCGCTAACACCTGGACCATAGAGGCGATCGCGGTCTTCGTGAATCTCAATTACCGTGCCGGCCGGAAAGACCGTATCCAAATGGGCACTAACAAGTACCGCGGGCAGGTGGGAGTCGCGACCGGGGAGAACTCCGATCGCGTTCCCAACATCATCGACTTCAATTTGCTCAAGGCGAATGGCAGCAAACTTGTCTCGCAGCCACTGTGCTCGCGCGGCTTCGCCGAAGGGAGGAGCAGGGATGCGAGCGATCTCGAGTTGCAAACGACGCAGTTCGTTCTCGCGCAGCTGAAACCAGGAAAATGCGGCGTGGACAGCCCGCATTGACGCCACCGCTGCGATCTGCTGTGGGACAGTGGTTTCAGTGGGAGTGCGTATGGGCGAGTTCATGAGAGTTCGTCAGTCGGCGCTGGCTACCGTGGGACGCCGGTCTGCGCTTAAACACTCCATGATCTCGTGTTCGAGTAGTGTCCGGTTGGATTGCTTCGCCTTTTGGAAAATGCGATCGACGGTCGCCTCATCGGCAGCGAATCCCTTACGTTGGAGCCAGAAGACCACATTCGATTTTCCCGACATCGGGCCGATCTCGATGATCTGCTCCATGCCGAAGTAGTGCGACGGCACTCCGGAGTAAACGGTGTTTGCGAGTTCAATATCGTTTTTGCGAAAAGCTTTTATGACCGCCGCCGCGTGAACACCGGTCGCAGTGCGGAAAGCGTCATCTCCCAGCACTGGATAGTTCTTCGGAATCGGAACACCGGTTGCGATGGACACCGTTTCACCGTATTCCTTTAACGAAGTGAGATCTTGCTGGTCCCAAGGTGGAACACTCATAAGCTTAAGGTTGACCAGCATCTGGTCCATCTGCGTGTTGCCGACGCGCTCGCCGATTCCAATCGCGCAGGCGTGGACGCACTCAGCGCCTGCCGCCAGCGCGGCCAGTGAATTCGCCACCGCTAGTCCGCGGTCGCAATGTCCATGCCAATCCACGCGAATCTGCTCTCCGCTGGGCTTCACCACTTCGTCTATGACAAAGCGAATCAGGGCACTGACGCCAGCCGGAGTCACGTGTCCGCAGGTGTCGCAGATGACGATGGCGCGCGCTCCGCAGTCGATAGCCGTTTTGTAAAGCCGCTTTACCGTTTCGGGATCGCAACGCGTGGTGTCCTCGGTCACATACATCGCTGCAAGTCCGAGCGATCGCGCGAAGGTTATGGCGGCTTCTGTCGTCTTCAGCAGGAAGTCATCGGTCCAATCTTCGGCATAGCGGCGTATCGGACTTGACCCGATGAAAGTGGCCACCTCGATTGGGATGCCAACCTTCTCCTGAATCTCAGCTACCGGCCGGATATCACTCTGGTGGGTGCGCGCGGCACAGTTGCCGCGAATCTTCAGCTTTGAGTCTCGGATCTCCCGCGCCAGCCGTTCCACATCTGCGAACACCCGCGGACCAGCGCCGGGAAGACCCATGTCGAGATGGTTAATGCCCAGCTTCTCCATCAGGTGCAGGATGCGAAGCTTCTCGTCGATGGTGGGGTCTTTTACCGAAGGTGATTGCAGCCCATCACGTAACGACTCGTCGGTGAGCATCACACGTCCGGCAGGCTTGAAAGCCGCGCCAGGAACGTTGTTCCAGTCGTAGATCAGGTGTGAATGCTTTAGGGCCAAGATCCGTCCTCGAGCGTTACTGTGCATTTTAGAACGGAACTGGACTTCGGGAGTCCGCAGCTTCTCAGCTAGATCCCTATCGCATCGCCTGTTCGACTTCGTCGATCCAATCTGGGCGCTTGAGCACTTCGCGCGGCTTGGGACCATCGGCGGCGCCAACGATTCCGTCGCGTTCCATGAGGTCGATCAGATGTGCCGCCCGCCCATAGCCGATGCGCAAGCGGCGCTGCAGGAGGGAAGTTGAAGCCTTTCCGAACTCCAGCACGAGGCGGACTGCGTCTTCGAACAGTTCGTCGTGAGCATTTTCGTCCTGTCCATCCCCGCCCTCAACACTGTTGCCTTCTTCCTTCGGAGCCTCAAGGAACTTCTTCTCATATTCAGCTTCGCCTTGCGACCGCCAGAATTCCACCACCTGCGCGATCTCCTTCTCGGTGACCAACGGAGCGTGGACACGCTGAACGCGGGCTGAGCCAGGAGCGAGGAAGAGCATGTCGCCGCGGCCCAGGAGCGACTCGGCGCCATTGGCGTCGAGAATGGTGCGCGAATCAACTTTCGTGGCAACCCGGAAAGACATGCGTGTAGGTACGTTCGCTTTGATCAGACCAGTGATGACATCCACGGATGGCCGCTGCGTTGCGAGCACCAAATGGATACCCACCGCACGCGCCATCTGCGCCAAACGCGTAATCGATTCCTCGACGTTCTTCCCGTCGAGCATCATCAGATCGGCGAGTTCATCGAGCACAATCACGATGTAGGGCAGCGGCTTGTGATCGGTATCCTGCTCGAACAGGTCCAGCGTATCTTCCGTGAACAGCTTGTTGTACTGATCGATGTTGCGAACACTCTTTTCCGCCAGTAGCTTCAGCCGGCGCTCCATCTCACGCACTGCATTGCGCAGCGCCACCGCCGCAAGCTTGGGTTCTGTAATGATCGGGGTGTAGAGGTGCGGCACCCCATCGTAGTTGCCGAGCTCAACGCTTGGGGTCGACGAGGATGAGTCGCACCTGCTCCGGTGTTGCCTTGAAAAGCAGGGACATGATCATGGCGTTGATCGCGACAGACTTGCCCGATCCGGTAGAGCCAGCGATGAGCAAATGCGGCATAGTCGCAAGATCGGCGGTAATAATGCGACCGTTAATGTCTTTGCCCAGCGCGAGGGTTAGACGCGAGCGGGCGTCGAGAAAGCCCTGCGATTCAACCACCTCGCGCAGATAAATGGTTTCACGCTCAGCATTCGGCACCTGAATGCCCACTGTGCTCTTGCCGGGCATGCGTTCGATGAGAATGCTTTCCGCTTTCATCGCAAGGCAAAGGTCGTCAGAAAGACCGGTTATCCGGCTGTACTTTACGCCTGCCTCGGGCTTCATCTCGTAGGTGGTGACGACTGGACCAGGATTGATGTGAGTGATGGCGCCGTGAACATCGAACTCCGCGCATTTCTCTACCAGGATTTGAGCTTGTTCCTTGAGCTCAAACTCGTTGACTGCATACTGCTCCTCAGGTCGCTTTAACATCGAGCTTGGCGGAAGGTGGAAGGTGCCATGCGTTTTGGGCATCACTGTCTTGCGCTTTGCTCCAGAGTCGGCGCGTGCCCCGACCTGGATGCCCGGCTCTTCCATCGTAGGTTCTGTGGATTCCGGCTGTTCCAAATCGGGAGTCCTTACTGCGTCTCCCATTTTTTCAATCCCGGTCTTTACCGGTTCGATCTGGTCATAGATATCGAAGACCTGTGTAATGGGCGAGGTCTTCTTCGCAGACATCAATTGGCTGGTGACCATCGGCCGATTTGCTTTGCGCTGCTCCAGGTCTTTTAGAGCTTTGGCTTTGACGCGCTCGGCACGCCAGTCCTGCACTCGCTGCCAAGCCGCACCGACGAAAGCAAAGCGCGTCTGCAACCACAGGTGAGTGTCTGTGAACGAAAAGGCAGTGCATAGATACAGCGCAGCGGCGATGCCCGAAAACGCCACAATATACGCGCCAAGCAGATTGAAGTAATGGATGAGAAAGTCGCCGACAATCCTGCCCAACACGCCTTCGATACCAATGGCATGGAGCCATCTGAAGTGACCAGGAAGAAGAGCCATGAGAGCCGGTATAAACAGCAGCAGAACTACCGAACCAAGCAGCTTCTCGAGAGGTGAAGTGATTGGGCGCGAACGGAACCAACGCAGTCCCATCACGCTCATGATCACTGGGACGCTGAATACAGCAATCCCTAGCAACTGCAGCGCAAGATCGCTAACGACCGCCCCGACGCGTCCGATCCAGTTATGCGTCGGGTTGCCCTCTGCTGCTATGGCGGCCGTGTTCAGCGAGGAATCAAGTGGGGAGTAAGACGCGAGCGCAAGAAAGAGCAAGAGCGCCGCGGCGATCAGCGAGAAGCCGATCAGCTCGTTGAAGCGGCGGTTCTTGGTCGGCGTAAACAGCCGAAGCAGAGCTTTCATGAAGGCGTCGCGGACAGCGGAGGGATACTCCGCTGGCTGTCGCG